>Ga0209487_1004478_pt1 | contig 10713 bp, 16 predicted proteins | sample Poulit2012_FD_187524 | JGI IMG/M metagenome (GOLD analysis project Ga0209487, IMG submission 187524) | Agricultural soil microbial communities from Georgia to study Nitrogen management - Poultry litter 2012 (SPAdes) (version 2) | ecosystem: Environmental > Terrestrial > Soil > Agricultural land... | reverse complement strand
CGTTTTACGAAGCAAGAGGTTTCGTATACCAGCGCGACAAGAAGACGAAGACCGAAACCGGGGAGGTGCAGATATCCCGCCGGTACAGGCGGGAACTGTAGAAGTCTGTATGCGTGACAACGCGCTGTCACAGGCTTTTGTTTTTACGGAGATTGTCAATCTCTGTTCCCGCCACTCTGACGTGGTCTGCCACTTTTTCGCTGATGTCTTCCAGATGGAAGGCGGATTCCGCTTTACTCAAATGTTCTTCCGCGTTATCCGGATCATACAGAGCGGTGTAGATGAGGCACATGAGATGATGGGTCCTGCCCAGATAGTACATCGTGTTGCGTTCCTGGATTCTGATCAGCAGTTTGTAGCATATGTCCAGTGCCTGTATGTAATCGTGGTTGCTGTACAGGCTGTTCGCGTAGCCGTAGTATAACTGGATCAGCATATAATGATCGAAGTGATTGATATCCTCATGTTCCAGTATGCGTGTCCTGTAGCGGGTGTACATTTCAAGTGCATCGTCATACTTTTCCTGAATAAGGTATAAATCTCCAAGTGAATTGATAATCTCAAGCTCGAGATCCGACTTGTTCTTCTTTGTTCTCATCAGTTCCACGAGAATCTTTTCTGCTTCATCGTACTTCTTTTCATTTCTGAATGTGATGGCAGAGTATGTCCTGAAGAGTCTGTCGAAATTATTGTATTTCAAGTCGAAACCGTCATGCTTGTTTATTGTTTCATCGGCATCCTTCAGGGTCATCTTCAGCATTTCGGGATGTCTGAAATAGACATATTCACGCAATTTTTCCAAATAATAATCGATCATCGCATATTCTGAGCCTTCGTCGACGAATAAAGTCTGTATGCTGATGCCAAGGCGCTGGCACAGCTGATAGAGCACCTCTGCCGTAATTGCAGTATCCCCGCGTTCGAATCTGTAGATGGTTGTCATGCCGCATATGCCTTCTGCGAGATCTTTATGGGTCAGACCTTTCAGCTGGCGTAATTTTTTGAACCGCTCAAAATATTCCATTGATATCCTCCCGTTTGTTCACAATTTTTGCATATGTGAATATTGATTAAATATTTAGAATACTACATAATATGGTTATAGACATTGATTGGTGGTGAAGGGATGAAAAAACTTATCAGCGTATTGATTGTGAGTCTGATGCTGTTTGGCGCAGTGACATTCACCAGTCCGGAAACAGTAGAAGCGAGTATTGTTAAGTCGGATGAGCCGGCATACAGTGTCATGAACGGCGGTCCATACATGTCTGATGGTAGACCCCGCCCGATCGATGTTTATTAGCAACTTATAGTAAGTTCATTTTTTCCTTACCCTTAATTGGATTTACCCCTGCCTGAGAAATGCACCCGACCTCTTAATAATTTCAGGCAGGGGCTTTTTATGCCCGAAATATGCTGAATGCATATAAATAACCTGGTTTTCATGTTAACATACCCAGATTCGAAATACTTTAACGCCCAAATGAAATTTATTTATCATAATTATACATATGACACGGTTTAATTTCATTTTCGAAGCAATTTGTTATAATTGGGGAAAAAGATTTCGGAGGAAGACATGAAGAAATACATAAGAGTGGTCGGAGCTGTCATTGTAAATGAAAATGACGAAATTTTATGTGCCCAGCGCCCTGAAGGAAAAAGCCTTGAGCTGATGTGGGAATTCCCCGGCGGTAAAATCGAAGAGGGGGAGGAACCTCTGGATGCCCTGATACGTGAACTGGAAGAGGAAATGGGCTGCCGGATCGAAGTGGGTGACAAGATCACCACTACTGTCCATGAATATGATTTCGGCATTGTCGAGTTGACGACCTATTACTCCAAAGTGACATCTGGTGAAATCCAGCTGCTTGAACATGTCGATATGAAATGGCTCAAAAGGGATGTCATCGATGCACTGGATTGGGCGCCTGCCGACATTCCGGCGATTGAACTGATTAAAAAAGGATAGTTTTATATGGAAGGTACATTATACCCGTTCAGAACGCAGCACATATTTCGCGACAGGTGAAAATCTCAGGGAGCAGTATGACGAAAGCATTGTGCTGAAAGACCTGCTGGGACCGACAACGTTCAACAACAGGTACATCATTGAAGATGTCGGTTACGGGCTTGTCCTGTGGAAGAGTACAGGGGAGTTGCCGGGCATTGAGACACCGGCAATCGTTCTATCATCCATCTGGCATCAATCATGCAGGAGTGCAACTTCACGCAGGAGGGGCTGACCTTTGATAAAGCCGGTATCGACAGTAAAATGGAACTGAATGCACAAGTATGAAAAACGGGGCTGGGACATAAACATCCCCAGAAAAATTAATCCGTACATTAGCTTTCCCGGGGCATCTGCGTAAGCCTGCAGTCTTACGCAGATGCCATTCGCCGGGTGTCTAACGTACGGATTTTATCTGTAATTCATAAAATATACTATCTTCCGGGAGTTTTGTCCCAGCTCCAATTCAGCTATTCATCCTTTTTATGGGTGATGACTTCCGCTCCGCGGTTGCCGGCGATCTCTTTTGCCCGCTTAACGGCTTCCTCTTTCGTATCATACGTGTTGCTGGGACGTTTCGCCCCTTTTGTCTGTACTTTCCATTCGTCATCTTCATAGAAGACCTCGACGTCGTTATCAGCTATTTTGCCGCCCTGGACATCGGGATCGTCTTCGTGCTGGGTGATGTCTTTATCCTCAAGTTCTTTTAATTCTTTCTCGGTAGCATCTTTATACCAATCCTGTGCCTGTTCGGTCCCGATCGGGATTGCACGGTCATCGTCATACCCTTCTTTAAGCAGTGCATTGATGATATCAATCGCTTTTCTTCGTTCCAGCTTTTCCATATTCTTCAGTGAATCCGGATAATCATTTGTTGTATAAGGCATTCCGATTTCTCCTTTCATCAATCTCTAGTAATATAGTACCCACAATACTGAAGATTAAAGGTGATAAAATGCTATTCAAGTATGAAGTCGAAACCGATAAGCGGGAAAGTTTTATCAATATCGATTCACTCGTGCAGAAAGCGCTCGCAGAATCCAAGCTGAAAAGCGGGGTGGTGGTTGTCTTCACACCGCATACTACTGCGGGTGTTACAATCAATGAGAATGCAGATCCGGATGTCGTGCGGGATCTGGTCTACGGCATGAATGTCACGTTCGACAACAAAAAAGAGTACCGGCATGCCGAGGGCAATTCGGACTCCCATATGAAATCGTCGCTCGTGGGTGCAAGTGAGACGCTGATTGTGGAAAAAGGCGAAGTGATCTATGGCACATGGCAGAGCACATACTTTGCAGAGTTCGACGGGCCGCGCAGGAGAACCGTCTATATTAAAGTGGTCAAAGGATAATTGATTTGCGCAGACACAGAAAAACCTGCACCGGGTGAGTGCAGGAAAAATAGGAGAAATTTTTATTAAGAAAATGGAATAGGTTATAGTTAATGTTAATTAACTATCTTTATAATACTGAATTTTCAGATTAATTGCAAGGGCTTATTTCATTTTTCCGGTTTATTTTTTGGGTATTGGGTAAATGATGGCAAAAGGATATAGGAGGCAGTTATGGAATTCATCAAATCATTATTTGTATTTCTTTTTAAATTGTTGGTTGTACTGCTCGTCGTTGCAACAGCGGGAATTGCCGTTTTGGCATTCTTTTTGAAAAAAGACGTGGATGAAATCAAAGAATTCACGGAGAACCTGAAACGGGAAGTCAACACGGAAAACGAATAGCCGGTCTTTTTGGCGGGACACTTCCGGTGTCCCGCTTTTGTCTTGGCCGGCGGGTGTCCGGGGCATGATTGAGCGCACGGATGCACAGCCCGGCAGACATGCAATCATTTACGCGCCATTTCCGCTTTTAATTCCAGCGTGCTCATATACCGGATCACTGTTCCCTCATCATCGCTTCTTAAACGACGATAAGATGAGGCCGCTATGTCATCATCGTTCCAAAACCGACGCTGACATCCCGACAAAAAACGCCCCGGAAGGGGCGTCCAATTCAAAACTATTCGTTCAACGCTCTGTCGATCACCTGGATATTTTCACGCATAAGTGATTGATAGGTTGCATCATCTGGATCTCTGTCGGTCAGAACGGAGAGGTTGTGGAATTCCAGCGGCTCGGTGTCGGTTTCCCGCCGGATGGTGTCGGCAATCCTGGATGTGAGGTTCTGTTCATAAAGTATATAAGGTGTCCCCTGTGCTTCGACGTTTTCTATGATTTCGACGAGTTCCTGCTGGGACGGCTCCTGATTGTTCATGCCGGTGATGCCGACCTGGTTGAAATGATATCGGTCTGCAAGATAACCGAGGGATTCGTGCGAAATGTAGATGGTGTCGCGCACAGGAGTTCCGGTTATAGCCTTGAATTCTGCATCGATGTCTTTGAGATCATTCGCAAGAGCCTCGAAGTTTTCATTGTAGAGCGCTTCCTGATCCGGATTCATCTCCACCAGCCTGTCCTTTATCGATTCGGCCATCTGAAGGGAAAATACCGGATCCAGCCATATGTGCGGATCTTCCGATCCATGCCCATGCCCTTCATCACCATGTCCATGCGCCTCATCATGATCTTCATCCCCGTGGTCATGCCCCTCGTGCATTTCTATGAAATCATCTTCGGAAATGGTGTTTCCCGCTGCATGGAAATTGCTGTGGTCTCCGACTGCATTTTTGATCTTTTCCGCGACGGGGTCGAATTCATCGGTAGTGTAGAGGAACAAATCCCCGCCGGCGAAGTCGATCATCTCTTTTTGTGTGGGTTCATATGAGTGAATGTCGACACCATTCGGATAGATCGTCTCCACATCGACCGTGTCCCCGCCAATCTGCTCAGCAAAACTTTTCAGCGGGAAGACGGTTGTATAGATCTGCATAGTCCCATCTTCACTGCCGCCATCTCTGTCATTTCCACAGGCGGCAAGTGTGAGCACCAGCAGAGCCGTATATATGACTGTCATTATTTTTTTCATGTATGTGTACTCCTTTTATTCGGCATAACGTAATGATTACGATTTAAAATTATATCGTAACGATTACGATTGCACAAGGGGATGAATCGTTATTTTTATAAAAGTATTGAAAAAAACAGTAGAAACGCTTAAAATGGTTAAGGCGGTTTAATGAATACGGGGATCTGGCTGATATTGTACAGCAATCGTTTCATCCCACATTGCGGGATGATCAACTGGCCAGTTGAAAAGTAGCCCGGCAGTCCTTTCAGAGTACTGTCTGACATGGTATAATATTAATATTGTTCCAATTTTGCAGATCCATCACCGCAAATCGAACTGGAAACACGTATAGCAAAGGAGGCGGAACTGATGAGAGTAAATGTAACTTTGGCTTGCACTGACTGTGGAGATCGTAACTATATTACGACTAAAAACAAAAAAAACAATCCTGAGCGTATTGAAATGAAAAAATACTGCCCTAGATCAAACAGCTACACACTTCATCGTGAAACGAAGTAAGTGTCGCTTTCCGGCCTCCTGATTACAGGCGGCCTTTTTTGTGCACGTATATGATTAGTGGCGGTTCCTGTGTTTATTCTGCTATGATTGAAGGGAAGAGTACACGGTTTGTGTTCATAAAAAGTCCATGGAGGAGAACTTGCTAATGACGACGATTATGGAAGGTAAGAAAGTTGCTGCCTATCTTTCCGGGGAGATTACGGATGCGCTCGCGGAATCCCATAAGCACGGGATCAAGCCGAAGGTGGCCTTTGTCAGGATCGGGGAACTGACGGATGCGATCTCCTATGAAAATGCCGCAATGAAACGCTTGGAAAAGCTCGGCATCGAGACGGAACAGTATCACTTTGCGGGGGACGTTTCCGCAAAGGCGTTTCTGACGAAATTCAGGGAGATCAACGAGGATTACTCGGTCAACGGCATCCTGCTGCTGCAGCCGGTGCCGAAACACATCGACATGAAGCGCGTCGTGGAACTGATGAATCCGATCAAGGACATCGACGGCATGACGCCGGTCAACATGGGGAAGGTATTGACGGGTGAGCCGGACCGCCTTGAACCATGCACACCCGCTGCAGTCATGGAAATCCTGAAATTCTATGACATCGATCTCAAGGGCAGGAATGTCACCGTGGTCGGCGCGAGTGCGGTTGTGGGTAAACCGCTCACCCTGTCGCTGATTAACAAAGAAGCGACGGTGACCACATGCAACCTCTACACCGATGACCTGGTGGATAAATGCAAAAATGCGGATGTGATCATCAGCGCTGCAGGCGTCAGAAATCTGGTCGATGATGCACACGTCAAAGAGGGCGCGGTCGTCATCGATGTCGGTATCAACTTCACCGAGGAAGGCAGAATGGTCGGTGATGTGAACTATGAAGCAGTCAAGGACAAGACTTCCTATATCACCCCTGTGCCGGGTGGTGTGGGTGCAATCACTACGACTGTGCTTGCCTATCATCTGATGATGGCGACGGATTTTCAAAAAGAACCGGTGCTGTTCCTCGAGGACTGACCGGCATGTACCGGCCGGGCGTATGCCCCGGCCTTTTTGAATACGCATTTTTCACAGCATCATTATATCGAGGATGTCCATGAAGGAGATGAACACCATATCATCCGCCGGGCTGTTTGTCTTCTGTCCGATCAGCATCATGCTCCACTTGTCTATCGTGATGATATCGACTGTAATATGGAAACGTCTGCCGTCATAGTAGTATTCGACTTTTACCTTTCGTTTGTCCTGCCGGGCTTTTTTCAGTATGCGGTCCATCTCCTCCAGCCGGTCGTCGGAGAGTTCCGGGCGGCTGATCTTTGTCTGGTCGTCGACCAGACGCCTGACTGTTTCGAATTGTTCAGGCATCGTGGCGAAAGGGGCCCATTTGATCATCCCTCTGCCCTGTGGAATATTGGAGTCCAGTTTTTCGATGGGTATATCCCGGTAATCCATTTGCATCGCCTCTTCTTCAATAAACTTTGTCAACCTCATTATACGAACATATGTTCTGTTTTTCAATGAAGGATATCAAACTGTTCATTTAGGGAACAGGGACTTGTATGCTAAGATTATTAGAAAGTGAAATTAGGAGGAAGAATAAATGATCGGATATATTGGAAGCTACACCAAAGAGAACGGCCAGGGTATATACAGGTATGAGTTGGATTCTGAAAAAGGGGAGTTCAAATCTGTTGAAGTTGCTGCGCAAACACCGAATGCGACTTATCTGGACATTCAGAATGACCGCATCTATGCAATCAAAAAAGGCAAGACAAAAGGCGGTGTGGCAACATACGAAATCGCCGATCTCGAAACGGGTGAACTCAGGTTCATCGACGATTGCCTGGAAGAGGGCGGATCGGGCTGCCACTTGATGCTGACTTCGGATCAGAACCATCTGGTGGATACCGTCTACGGATCCGGAGAGGTACGTCTTTACGAAGTCGATGACAGAGGTGTCGTGACGGACCGGCTGGATGTTTTCCAGGTAGAGGGGGACGGTCCGCACGAACGCCAGGACGGCCCGCATGCCCATTTTGTAACGGAGACTCCCGACAGGCAGTATCTTGTTGCAGTGGATCTTGGTGCCGATAAACTGGTTACATTGAAAATCGATGAAGGCAAACTTGAGCAGGTGGCGGAGTGCAGTGTGGCTCCGGGCAGCGGTCCGCGTCATCTTGTGTTCAACGAAGCTGGGGACTATGCGTTCATATTCACTGAACTGTCCAATGAAGTGATCGGCGCCTCTTATGAAGACGGAGTCTTCACGCCGGAGGATGTTTATTCCGCTCTGCCTGAGGATTTTGACGGCCACTCGCAGGGGGCGGCAATCCGCAGGCACCCGAACAGGGAATTCCTTTATGTATCGAACAGGGGCCATAACAGCATAGCCGTGTTCAAAGTGGACGAAGCGGGGAGGAAACTCGAGAGGATCCAGATTGAACCGACCCACGGCGACTGGCCGCGCGATTTCAACATCACACCGGATGGGAAGCACCTCATCTGCGCCCATGAGCGGTCACATAACCTCGTGCTGTTCGATGTGAATGAAGACGGCACGCTCACGCGTCGGGAAAGCGAAGCGGAAGTGCCGGAAGGTGTTTTCGTCGGATTCATGTAAGATGAGAAAAAAGACAGTGATCCTCATTATATTCATCCTCGCGGCCGTCCTCCTGCTTGTCCTGCCGCTTGCGGACAAGACGAGCGGTTCGGAGCGTGTCATCATAGACAATACACTCCGCGAGATTGTGCATCCTTCCTGTTTTGATCAGGCGGAGCTCACGAACTATATCGATGAAGTGTCCTATGCAAGGGCCACAGAAGAGCTCGGCTATACAGTGGAAGATGAATGCTCCGGGCAGTATCTCGAAGAAGGCAGGGAAAGTGTAATAAGTAAAATATTTAATTAGTACAGTTGATGGATTATATTGATTTTTCAGAAAACTGATGGTACTATTTAGTCATACCATTTTTTTCATTCTTTCAACTATTATTTTTTGGAATTGCCTTCCATAAAAAAGGCCCCGCAAATGCGGGGCCTTTTTTATGGCCTATTTTATTTTGACGTCATCATATGCATCGTCTTTAATGGCGGCTGCCACATAAGGGCATGTCGGCTGGATCTTTTTGTCATTTGCCCGTGCCATCTCGACAATCTCATCGACGAGATCCTTGGCAAGACCTCTGTTGCGGTATTCAGGTTCTGTAAACGTGCTGGTCACATCGTAGTAGTCGCCATGCTCTTCGTAGATGAGTTCGGCGATGATGTTATGCCCTTCCTCGAGAAAAAGTTTTCCGTCTTCTTTCTTAAGCATGAAATCTGCTCCTTTCTATGACAAAGCTTTGGTGATATTCGGTACAACCTGCTTCTTGCGGGAGACGACTCCCTCCAATACTGCGGTGTTATCATCAAGGGCGACATCGAATGCTTTCTCTACAGCACCGGACTCCTTGCCGAGTGACAATACTTTGGAGTCGGATTTAAGGATATCAGTCACGACGAGTACGAACAGATCGTAACCTTCCTTTTCAATCTGGCTATTGATTGCTGCTTCGATTTCTTCTCTCCGTTCAAAGACCTCATCCACATCCACGACATTGATCTGGGCGATGCGCGTCGTCTTGATACCCATGTCGAAGGACTTCGCATCTCCTGTGATCAGTTCTTCGGCGGACTTGTCCTTAGTGGAAGCCCCCGCCTTGAGCATGTCGATTCCGTACGCTTCAAGATCCACACCTGCAATCTCCTTCAGTTCCGATGCTGCATCGATATCCTCTTCAGTCGTTGTCGGCGACTTGAACAGCAGCGTATCCGAGATGATTGCAGAAACCATCAGTCCCGCCATCTCTTTTGTGATTTCAAGTCCGTTTTCCTTATAGACCTTGTTGAGGATTGTCGCTGTACATCCCACAGGTTCCGCACGATAGTGGAGCGGGGCTTCTGTGTGGAAGTTTGCGATGCGGTGGTGGTCGAACACTTTCAGGATCTCCGCTTTTTCGATGTTGTCCGCGGACTGCTGGAACTCATTATGGTCGACCAGGATGACGGTCTCATCCGCGTCGAGTGCCCCGAGGATCTCCGGTGACGGAGCACCGAAGTATTCAAGCGCGTATTCTGTCTCCGCATTGATTTCACCGAGGCGGAAAGCTTTTGCGTCGCGCCCCAGACGGCTTTCGATGTCTGCTGCAACAATCGCGGATGTGATCGTATCCGTGTCCGGATTCTGATGTCCAAAAATTTTAACTGCACTCATGTTTAATGTCTCCTTTGATATGTTATTACTATTCCCATTTTATCACTCAGCCACTCATTCTTCTATCGTTCAACTGTTGCGCCGAGTGAATTTTTGAAGTGTTCCAGTGCAAAAGTGTGGCCGTCAGGGTTGAATGAACCCACACACGACGCAGGTACTGTGATCCGGTACCCTTTATTATACGCATCCACTGCGGTGTGCAGGATGCAGATGTCGGTAACGAGACCGGTGAGGGTGAGAGAATTGATGCCTCTTTCCGCGAGCAGCTGTCCGAGATTGGTGCCGGCAAACGCACTGTACCGGGTCTTGTCTATGAAAAATATGTTTGGCGCAGATTCGATCTCTTCATAGATGTCCTTTACCCTGCCGAACAGTTCACGTCCCTTTGTGCCGGCAATGTTGTGGGGCGGGAACAGCTTTGTTTCAGGATGATGCTCGTCCCCTTCCTGGTGGATATCCATCAGGAAGAACACCGGGCGCCCGGCTTCATGGAATTCCCTGATCTTATCCGTCAGTGCATCTTCGATTGCGAGAGCAGGTTCCCCCGCGGTAAGTTTTCCTTGCGGTGCGGCGAAATCATAGGAATAATCGATGACAAGCAGTGCTTCTGACATATAGATCCCTCTTTTCTGAATATTTGTTACGTCCATTATTCCATTAAATGGTACAGAATTCTATCGTACGGCAGCTTTTCCTTTCTGCATGAATAAAATATTCATAGTTACCAGTACAAAGATGATGCACGCGAAAAATGTGAAGTAGTGTGAACCGCCCGTCATGCCGATAATTGCCCCGCCTGCGGCAGGCCCGCTAATGCTTCCGAGGCTGAACATGACGCCTGCCATCAGGTTGCCCGCCGGCAGGTTCGATTTCGGCGTGATATCGGTCATGTAGCTGATGCCGAGCGAATACATGGAGCCGACGAAGATGCCCGCCAGTATGAAGGAGAGGAGGAGCATGATGAAT
>Ga0209487_1004477_pt1 | contig 10713 bp, 3 predicted proteins | sample Poulit2012_FD_187524 | JGI IMG/M metagenome (GOLD analysis project Ga0209487, IMG submission 187524) | Agricultural soil microbial communities from Georgia to study Nitrogen management - Poultry litter 2012 (SPAdes) (version 2) | ecosystem: Environmental > Terrestrial > Soil > Agricultural land... | reverse complement strand
ACAGGTCCTTCTCCGCCGGCATCTGGATGATCCTCGCCCTGATCGACCTCAGCGCCGCCTCGGTGTCGCCGTCGAATCCGGGGGCGTTGCCGACGTCCCCGTGCTTCCAGGTCCACAGCATCGTCAGCAGGTTGTTGACGTCCCGGTCGTCGAGGAAGAAGCCCTCCCAGAAGCCGACGAGGAAGTCGTCGTAGGAGGTGAAGCCGAGCTTGCGCCACTCCTCCTGCCAGTAGAAGGCCTGGGAGAAGCCCCATCCGGCGTACACGCGGGCGGCGGCGCGCAGGCCGAGCTGCGGCTGCTCGCGGTACCAGCCGCTCTGCCACGCGGCGTCCGCCGTCAGGGCCGCTGCCACGCTGTCGAGGAAGACCTTGTTGTGCGGCGCGGTGACTGCAGACCCGCAGAAGGGCAGCAGCGACCGCATCATGTCGGGGTAGCTGACGCCCCACTGGTAGGTCTGCGCCGCCCCCATGGACCAGCCCAGCACCATCTCCAGGCGCTCGATGCCGAAGTGCTCGGTCACCAGCCGGTGCTGGCACTTCACCTGGTCGTAGAAGGTGACGTTCGGGAAGCGCGGCCCGTTGAAGGGCGGCGGTGTGTTGCTCGGCGAGGACGACAGCCCGTTGCCGAGCATGTTCGGCACGATGATGAAGTACCTCGAGGGGTCCAGCCCCATCCCCTCACCGATGAGCCACTCGTTCTCCCAGTGCCGCCCGGAGTACCAGGTGGGGTACACGATGGCGTTGCCGCGGTCCTCGTCGAGGGTGCCGTAGGTCTTGTAGGCGAGCCGTGCGCCGCGGAGCGTGATGCCGCTCTGCAGCTCGACGTCGCCGAGCTCGTAGACGTCGTAGTCGCGGTCGGTGTGCTGAGTCATCGGACCGTGCCTCCCTGTGTGCGTCGTTGCCCGTGCAGCGTAGCGGGCGCGAGGCCGGGCTCTCCGGTAGTCCGGTAAACCGTGAAGGGTCCGTCAGGAAACTCCTGACGGACCCTTCACGATGCTGGCCGGGCGCAGCTGGCGCAGCCGGGCGTGGCCGGGCGGAGCCGGGGGGCCGGCCGGCCGGGTCAGCCGAGCTTGGCCAGGCCGCGGACCTCCTTCGCCGTCGCCCCGCCCAGCGGTCGGCGGACGGCAAGGGTGTCGGTGCCGTTGCCGTCCCAGTCCCCGACGAGGACCTCGTCGCCGAGCCGGCCGTAGGTCACCACGGTGTCGGCGTCCCCGCCACGCAGCGAGTTCTTCACGTGGTAGGTGCGGCCGCGCTGGACGGCGAGGGTGTCGGTCCCGTCCCCGTCCCAGTCACCGGCGAGGGTGACGTCGTCCGCCCGGCCGTACCGGAACACCCGGTCAGCGTCTCCGGCGGTGACGGTGTTGCGCACGTGGTACTCCTTGCCGCGGCGCACCGCCAGCGTGTCGGTGCCGTTGCCGTCCCAGTCCCCGACCAGGACGGTGTCGTCCTCACGGCCGTAGTGGAAGACGACGTCCGCGTCGCCGCCGCGCAGCGCGTTCTTCACGTGGTACTCCGCCCCGCGGCGCACCGCGAAGGTGTCCGCGCCATCGCCGTCCCAGTCGCCGACCAGGATGACGTCGTCCGCGCGGCCGTAGCGGAAGACCGCGTCAGGCTCGCCGCCGCGCTGGGCGTTCGACACGTGGAACTCGTTGCCGCGCCGCACCGCGATGGTGTCCCGACCGTCGCCGTCCCAGTCCCCGACGAGCACCTCGTCGGCCATCCGGCCGTAGACGAAGACCACGTCCGTGGTCCCCCGCCACGTGTTGGACAGGTGGAACTGGGCGGTGCGGTCCGCCGGATCCGTCGGCTCACCGGGCTCCTCGGGATCGGAGGGGTCACCGGGCTCACCCGGCTCGCCCGGGTCGGTCGGCTCCTCCGGGTCGGTCGGCTCACCCGGCTCCTCCGGGTCCGTCGGCTCCTCGGCGGCGGCGAGCGCGAACTGGCTCGTCACGCTCCGCACGACGTTCCCGCCGTCGTCGGCCAGCTCGACGAACCACTCGTGCGTCACGCCGGGCTCGATCCCGTCGAGCACCACGGACACGGGCTCGGCACCCACCACCGGCTGCGGCTCCCCCACCCGCTCCGGCGCTCCGACCGCGAGGGTGAGGCCGGCGGCGTCGAGCGTCCGCGTCTGCACCCCACCGAGGTCCAGCTCCAGCACGAAGTTCTCCGAGTCGTCCCCGTGGAAGCCGGGGACGTCATCTGCCGAGATCGGCGAGTGCCAGCGTCCGTCGGAGATCCACCGGTCCAGCCACGGCGAGTAGGTGTTGACGTAGAGAAGCCCGTTCTCCGCGTCCACGCTGATGTTCTTGTAGAACTCGTGGCCGCCCCACGGACGGGTCTGGTAGTCGGTGAGGATGCCGTAGGACTGCGTCCCGTGGTCGGTCTCCCGTGCCGTCACGAAGCTGCCGGAGTTGTGGCCGCTGAGGGTGAGGACGACGTTCGGGTAGGGGTCGACGAGCTTCTCGTCGATCCGCGGGTTGGCGAACGGGGCGTCCGGGAACCGTGCGACGAGGTGGTGGTGCGTCGCGAGGATGATCGTGTGGTCGGGGTGGGACTCGATGACCTCCTGCGCCCAGGCGAGCCCAGGTGCGTCGTCGTCCTCGGCGGACCAGAAGCCGACGGCGAGGAAGAGGAGCTTCGCCCCCTCGAGCTCGGCCGTGTAGAAGTAGTTGTCGATGTCGTGGCTGCCGCCGAACTCGAAGGGCGTGCCCTCGACGCTCTGCTCGAAGCGCGACATCGGGAAGTACTTCTGCAGCATGAGCCGTCCGTTGCGCTGCGGGGAGTAGTCGTGGTTGCCCCACGAGACCATGAAGGGCAGGCCGGCCTCCTCCAGCAGCTCGGCACTGCGGATCGTCTCGGACCACTGGTACTCGTCGTCCAGGTACTCCCGGTTGACCCAGTCACCCGCGTGCAGCACGAGCTCGGTCTTGCGCTCGTCGGCGATCGAGACGAGGTGCTCGAAGATGTCGATCATCATCCACGGCGTCGCCTCGGCGTACAGCTGGGTGTCGGGCACGTGGTTGAAGGCCCAGTCGAAGTCCGCGCCGTCCGGGTACTGCTCGTACACGCGGTCCGCGCCCCACGGCTCCTCCACCAGCCCGCGCCAGACCAGCAGGTGGAGCGTGCCGTCGGGCCCCACTGCGCCCTCCTCGGCCCGCGCGGTGACGTCGAGCGCCACGGCCTCGCCCTCGGCTGAGTGGTCGCTGTCCTTGAGCAGCCACTCCTGGGCGCCGTGGTCCCAGACCCAGGCCGAGACCCGGCGGTCGTCGCCCGTGCCGGTCCAGCCGAGGTGGAACTCCTCCTCGGCGGCCTGCTCCTCGGTGAGGGTGACGGCGTAGATCTGGAAGGGGTTGGCGTCCTCGCCCACGGTGGTGGGCAGCAGCTCACCGGACTCCTCCCCGGACTCGGGGGTGAGGGCCGCGGGGACGCGGTCCTCCGTCGCGCCGGTCCGCACGACGACGTTCTCCCCGACGGCGGCGGCCTCGTTCGCGTAGAAGGTCGCCTCGAGCCGTTCCGCCTGCTCGGTGCGAGGCGTGGCGGTGAGGGTGACGGCGGTGGTGCCGGGCTCGGCGTCGGCCGAGTCGTCCTCCACCTCCGGTCGCTGAGGCGCCACCGTGTCCGACACGTCGAGGACGACGGCGGCCTGCGCCACGCGCGAGCTGTCCGCCACCGCGGTGGCGGTGAGTGTCACGGTCTGCTCGCCGGTGGCGTGCACCGGCACCTCCAGGGCGAGGCTGCCGGCGTCGACCGTCTCCGAGAGCACCTCGGCGCCGGCGACGCTCGCCGTGACGACGGCCCGCTCGCTCAGCGCCCCGGTGATCGTCACCGGGCCGGCCTCCACCTCGCTGCCGTCGGCCGGCCCGCCGACGACGAGTGCGAGCGGCTCCTCCCCGCGGGTCATCTGCGGGCCGTAGGCGACGGCATCGCCGGTGTACGTGGCGTACCGGAAGGTCTCGAACTCGGGCAGGAAGCCGAAGCTCGCGACCTGCACCTCGTCGATCGTGCCGTGGAAGCTCCCGGCGAGGGCGCTGCCGCCGGTGTCGAGCCCGCCGATCGTCGTGAGCACCCCGTGGTCCGAGGCGACCTGCTGGCGCTCGTTCATGCCCTGGTACTGCTCCACGCCGTCGACGAAGACCGAGGTGGTCATGCCGTCGTAGAGGTGGGTGACCAGGTGCGGCTCGCCGTCGGCCGGGACCTCGACGGTCGGGGTGGCCCCGCCGCGGTAGGCGCGCACCGAGCCGTCCGGCCCGACGCCGAGGAGGAAGGCGGCGTCGGCCCCGTCCCGCTGCTTGGCGACGACGGCGCCCTCGCCCTGCTGGGCGGCCACGTCCTCCTCGGTGAAGGAGTAGATCGCGCTGACGGTGATGGTGCCGAAGCCGCCCCCGACGTCGCCGGGGTACTGCAGCCGCGAGCCGGCGAAGTCGGAGGCCAGGGTGCCCTGCGCCGTCGGGGCCGCGGTGAGGTCCGCGCCCACGAGGGTGGCGGTGTGCTGCCCGGTGGAGTCGACGCGCTGCTCGCCGGAGGCGGTGTCCTGCGCGAGGTGCTCCACGAGGGCGTAGCCGCCGCGCCACACGTCGGCGGGGTCGTTGCCGGGGTTGCCGCCGCCGTAGTACGCCCACAGCGAGGTGGTGGACTCCGCCGCGACGTGGGGCAGACGCACCCAGACCGTCGAGGTCTCCCCCGGCGCCCAGTGCTCCACCTCGTGGGACAGCGGGGCGCCGTCGTCGGAGGTGAGGGTGAGCTCCTCGGCGGTGACGGCCGGGGTGTCCTCGATGGTGAGACGCACCGGGGCGTCGGTGAAGTCGCGGCGCGTGTCGTTGCGGACGGTGATCGCCTGGCGCGAGGTCGCCTCCGGGTCGGCCCAGCCGACGACGCTGCCGTCGGTGACGACCAGCCCGGCGACCTCACGAAGCCGCTGCTCGATCGTGCGGAGGGTGTCGAGGCCCGCGAGCGCCGCCTGCTGCTCGCGGCCGAGCGCGTCGACCGCGGCCCGCGCCGCGGCGACCGCGGGTGCGTCCTCCGCCGTCACGTCCGCCGGGGCCGGCAGGGCGGCGATGAGCTCGTCCACCGGTGAGACCTGCCGGTCGATGCCGAAGCCCTCGACCCTCGTCGGGGCCCCGCCGTCCCTGATCTGGTAGGTCTCCACCGTGAGGCGGTCGGGGCTGACGTCGACGGCGCTGAAGGTCTCCACGTTCCCGGCGCGCGGGGTGCCGAGCCGGTCGAAGAGCTGGAGGTAGCCCTCGAGGTCGAAGGCGTCCGTCGAGCCGATCTGCTGGTAGTGCTTGGCGCCCGCGGTGTTGGGCATGAAGTAGATCGTGCCCTCGGGGTCGATGTGGTACTCGAAGCGCCGGCCGTCGACGACCTCGGTGATCGTCGTCGTCTCCACGACCGCCGCCCCCTCGACGCCGTCCGGGTCGTGCTCCAGCACCTGGGTGCGGGACATGTAGTGGTCGTGTCCCTGCAGGACGAGGTCGATCTCCAGCTCGTCGACCAGCGGCACGAGGACCTCGCGCATCGCGATGATGTCGGCGTCGTCGGCATGGTTGCCGGCGGTGTACAGGCCCTTGTGCATCGTGAGGATGAGCCAGTCGGCGCCCGCTTCGCGGGCTGCGCGGGCGTCCTGCTCCAGCCAGGCGAGCTGCGCGTCGGAGACCGCCTGCTCCTCGTCCTCGTTGGTGTTGAGGACCATGACGTGCGCGCCGTTGTAGGTGAAGGAGTAGTAGGCGCCCGTCGTCGTGTCCTGCTCGTTCGGGTGCTCGAGCATGAAGTGGTCGACGAAGGCGTCCGGGTACATGTCGTGGTTGCCCGACGCCGGTGCGATCGTCGTGCCGAGGAGGGTGTCCTGTGCGGCGCCCAGCATGTCGATCCAGTCCTGCTCGACGTTGCCGTCCTGGACGACGTCGCCGTTGTGGACCATGAACTCCGCGTCGGGTACGGCGGCGAGCGCCTTGCGCATCGTCCCGGCCGCGAGTGCCGCCTCGGTGGCGGCCTTCGCCTGGGTGTCGGTGAGGTCGATGAAGGTGAAGGAGTCCTCGCCGTCGCCGGTCGCGGTGACGAAGGTGCCGGTGCGGCTCCACACCTCGGAGATCGAGTCACCCACCCGGTAGTGATAGGTCGTGCCGGGCTCCAGGTCCGTGGCGACGGCCTGGTGCACGGTCTCGCCGCTGCGGGCCTCGCGGCGGGTGGCCTCCACCAGGGTCCGGTCGTCCGCCGGGAAGGCGGGGTCCGTGCTCAGCAGCACGGCCGGCGCGTCGGTCTCGATGGAGTGGTACCAGGTGAAGGCGCGCCGGGTGGCCGGGTCTCCGTGGAAGGTGGTGGTGATCCGGTTCGGGTACTCCTCGGGCAGGACGTACTTGAGCAGGGGCCGGCCGGCCGCGGGGTCCCAGCGCCAGTCGTCGGTGAAGTCCCAGCCGAGTTGCTCGTAGGTGGCCTTGTCGGCCAGCTGTGCCGGGGTGGCGTCGGTGCCGTGCTGGTTGCGCGTGCCCGGGCCCGTGACGGTCTGCCCGCCGACGGTGATCTCGACGTTGGCGAGGTTCTCCTCGGCCGTCCAGCCCTCGTGGCCGGTGTAGCCGACGATGCGGCCGGCGAACCCGTCGACCGTCCCGGTGTAGTCCACCGTGCCGCCGAGGGCGACGTTGCCGGTGACGGTTCCGCCCTCGGGGACGGCGCCGACGAGCCCGGCGTTCACACCGCGGGTGCCGCTGCCGCCGTCGGTGAGCACGGTGACGTCGGCCTCGACGAGGTTGGTGGTGATCTCGACGCCGTCGGACAGGGTGCCGACGACGCCGCCCGCGGCTCCCGCTGCCGTCACGTCGACGTCGAGCATGTTGCGGGCGATGACCGCGTGGGTCGCCTGGGCCGCGATGCCGCCGGCGACGTCGGCCTGCGTGGCGGTCACGACGACGTCGCGCAGGTCGACCACCTCGACGCGGGCGGGGCGGTCGGCCGTGCCGGCGAGGGTGATCGCGAGGCCGGCGGCCGGCTGGTCACCGCCGTCGGCGCGGACGCCGTCGAGGGTGAGGTTGCGGACGGTGCCGGACAGCTCGCGGACCAGGCCCAGCGAGCCGGCCGACTCGCTGCGGCCGTAGGTGATGCCGGAGACGGTGTGTCCGCGGCCGTCGAGGACGCCGTCGAAGGAGTCGATGCCCTCGAAGGGCTCGCGGCCGGTGAAGTCGAGGTCGCCGAGCAGCTCGACGTGCTTGCCGCCGAGGTAGGTCCGGTCGCCGGCGTTGGTACGTGCGGCGAGCAGCTCCAGGTCGGCAGGCGTGCGCACCTCGAAGGGCGCGGACTCGGTCCCCTCGCCGAGGAGGAAGCTGCGGTGCGGGACGGGGTGGCCGAGCGCGTCGTCCCAGCGCCACTGGCTCTCGAAGTCCCAGCCCAGGTCCTCATAGGTCTGCTGCTGCGCGAGCGCCTCGGGCGTGGTGTCGGCGCCGTTCCGGTTGCCGGGGCCGGGCGCCTCGGGGCGCTCACCGCCCACCGTGATGGTCTCGTTGGCGAGGTTGTTCTCGACGACGAAGCCCTCGTCGCGGAAGATGCCGAGGACGCGGCCGGTGTCGACGGTGCCCGAGCCGCGCCAGTCGACCGCGCCGTCGAGCAGGACGTTCTCGCTGATGCGGCCGGGTGCGTTCTCGTTGTAGGCGCCCTGGTAGGCGAGCAGCATGCCGCCGTGGGCGCGGGCGCCGCCGGCCGTCACGTGCGCGTCGACGAGGTTGTTGCGGATCTCGACGTCGTAGCGGGCGTAACCGACGACGGCGGCGGGGTAGCGGGCGCTGCGGAAGGAGCCCTGCACCCAGTTGTTCGTCACGGTGACCCCGCGCTGCGCGTTGGCGGCGATGGCGGCGACGTACTGGTGGCCCGAGCTGAGCTCGGCGTTGATGACGGCATTGCCGTCGATGACGGTGCCGCCGGTGGCGTTGATAGCGATGCCGGCCACCTGGGAGGCCTGGGTGACCGCCGTGCGCACGCCGTCGAGCGTGAGGTTGGTGACGGTGGCGCCGTCGAGGCGGCGGAAGAGGGCCCGCTCGTCGCTGTCGGCGCCGGGGCCGTAGGTGATGTTGAAGATCTTGTGGCCGGCGCCGTCGAAGGTGCCGCGGAACTCGTCGATGCCGCCGAAGGTGGCGCCTCCGACGTCGATGTTGGCGGCGAGGACGTAGTGCTTGTCGCCGTACTGGGCGTTGTCGGTGTTGATGGCGTCGGCGACGGTGGTGAGGTCGGCGGCCGAGCGCAGCTGGAAGGGGCTGTCGGCGGTCCCCTCGCCGTCGATGCCCGGGAGCGGCTCGGCCGGGGCGTCGGGGTCGACGGGCTCCTCGGGCTGCTCGGGAAGCTCCGCCTCGGGGAGCGGGGCGAGCTCGATGCCCTCGGCGGCGCGGGCCGGGACGGGGTGGCCGCGCTCGGCGTCCCAGCGCCAGTCCTGCTCGAAGTCCCAGCCCAGCTCGGTGTAGGTCTGCTGCTGGGCGAGGAGGGCCGGGGCGGTGTCGGTGCCCTGCTTGTTGCCCTCGCCGGGCGACTCGGGGCGCTCGCCGCCCACGGTGATCTCCTCGTTGGCGAGGTTGTCCTCCAGGACGAAGCCGGGGGTGCGGTAGTGGCCCATGACGCGGCCGGAGGCCTGCCGGTCGCGGCCGTCCAGCCAGCCGATCGCGCCGTCGAGCAGGACGTTCTCGCGGATGTAGGTCTCGGCACCCTCGCGGCTGTAGCCGCCGGCGTAGGAGTGGACCATCGCGCCGACGGCCTGGTTGCCGGTGGCGGTGACGACGGCCTGGACGAGGTTGCGGGAGATGTCGAGGTCGTAGCGGCCGTAGCCGACGACGACGCTCGGGTAGCGCTCGCTGGTGAACTCACCGTGCGTCCAGTTGTTGGTGACCGTCACGCCGTCGTGGGCGTTGTTGACCAGCGCGGCGACGTACTGCTGCTGCGTGCTCAGGTCCGCGTTGACGACCGAGTTGCCGTCCAGCACCGCGCCGCCGGTGGCCTCGACGGCGATGCCCGCCACCCGCACCGCGTCCTCGGTGTGGGCGGTGACGCCGTCGAGGGTGAGGTCGCGGACGGTGCCGCCGTCGAGAAGGTGGACGAGCCCGTAGGTGCCGTCGGGTCCGCCGGGAGCGTAGGTGAGGTTCGCGATCCGGTGCCCGGCGCCGTCGAGGACGCCCGCGAGGCGGTCGATCCCGGTGAAGGGGACGCCGTCGAGGTCGAGGTCGGCGGCGAGGCGGTAGTGCCGGTCGGCGTACTGTCCGGGATCCGAGTTGATCGCCTCGGCGGCGCTGAGGAGATCTGCGGCGGTGCCGATGAGGTGGGGGGACTCCTCGGTGCCGTCCCCCGCGAGCGACTCCAAGGTGGCGGCGTGGGCGGCTGGGACGACGAGCGTGAGGGCGAATGCCGAGGCGAGCACCAGGCTCAGGACGCGGCGGACGAACGCGCGAGGCGACATGCGGGACGAGCTCCAGTTCAGGAGAGCGGGGAGGGGGCGTCCGCACCATAGGGAGCGCCGGCGTCCGGCTGCTGAACCTAGGTCGTCCGGGTGGTGAACACTCGGTGACCTGCGGCCGCGAGGCGCCTTGCCCGTCTCGTCCGGTGGCCTTGCCGGCTGGCTCGGCCAGCGCTCCGCCCGCACGAGAGCGTGAACGGTCCGTCAGAAATCCTCCGACGGATCCTTCACGCTGGTGGAGCAGTGCGTCCGCGCGGTCAGCTGTCCAGACGGGCAGCGACGTCGGCGGGGAAGCCGCCGGTCGCGAGGGGGCTCCAGCGCGTGGGCGTGACGCGGATGAGGCTCTTGCCCTGCAGCCGCATCGCCGCGCGGTACTCCTCCCAGTCGGGGTGCTCGCCCGCGATGCAGCGGTAGTAGTCGACCAGCGCGTCCTCCGCCTCGGGCATGTGGAGCACCTCGGCGTCGCCGTCGACCTGCACCCAGGGGCCGTCCCAGTCGTCCGACAGCACGACGACGGACACCCGCGGGTCCCGCTCGGCGTTCAGGGTCTTCGCGCGCGAGGGGTAGGTGGAGATGACGATCCGGCCGTGGTCGTCGACTCCCCCGCTCACCGGTGAGACCTGGGGCCGGCCGTCGCGCCGGGTGGTCACCAGCAGGAGGTGGTGGCGCGGGCGGATGAAGTCCAGGAGCTCGGGGAGCTCGACGGTGCGGTTCGTCGCGATGCTGCGGGCCATCCCCGCAGGGTAGTCGTACGCCGTCGTCCCACGTTGACGGGCTTGCGCCCCGTCGCCGTCCGCTCGTCCGGCGCCACGCGGCAGCGTGAAAGAACCGTCAGGAACCGCCTGATGGATCATTCACGCTCGGCGTGGGTGGCGGCGGAGGAATAGCGCCTGCCGCTCGACGTTGTCCCCGGCATGAAGAACATCGGCTTCCTCTCCTTCGGCCACTGGGCGCCCTCGCCGCAGTCGGCGGTGAAGTCCGCGTCGGACGCGCTGCTGCAGTCCATCGACCTCGCCGTGGCCGCCGAGGAGCTGGGGGCCGACGGTGCGTACTTCCGTGTCCACCACTTCGCCCGCCAGCTGGCCTCGCCGTTCCCGCTGCTCGCCGCCGTCGGCGCCCGCACCAGCCGCATCGAGATCGGCACCGGTGTCATCGACATGCGTTAGCGCATGTCGGGGTTGTGGCACTGGGGCGTAAGCCGAGAGCGGGTATCGTTCAGCGCCAGCCGAGCGCTGGGGCGACATGCGTGAGGTCGGTCCCGACTACGTGCGCAGTGAATGAGACGCCCAG
>Ga0209487_1004475_pt1 | contig 10715 bp, 9 predicted proteins | sample Poulit2012_FD_187524 | JGI IMG/M metagenome (GOLD analysis project Ga0209487, IMG submission 187524) | Agricultural soil microbial communities from Georgia to study Nitrogen management - Poultry litter 2012 (SPAdes) (version 2) | ecosystem: Environmental > Terrestrial > Soil > Agricultural land... | reverse complement strand
TTGCACACCGGACAGTTGCACACGCACAACGGACACACTCTTGACAGATGCACAACTGACAGGTACACACCGGACAATTGCACAACGGTCAGATGCACACCGGACAGATGCCCCACCGGTGGCAGATAACATAGGTTCCGATTCTGCTATTCAGCCGCTTCAGCCTCTGACGTTTTGCCTGTCAATACCAGTTTGAGCTGGTTCACAGAGATTAACTCCCGGATCAGCTCAATCTCCGCCTGACTGAAAGTCTTGACCAGGAACAGTGCCGCAATGTAGACTACGCCCCCTGCCAGTGCTGTCAATATCCAGTAGAGGCCGGAAACCGATAGTAGCAGAACGGCGACCAGCATAATACACCCCGCGGCCACTGGTTTCAGCAGATAGGTGGTCCGGAATGTCTGCAAATATCCTCTTGGCAGGAGTAAGAACGCCGAGACCATGACAAACAGCTCCGTGATGATCGTGGCAGTGGCTGCTCCCAGACCTCCGTTACCGAATACCTGTTGCGTGTACGGGATCATGAAATAGTTGAATCCGATATTCACACCTATGGCCAGAAGCCCTACCATGGCCCAGGCCCGCTCACGGTTTGCTGCACCCATCAGTGCACTTCCCAGGATCACATCGATATAGATGATGGGGATCCCGATGGCAAAAATCTGAAGTACCAGAACAGAGGGACCATACTCCTCCAGCCCCATAAAAAAGTCAATAATCGGTTCAGCAAACAGAGCGATCAACAGCATGGAGGGAATACCGAGGATGATCATCAGACGCAGACTCTCGCCGACGGTACTCTCCAGAACTCCATCCTTGTTGTCCCACAGGCGTGAGAATATGGGAAAAACAGCTGTTTTGTAGAGAATGGGCAGGACCATCACGATGTCAAGAAAGCGGTAGGCGCCACCATACCAACCCGTGACCATCTCGTTGGTGAAGCTCGAGACCATCATGGCGTCGATACGGTAGTAGATCACCGAGAACAGGGAGAAGAGAAAGAACGGCATACCGGAGTTCAGCAGGCTGAATACTTCTGTGTCAAACTTGTACTGGACGGTTACAAATTTTCTGCTGAGCCAGACAATGATGATGACGTTGATCAGACCTCCAAGGGTCATGATGATGGCTACTGTAATCGAATCTGCTCCGAGCAGAAGAGCTCCAACAGCAAAAAGGGAGACAAAAAGACGCTCGGCAATCGTAGCCATTGAAGGGAACTCCATCCGCTCAATCCCCTGAAAGTAGGCGTTGAACGCAGTCACACCACTCTCCCAAAGTTTTCCAACCGCCAGAATCAGAATCAGCATGTTGACATGTCCCGAATAACCGAGCAGGTGGGAGATCAACAGGATCACTCCGATAAAGAGGATCCAGAGAAAAATCCTGAGAATGATATAACTACCAAGGATTCGAACCCCCTTCTTGCGGGAGCGGGCCACCTCTTTGGGGATCAGATAGTTACCGCCAAAATCGACCAGCAAGCCCATGATAGCCACCACAGACATTGCAAGATAGAGTCGTCCGAAATCCTCACTTCCCAGGTAGCGGGGCAGGAAGAAGAGCAGTACAAAGCCCGATATCCAGGTCAGACCCTGGGCACCGAACATGACTGACAGGTTTCTCATGATGGATCGACCCACTTCCGACTTCATAGTTCATCAGCCTCTTCAGTTTTTTCATTCTCGTCTGATGCGCTGATCTGCTTGATCGCGGGCAGCATACCCATCAGACACCCCAGATAGAGCATATTTCTGTAGTAGGTCAACTGCAGGTCAAAATACGAGACAACCATCTGGTTGATGACGGCAATTACTATCACTGTAGACACAGCTTTGAGGTAGGGATCCCTGACCCTCATCAACACTCTTGACCCTGTTGCTGCAAATGAGTTGAAAAAGAACCAGAACAGGAAGAAACCGACACCGCCCATCTTGACCAGTACCCACAGGATCTGATTGTGGGGAATATAGTCCATCAACGGAAACGGAATCTCGACCAGAGGTATCGGCTGTTCATACTTCTTGCCGAAACCGACTCCGATGATCGGGTTATTGGACACCGTTTGTGCCAGATTGTAGTTCTCGAAATCCCGGTAGAGATTGGAGCTGTAGTCCCTGTAGTTGGTCTCTATCTCCGGTTTTGTCAAACCCGATTTGATCATCTGGGCCGGCCTGCCGAGCGTACTGTTACTGTTCCAGAACGCCGTTCCATAGATGAGCAGAGCGATCAGAACAGGCGTGAAAAGTTTCATAAACTGTCTCCTCCTGGCGGGTGGAAGCAGCACGATAAAGACAGCAACGGAGACCATCAGCGAGGCGTAGGCAGCTCGTCTCTGGGCGACATAGAAGCCCAGCAGCATGGGCAGGAGAAGGACCACCAGCCAGACAGCCTGCCTGTCTCCGGTTCTGTAGACGATAAACGCGGCCAGAAGGATAAACAGCGTCACCATAAAGACCGGATCTTCATGGTTCGTCAGCACATCATGGCCACCGGTCGTAAATCCGAGAACAACGAACCTGGCGATCCCCTGGAACGCCTTGATCGCGACTCCTGAAATGAATACCCAGAACAGGATTCGGATCTGTTTTTTTGTACGGATAATCTGCGGGACCACGATATACATCAGACAGAGATAGAAGAGTGCCCGTACCTCCCAGATCGCCACCAGCAGGTCACCTCCGCCGCTCAATCCGTAAACCAAAGAGAAGCCGAGTACGCCAATAAAAAGAATAAATGGCATCCAGGCGGGGATCGGTGTCAGTGAGAGATCCTTTCTGGCGGCCAACAGAACCAGTACAGACAGAAAGATGAACGAGAGATGGATCTCCACCACATTCATCATAGCAGCCGGTATCGAGGGCAGATAGGGGATCTCCTTGAAATTGTTGAAATACCTGATCTCGTGGGTGATCGGTTCAAAACCCGGAATGGTGTACTGCTCGAAAAGCATCACCCCCGCCATCAGCAGATAGAGGCTGTAGTCAACCCGAACCAGACTGAGAACAAAAATACCGGCCAGATAGAGAACTGTCAGCACAACCGGTATGTCCCCGTTGAAATAATACAGGCTCCCGAAGGTGAGGCCTGCAAACATAAGGAGCAGCCAGAGAGCTCCGGCATTCTCCCATTTCAGTCCCAGGGGGGACAGAACAAGACGCTGAAACAGAGAGGATGCAAGGTTATAGTTAGCCGTAGCCATATTCATTGACAGATAAAAAAGAGGGTCGCTCTTAAGGTTCTGGATTCTCTGTGAAGTACATCATCAGAATCACATATCCGGTCAATACCAGAGTCAGTGTGAAGACAGATCCGTATGGAACACCTTCGCCCGTGGAAGACCGGGATCTGATCAGAACCAGCATGTGAAGAGTGAGAATCCCGAGAAGTACTTTCATCTCTGCTGTTACTCCTTCTTGTCCACCTTGTTGAATATGTATCCTATGAACCGTTTCTCGTCGATGTGCCGGTATACACTGTCCAGGTCGGCTTTTTTGGTATTCTGTGTATCTACTACGGTGAGCAGTCCGTCAATCTCATTGATAAAGTGGATCGGAAAGTCGCTGATTGGAAGCACGGAACACATGTCAACAATCACAAAATCAAACTCGCTTTTCAGGGTATATAAAATCTCTCTCAGGACAATTGTATGCTCAATGCCCGGCAGATGACGGTGGCTGTTTCCCGCGCTCATCAGATAGAGATTCTCCACGACCGTCGGGACCACCCGCATCGTCCGTCTCTCCATCGCTTCAGCCACACCCGGCTCCAGATGAACTCCGAATATCTTGTGCAGCTGGGGGTTACGGAAATTGATATCGACCAGGACCGTCCGCCGTTTATAGGCTCTGGCAAGAGAAACTCCCATATTGGCCGTCACGTGAGTCTTCCCCTCTTTACTGTTGGCACTGGTGATGCCCAGTGTCTTGTTCAGGTTCCCGTAGGCTGCAGACAGCCGGGAGAAGTTGAAACTGTTGTAGTACTTGCTCGAGATGACTCTGTTGTCCAGATAGTCCGCCCGTCGCGACGAGACATTGATTGGCAGTAGAGAGGGGTCATGGATGGTCAACTCATCCGACTCTACCTCAAAGGAGCTCTCTTCACTGATAATATTTCTGTTCTCTTTAGCCATTTGTCAAATATGCGATTACCGGTTTCTGATATTTCAGGTCAATTTCATCTCGGATGGTGGTATCCAGTGCTTCTGCAATAGCACTGATGATCACACCGAACACCAGTCCGAGAGTCATCCCGAGGGCAAGCAGCAGTGTCATGCTCGGAGATGACTGCTCTTCAGGTACATAGGGGGCATCAAGTATCATAAACTGATCCTCTACCCTGCTGCCGGCTTCCTGAGCCATGCGTGCCTCCTGCAGGCGGACCTTCATGTCGTTGTACAGTCCTTCATAGATCACATAGTCCGACTCCTGGCTGCTCTCTCGCTGCGTTGCGACAAACGACTGCTCCATATCGCTGATCAGCTGATTGCGCTGTGCCGACAGATCTGCCATCTGGTCGTCAAGGCGCTCCAGCTCCGACTCGAGAGCCGCCGGTATTCGTTCAGCCATGCGCCGGATCTGGTTGGAGAGGGTACGCAGTCGTGGAAACTGGGGGGTGTAGCGGTCGCTCAACTGGTCATGTTCAGTCAGTAATGCATCAAGTTCATCGCCAAAAGGCAGATCCGGCATAGAGAGACTGTAGAGGATCTGGATATCCTCTCCATCGTCCTCCATGGCATTGAACTGTTCCAGCCGGCTCTGCTGACGCTCAATCCTGTAGATCTGCAGGTCGAGCTCCTCATAGCGCGTGTCCAACCGATCGAGGCGGGACTGGAGAGCGGTGACATCCAGCGGTGACTCTCGCATCCGTTCTGTTGTCACGTCAGCCGACTGGGTGCGTTGCTCGGCCACCATTCGTTCAAGGTCATTAAGTTTGTCGGTGAAGAACTCCACAACCTCTTCATGCTTGCGCCTGTTCAGCCGAACCCGGGTGTCCATATAGTAGGATGCCAATAGCTCTACAGCATCCCTTGCACGCTCCGGATTGGTGTCGGTAAAATTGATCTCAAAGGAGTCTGAAGATTCGGATTTGATCTCGATCGACTTTCTTAACCTCTCGACAAGGACCTGCTTTCTCTGCTTTCCCTCCTCCTGCGGATTCTCAAAATTGAGACTGTCGATCAGCATCTCCATGGCAGACCGGCTGAAGATGATCTCATTGAGTGACTCCATCCTGGTCTGCTGCCCCGCATCCCGTCTTTGCATATTAAAAAGTGCCATCGGATCCAGAGACTCCTGCTCCTGGACCAGGATCGATGTGGAGGAGGTATATCTGGGTTCTATCAGAAACAGGGCTGCGATACTGAGACCGACAAAGATCACAGGTGTGATAATCAAAAGGGCTCTGCGTCTCCTGGCCGCCTTCCTGATAACCAGTGCTACTTCTTTCGTTTGATACACGATAATAGATGATTGATTATGGGAATATCACTGCTGTTCGGCCACAATAGTGCAATTGGCATGCCAAAGCAGTAAAACAGTTTCTCTCTAACTCTCCGAATCGCTTGCGAACGGCTTTTCAGCCTGAATTCCACACAATCCATTTTCACGACACTGGCAGTGTCGGCTACGCTATATTCTGTTTGAAACATAATTACACATCGCTCAGAAAATGGTCTGTGAAATTTATACTCACGGATCTTCCGACCCGGATTCTTTCTCTCTCTCCGCTCCTATGTCCTGAGGCTGATAAGCTTATAAGTTCACGCACTGGAAGGGATAAAGCCTGCCCTACAGAGATTGGCACGTTTGTTGTGATCAAGGTGTGCAGATGCCATTGTTACCTAATTCAATTCAATTCAAGCACCTTCAGAAATGAACTTCAATAGACACAACTTGACCTGTTACCTGATGGTTGCAGTTGCCATACTGATCGCCAGCGGTTGTACTTCGTCCAGAGTCCTTGAAGAGCGGGATGCCCGTGAGATGTCATCATCAGGAGAAATTTATGATGTGGCCGCCAGTGATGAAGAGTACCGGATCCGGCCCGGCGATGAGATTGAGATTCTGGTCTGGGAGCACGAAGATTTTGATGTGGAGACGACCGTATCACGAACCGGGAGCATCACCATGCCCCTGATCGGCGAAGTGAGCGTCAGCGGGATGACCAGTGAAGAGCTGGAGGGTGAGCTTGTCGAGAGGCTGTCAGAATATATAGCCGGTGAAGTCAATCTGGCCATCTCCATCCGTAATCTGGATGACATGCAGGTCTCTGTTTTCGGGATGGTCGAACGACCCGACAACTATCCTGTGGTTGATCAGATCTCTCTGTTCAAAGTTCTCTCCACGGCAGGAGGTCCGTCCGAGGAGGCAAATATCAGAAGTATCAGGATCTACCGGCAGAACGGGAATCCGAATGAGACCATCGACCTGACCCGGCATCTCGACGACGGAAGTATTCACACCTCCCCCATACTGGTCGGTCCCGGAGATATCGTCTATGTTCCCCGGCGTCAGAATGCAGTCAGGGAGATGTCAGACTTTCTCAGAGACGCCGTCATGCTCTTCGGAATATTCAGAATCTTCAACTGATGATGAAATCGCCTGTATATAATAAAACTCCACTGCTACTTGCGGGTCTGTTGCTCGCCCTGTCACTCCCCGGAATGGTTCTGGCCCAGCTGACCGATCCGTCCGACAGTATTACCGGACAGAGAGGGGCCATGCAGATCTACAAGTATGATGCCCGCTCGTCGGCACTGGCGGGTGCAAATATTGCAGAAGCCGTCGACGTCTCCGCTATCAATCTCAACCCCGCCGCGCTCTCTTTTGTTCGCAATCCCAATGCCCTCCAGATGACGATGCATCAGAACTGGAACAACAACATGATGATGCAGAACTTCACGCTGCCGGCCATGATGAACTACAGCCACAGCGTTGCAGCACAGTTCGGACTCCATCACAGCGGAGCGAGTGCTACCAACCCGGGCTCAGAAGCCTGGCCAACACCGGATCTGTCCATGTATCAGGCCGATTTTGCCTACGCCTGGAGCTTTGAGAATATCCTGAGTGTCGGAGTGTTCAATAACATCTCCTTTGCCAGAAATGAGAATGCCCGGTTCTGGACCTACTTTGCCAATATCGGAGTGATGTACGCCCCCTCACGAACGATCTCATACGGACTCACCCTGAAGGGTCTCGGACGCAGCATTACCTATGAAGTCCTGGAGGGCGGCCGCACCATTCTCGGAAGCCAGGCCCTCCGCCAGAGTCTGGAACTGGGGACCACCCTCCACTTCCCTGTCGATTCAGACGAACGGTATATGTCTCTGTCGATCTCCAATGAGAAGCGGTTCGGAGAGAATGGTATGTGGTACAAAGGCGGGCTCGAACTGAAACCCACTTCGGTACTGTCGTTACGCACCGGTATTCTGTTTCATCCGGATATCAGACCTATACCGCGCTTCGGATTCGGCCTTGGCGGTGATGTATTCTCTCTCGATTACACGTTCTCCTACCGGAGTGTTGTGGATCATCAATTTCACCAACTGGGTTTAACCCTACAATTCTGAAACCATGATTGTCTCACCCTCCCTTTCACCTTCACACCTGAAGAAACCACTTGCAGGGCAGCTTGAGAAGAATTCGAACAGCGTGCTGATGCAGGATATTTTCAACAAGGTCCTGCGCCTGTCACGACGTGAAACGCATGTCATCATCATCGGAGAGATCGGCACAGGTAAAAAGTGGCTGGCCAGGATCATCCATGAGAACAGTCAGCGTGCCAGCGGCCCTTTTCACTCCTTCTACTGTGTGGATATCGATGAGTCGGAGTACCGGGATGCATTCTGGGAGCAGCTACAGTTCGATGAGGAGCACATCACGCTGAAATACGATGCCATCGAGAAAGCCAGCGGCGGCATTCTCTACCTCGACCAGTTCTCGGAGCTGCCGGACAGTTACATGGTGAACATCATTGACTCCTACACCAAGGGGTGCAATCAACTGTTCAGATACAACATGGAGGCCTGCCCGCGCCTGATCATCTCGATGAACCAGGACTCATACAACAATCTGCTGACTGCACCGGTGTGGGACAATCTGCTGCATCAGCTCGATCCGGTGGCGATCATGCTGCCTCCCCTGCGCGAGAGAAAGGAGGATATCCCGATGTTTATCGACTTGTTCCTGCAGGAGATACGGGAGAAATACAGTGAGTGGAAGAGTGTCAACATGTCTGCACAGGCCATGTACGAGTGTTTTAACTATGACTGGCCAGGGAATATCCGTCAATTGAAGAATGCCCTGCTTCAGGGAGCTGTCCTCTCCTACGGGAGCACCATCGAGAGCCACCATCTGCCGTTCTCCATGAGCTGGAAGCTTCCTTATGAAATGGAGGGTAACAGCTGATCTGAAACCTGGTCCGGGACTGTTTTGCAAACAATTTCAAGAGAGAGTTCATGCTAGTTCCACTGTTATCACTGTTCATCATCGCTGTATTGACAGCACTGTTTACAACCCCTTGGGTCATCCGGCTGGCTAAACTGATCGGTGCCATTGATCAGCCGGGGGGAAGAAAGATTCACAGCAAGGTGACACCTCGTCTTGGGGGGCTGGCCGTATTCGTCAGTATGGGCGTGACTACGATGGCCGCACTCCTCCTTTTCCCGGAGATGTTCAATGAGTTCAGACAGTACCCCGTCGAAACAGGTACGGTCCTTCTGAGCCTGGTCATCATCTTTGCTCTCGGTTTCCGGGATGACCTCAAACCCCTGACTCCCGGAGTCAAGTTCGGGGTTCAGCTTCTGGTAGCTGCTCTGGTCTATCTTGTCGGATTCAAGATCTCGAATATCACCAATCCTCTCGGAACCGGAGTCATAAACGTCGAACTTGTAGATTTCCCCCTGACACTGCTGTGGATTGTCGGTGTGACCAACGCTTTTAATCTGATAGATGGTCTGGACGGTCTTGCTTCCGGTGTGGCGACGATCGCTGCCATCTCCATGTTCACCGTCTCTCTCATGGCCGGGGAGATGTGGTCAGCCGGTCTGGCCCTCATCATGGCAGGTGCACTGATCGGTTTTCTCCGATATAATTTCCGTCCGGCCAAGATATTTCTCGGCGACTCGGGGAGCCTCCTGATCGGCTTCTCCCTGGCCCTGATGTCCATCCAGAGTACCACCAAGATCTCGACCGGTTTCGCACTCCTGTTCCCGATGCTTGTCCTGATTCTCCCTATAACAGATACACTGGTCTCCATGGCGAGACGCTTCCTCGGCAGTTTCCTTTCGGAAGACAGTGGAGGCCGTCCAGGATCTCTGCTGCACAAGATGAAGTTCATGTTCACGCCCGACAAGGCTCACATCCACCACCAGCTGCTCTCCCTGGGGCTCAGCCACAGGAATAGCGTACTGCTGCTCTATCTGGTCTCCGCCTTCTTCGCTTCCGGTGCTTTCCTGCTGACCCAGGTGGACAGCTCTGAAGCCTCCATCGCCCTCGGTGCCGTCTTCGGAGTCGTACTGATAGCCGGAGTACGCCGTCTGCAGTATCATGAAATTGCCATTGTTAACAACGGACTCATCCTGCCTGTCTACGAGCGCTGGATCATCAACCGGTCTATCTTTCTCGGGCTGATCGATCTCTTTTTTGTCGCTCTCTCCTACGGGCTCAGCTATCTCCTGATCGGGCACCTCCATCCAGGCTCATTTGATCTGTTCATCAACCAGACTCTGGTGATGGTGGTCTCTGTACAGGTCGCTGTCTTGTGGATCTCCGGTCTCTATCGTGAAAAGTTGAAACAGCTCGGCGTCGGCACCGTACTTGGTATCACCACATCTGTCTTCTATGCTTTGGTCGGTTCAGCCCTTGTGCTGATCCTGCCCGGCACAATGAACCTTTCGATGGCCCTCCAGTTTCTGGTGCTCGACTTCTACATCCTGCTCACATTCATTCTCGGAATCAGGATCGCCTATCAGGTGCTCAGCTTCTGGTTCAACCGAAACAAGCGCAGTGGTGAAAATGTGCTGATCTACGGAGCGAACGAGAATGGAACCATGCTGCTTCACAAGATCAACCACTCCATGGACAGCCGGTTCAAAGTAGTGGGCTTTCTGGATGATGACCCGTATCTGGAGGGGAAGATGATCTATGGCTATCCGGTTCTCGGAACCCATTGGAATCTGTCACAGATGCTCGACAAGAGGAACGTCGAATCAATTTTGATATGCCAGCCCAATCTGAAATCTGAAAATTTCAGGCGCCTGAAGAGGATTGCTGAAGCCAGAGGGGTCAACATCAAACACCTCCAGATCAAATTGAGAGATCTGACCCCACGTCAGGTTAAAGAGGAGAAGCTCTCCACTTCGGTAGATATTGAGCTGGTCAAACCAAAGATCACAGGGACAGAGACCTCCGGAACGGTCATCAACGGTCACAGCCCGGACAACTAGTCGTTCGGGCAATCCCCTCCTCTATCCAGGTTCAGACCAGCTGCTGTAAAAACGTCCAGCTCCGGACATATTGACTGACTGAACTGGTCAGATTTTATTGCGACCTGCTCAACATTGGCGTGCTCACCTCCCGTCTTCCTGTCCCGTCTCCTTGTTGGTGCTGTAGCTTTGATGGTGCTGTAGCCTTGTTGGTCTCGTCTACCTAGTGGTTCCGTCTACCTGATGGTCCCGTCTCCCTGATGGTCTCGTCTACTTAGTGGTTCCGTCT
>Ga0209487_1004474_pt1 | contig 10716 bp, 6 predicted proteins | sample Poulit2012_FD_187524 | JGI IMG/M metagenome (GOLD analysis project Ga0209487, IMG submission 187524) | Agricultural soil microbial communities from Georgia to study Nitrogen management - Poultry litter 2012 (SPAdes) (version 2) | ecosystem: Environmental > Terrestrial > Soil > Agricultural land... | reverse complement strand
CAGCGGGGCGACGTGCCGGTGGAGGGGGCGCGGCGCGATGTAGGTCCCCGAGCCGCGGCGCCGCTGCACCAGTCCCTCGCGGGCGAGGTTCTGCACCGCCTGGCGCGCGGTCATCCGGCTCACCCCGAACGTGGTGGCGAGCTCCGCCTCCGAGGGCAGCGGGTCACCGGGCGTGCCGGAGAGCACCTGCTCGCGCAGCCAGTCCTCGATCTCCCGGTAGCGGACCGGGGGCGTGGTCCGCTCGGATGATTGACCTTCCATGGGCCAGATCCTATTCTGCACATCCCGTCGGGAAGTTGCCTATACATATCGTCGGAAAGGGCCGAGTATGTCGCCACACCCCCGGATGGCCGGCCGGTGGTCGAGGCTAGCGGTCGAGCTCGTCGAGCGGGTCCAGGAGACGCAGTCAGAGACGATCGCGACGGCCGCCTCCTGGTGCGCCGAGGCCATCGCGTCCGGCGGGCTCGCGCACATGTTCGGCAGCGGGCACTCCCGCATGGCGGTGGAGGAGATGTTCCCCCGCTACGGCTCCTACCCGGGCTTCCACCCCATCGTCGAGCTGTCACTGACCTTCCACACGCAGGTCGTCGGGGCGAACGGCCAGCGGCAGGCCATGTTCGTGGAGCAGACCCCGGGCCTCGCGAAGGTCGTGCTGTCCAACTTCGCCCTCGGTGCGCAGGACGTGATGATCGTCTTCAGCGTCTCCGGGACGTCCACGGTGGCGGTCGAGATGGCCGAGGCCGCTGCGCGCCGCGGGCTCCGCACGGTGGCTGTCACCAGCGTCGCCCACTCCCGCGCCTCCGGAGCGGCCGCCGGCTCCACGCTGTCCGACGTCGCGGACCTCGTCATCGACATCGGCACGCCGCCGGGCGACGCCCTCGTCACGGTGCCCGGGCTGGAGGGCCCGGTCGGCCCCGGGTCCACGGTCGCCACCGTGGCGGTGGTCAACGAGCTCAAGGTGCAGACCGCCGAGCTCCTCGTCGAGCGGGGCGTCCGGCCTCCCGTGCTCACCTCCTCGGTGCTCGTGGGGCCCGAGCGCTCGGCCGAACTCTTCGACACCGCCTACGACGAGCACGCCCGACGCGTCGCTCGGGCGATCGGCCGAGCCGGCGAGGCGCGGCGTAGTCCGCCCATCGGATGATGGAAGATGGTGCAGTCGATCAAATTCTGGTCACAAAGCCGCAACAAGTCCTTGACGCGGTCCCGGCTTGCTGATTAGGTCGTGTTGTCCAGACCGGTAGGTCGCATTGCCCATACAGGTCGTGGACGCAATGCGAAGAACCTCCCCGGGGGGCGGTTTCGACCGGCGCAGCGGGGGCGCGGAGTACCGGCAACGATGACGGAGGATCGGCGATGAAGCCTACGAGAATTCGCCTGGCAGCAGTAGGGGCAGTGACGGCGCTGGCGCTCGGCGCCTGCGGAGGCGGCGACGACGAAGCCGCCGGTGACGACGGCCCGACCGGCGGCGACGGCGGTGGGGACTACGTCATCGGCGTGAGCAACACCCTGGCCGGCAACGGCTGGCGCGAGCAGATGGTCTGCTCGATCCAGGCCGAGGCGCTGGCCAGCGGACAGGTCGAGCGGGTGGTGGTGATCTCGGAGAACGCCGGGCCTACCGAGCAGGTCCAGCACCTGCAGAACCTCATCTCCGAGGGCGTGGACGCCATCGTCGTCAACCCCTCCGACCCCGAGCAGCTCAACGGCATCATCGAGGAGGCCACCGCCCAGGGCATCGTCGTCGTCGCCATCGACGCCGCCGTGACCACCGAGGACGCCTACGTCGTCACCAACGACCAGGTCGAGTGGGGCCGCCTCGGCATGGAGTGGCTCGCCGAGGAGATCGGCGGGCAGGGCAAGGTGCTGTACATGCGCGGCATCGAGGGCGTGCAGTCGGACACCGACCGCCACGAGGGCGTCACCGCCGCACTGGAGGACTACCCCGACATCGAGCTCACCACCGTGTGGAGCAACTGGGACTACACGCTCGGCGGGGAGATCGCCGTCCAGCAGTTCAGCGCCGGCGACTTCGACGGCGTGTGGACCACCGGCGCGGACTACACCGTGGTCAACGGCATCGAGACCGCCGGCAAGGAGCTCGTGCCCGTCACCGGTCAGGACAGCAACGCCTTCGTCGGGCAGCTCATCGACGGCGCCCCGGGCGCCGTGGTGACCAACCCGGCCGTCATCGGCGCCGTGGGCACCAATGTGGCGCTGCAGGTGCTGGGCGGTGAGGACGTGGAGCAGACCACGATGCTCACCCCGGAGCTGTGGACCATGGCCGACAACGCCGACCGGCTCGAGGACGCCTACGACCCGGACCGCGGCCCGGACACCAGTGCGGCCGTGGACATCGAGTACCCGCTCGACATGACGCGTGAGCAGCTCTACGCGTGCGAGGGCCCCTGACCGGCTCCGGACCCGTCCTGCTGAGCCACGAGCGAGCGTGTACGGAGCGGCCCGGCGCCGCTCCGTACACGCTCGCCTCCCACTTTCGAAAGAGCATGATGACCGCTGATGCACTGCTGACCGCCACCGGCGTGGCCAAGTCCTACGGCAGCGTCGTCGCCCTGCGCTCGGCCGACCTCACGGTGGGAGCGGGGGAGGCCCACGCCCTCCTCGGCGCCAACGGCGCGGGCAAGTCGACCTTCGTCAAGGCGCTGACGGGGGTGATCAGGAAGGACCGGGGCACCATCACGATGGGCGACGACGTCATCGAGCTGCGCTCCCCGGCCGACGGCTACGCGCGTGGCGTGGCCGCGGTGTTCCAGGACCCGGCGCTGATCCCGGACCTCACGGTGCGCCAGAACTTCAAGCTCACCGGCACCGACCCCGCCGCCGTCGAGCGGCACCTGGCCGAGCTGGACCTCGGCGGCCTGGACTTCGCCGAGCGGGTGGCCGACATCCCGCTGCCCTTCCTGCGGATGCTCGACCTCGCCCGCGCCCTCGCCCACGAGCCGAGGCTGCTCATCCTCGACGAGATCACCGCCGCGCTGCCGGCGGACCTGAGCGAGAAGGTCTTCACCGTCATGGCCCGCCAGCGGGAGGCCGGTGGCTCGGTCCTGTTCATCTCCCACCGGCTGGAGGAGGTGATCGAGCACTGCGACATGTGCACCGTCTTCCGCGACGGGCACACCGTGGCCCGCTTCGCGCCCAAGGAGGGGCGGGAGAAGCGCATCGTCCAGTCCATGCTGGGCGACCGGGTCGACGTCGAGCTGGAGGAGGGCCGGCGGGCACGCCGCGTCCCCGTGGAGGACACCGAGCCCCGGCTCGTGGCCGAGGCGATCGGCGACGGCCGGATGTTGCGCGACGTCAGTCTCAGCGTCCGCCCGGGCGAGGTGCTGGGGCTGGTGGCACTGGAGGGGCAGGGCCAGGACGCGCTCTTCGAGATCCTCGCCGGGGACCAGCGTCCCCGCACGGGACGCCTGGTGGTCGACGGCGAGGTGCTGACGGCGCGCCACCCCGCCGCCGCCATCCGCCGCGGCGTCGCGCTCGTCCCGGCCGACCGGGCGCACGCCCTGCTGCCCAAGCGCTCCATCCGGGAGAACATCGCCCTCGCGTCGCGTGCCCGGATCTCCCGGTGGGGACCGATCGCCCGGCGCACGGAGGACCGCGCCGTCGACCGCGCCGTCGAGCGCCTGTCCATCGACACCCGCGCGGCCTCCCAGGCCCGCCGGCTCTCGGGCGGCAACCAGCAGAAGCTCACCATCGGGCGCTGGCTCGCCGAGGGCTTCCGCACGCTGCTCCTCTTCGACCCCACGCGGGGGATCGACATCGGGACGAAACGGCAGATCTACGAGCTCATCCGCGAGCTCGCCGACTCGGGGGCCGCCGTCGTCATGTACACGAGCGAGCTGCGGGAGATCGAGTTCGTCTGCGACCGCGCCCTGGTGCTCTACCGCGGCGAGGTCGTCGCCGAGCTGCCCGCGGACGCCGGTGAGGAGGCCCTGCTCAACGCCGCGCACGGGCTGCACGGGGCGGAGGTGACCACCGCGTGAGCGCCAACCTCACCACCATGCCGACGCCGACGAGCCGGCTCACCCGCTTCCGCCAGCAGAACGGCTGGGTGGTCGGCGTCGCTCTGCTGCTCCTGGCCATGATCGTCGTGCGCTACCTGCAGGTGGAGAACTTCGGCGGCTTCGAGCTCCGTGCGCTGACCGCCGGGACCCTCATGCTCGCGCTGCTGGCGATGGCCCAGGGGGTCGTCGTGCTCTCCGGGGGCATCAACCTCGCGGTGGGCGCTCTCATGGTGCTGGCCAACTGCTTCTCGGCGTGGCTCATGGAGGACGCGTCCTTCGCCACCAGCATCCTCGTGGCCGTCGGGACGGTGATCGGGACCGCGCTGGTCTCCGGCGTCATGGGTTGGATCGTCACCGTCTCCGGCATGCCCGACATCGTCGTCACGCTCGCCCTGCACTTCGCCTTCGTCGGCCTGGCCCTGCTCATCCTCGGCGGCCCGGGCGGCGGGGTGAACCCGGAGTTCGCCCGGATGATCGTCGGCGGCTACTCCAACCCGTGGCCGGCCCTCCTGTGGCTGACGGGCGTCTTCTGCCTCATCTGGCTGCCGTTCAAGCGCAGCCGGGCGGGGATCGCGACCTATGCGATCGGCAGTGACCGGCAGGCCGCCTTCCTCACCGGCATCGTGGTCAAGCGCACCCGCGTCCAGGCCTACCTGCTCTCCGGGGTGTTCGCCGGGCTCGCCGGGCTGGTGACCACGGCCCTGCTCGGCAGCGGCAGCCCGCAGGAGTCGATCGCCCTGGGCGCGCTGCTCGGCTCCGTCGCGGCCGTGGTCCTCGGCGGCGTGGCACTCGCCGGTGGGCGCGGTCAGCTCCTGGGCCCGGTCCTGGCGGCCTTCGTCCTCACCCTCATCCCGGCGATCCTCCTCAGCCTGGGGATCAACCCGAACGTCGCAGTCCTCCTGGAGGGCCTGATCATCATCGGCGTGGTCATGCTCGGCGGGCTGCTCGAGCTCCGCAGGAGGAAGCAATGAGCACTGCCCTGACGACGGCGGCCCCGCCCGCCTCCCAGCGGCTCCGCCAGACGCTGACCGACCGGCCGGTGATCGTGCTCAGCGTGGTCTTCGTGGTCTTCTACGTCGTCACCGGGCTGCTGGACCCGAGCCTGTTCACCTCCGGCGGCCTGCGTTCGATCCTCCTGCTCGCCTGCCCGCTGGCGCTGTTCGCCGCCGGCCAGACGATCGCCTTCCTCACCGGCGGCATCGACCTGTCGGTGACGATGATCGCCAACTTCGCCGCCTACGTGGCCGCCACCCAGAGCGGTGCGGGGCCGGTGACGGCGATCGGCCTGGCGCTCCTGGTGGGTGCGGGCGCCGGCTTCCTCAACGGCGTGGGCATCGGAGTCTTCCGGGTCCACCCGCTGATCATGACCATCGGGATGTCCAGCGTCCTGCTCGGCGTCGTGTCCGTGGGGTTGGCCAGCGGCGGCTTCCTCACCGGATCCGCCGTGGTGCTCCCGGTCCTCACGACGGTCGGCGGGGGCACGCTCGTCGGTCCCATCCCGCTCAACGTCGTGGTGTGGGCGGCGGTCGCCGTCGTCCTGCTGCTGGGGCTGTCGCGCACGGGCCTGGGCCGCAACATCTACGCGGTCGGAGACAACCCGCTGGCCGGCCGCCTCGCCGGCGTCAAGGTGTGGCAGGTCCTCATCGCCACCTACGTCATCGTCGGCGTCCTCGCGGCCATCGCCGGGATGCTCATCTCGGGCAGCAGCGGCTCGGTGGGCCCGAGCCAGACGAACTCGCTGCTGCTGCCCAGCATCGCGGCGGCGGTCATCGGAGGGACGTCGATCCTCGGCGGTGCGGGCGGCTACGGCGGCACGATCCTCGGCGCCCTCGTCCTCACCGTGCTCAACCGGCTGCTCCTCACCCTCGGCGTGGGACAGGCCGTCCAGCAGATGGTCTACGGCGTCATCGTCCTCGCCCTCGCCTGGGTCTACGTCGCCATCTCCGGCCAGCGCTCGGACTGAGACAGCCCCGCACCCCGGGTGCCGCCCCCACCCGAGCCCGCACCGAGTTCGCCCCCCTCGATCACCGTTCGCCCGGAACTTCCAGGGGCGCGGCGATCGAGAGGGGCGAATTGGGCGGGACGGGCGTTCAGCGGGGCTGGGCGACCTCCTCGAGGACCTCTCCCGTCTCGCGGTGCTGGAAGAGCACCTTGCTGCGGCCGTCGGGCAGGATCTCGCGCTTGATGACGGCGTGGCCGTTGTGGTGCTCGGGGGAGGTGGAGATCCGCGGGGTGGTGCCGCCGCGCCAGTCCTCGATCTCCACCGGTGCCCAGGCGCCGCTCTCCGCGGAGGCGTAGCAGGCGTCCATGATCGCGTTGACGATGTAGCCGTCGTAGAAGGTCTCCTGCGGCGCCGTGCCCTTGTCCATGGCGTCGAACATGTCGGTGAACATGTCGAGGTAGCCCAGCTCGGTGACCTCGTCACCCACCGGGAACAGCCACCCGCTCGTGGTCTCGGCCTTCTCCGCGACGTAGCCCTCGCCCTTGCCGGTGGTGAACATCTCGAAGCCGGTGCGCATGAAGTGGTTGAGCCAGATCGTGCCCTCGGTGCCCTGGACCTCGTCGCGCAGGTCCAGGCCGCCGCGGAAGGCCCAGGACACCTCGAACTGTCCGATGGCGCCGGACTCGAAGCGGATGAGGGCGACGGCGTGGTCCTCGGCGGTGATCGGGTGCACCAGGGTGTCCTTCCAGCAGAACACCTCCACCGGGCGGTTGCCCTTGCCCACGAAGTTGCGGCAGATCGCGATGCAGTGGCAGCCGAGGTCGACGATCGCCCCGCCGCCGGCCTGCTTCTCGTCCCAGAACCAGGCGCTGTGCGGGCCGGGGTGGGTCTCGCGCGAGCGGACCCACAGGACGTCACCCAGCGCGCCCTCGCGCACCGACTTCACCGCCGCCAGCGTCTTGGGGGTGTAGACGAGGTCCTCCAGGTAGCCGGCGAAGACCCCGTGCTGCTCGACGAGGTCGAGCATCCGCTTGGCCTCGGCGGCGGTCCGGCCCAGCGGCTTGGTGCACAGCACGTTCTTGCCGTTCTCGGCGGCGAGGCGGACGGCCTCCTCGTGCATGGCGTTCGGCAGCCCGATGACCACCGTGTCGATGTCCGGGTCGGCGCAGGCGGCCTCCAGCGACGTCGTCGAACGCGGCACCCCCCAGCGCTCCTTGAACGCCTCCCCGCGCTCCTCGCTGCGTGAGTAGATCAGGTCGACCGTGTCCCGGTTGCGGCCACGGTTCAGGGCAGCGGTGTAGAAGTCGCCGATGAGCCCGGTGCCGAGCATGGCGATGCGGTGCGCTGTCACTACGTTCCCCCATCTCGTCGTCGAGTAGTTGCAACAGCCTAGACAACTTTTCCCCGCGCGTGAATCCTCCTTCTGCTCGATATTGAGTGGTACGACCGATTTCGCCGCAAAACCTTGACACCCCCCTGGGCTGCCGACAAGGTAGGTGGCTCAACTTGCCTACTCAGAGTGGAGGGGTCATGAGTAGACGATCCGTATCAGGGTTGTTGTCCATACCATTGCTGTTGTCGTTGCTGATGACAGCACCGGTCGCCGCCGACACGGTCGACGAACCGGCGGCCGAGCCTCAGCAGGACGCGACGTTCGCGGAGCTGTCCGCCGAGGACGAGTTCGAGAAGGTCCGGGTGGCGTCCGTGCCACAGGCGATGTCGATGGACATCGCCTCGGACGGCCGGGTCTTCACGACCGGCCGTCACGGCGTCGTCCAGGTCTACCACCCGGACACCGGGGAGGTGAGCGTCGCTGCCGAGCTGGACGTCTTCCACGAGCACCCGCTGCCGCCGAACCCGGACTTCGAGGGCTCGAAGAACCAGGAGGGCGGCCTGCTCGGGCTGGCGCTGGACCCGGAGTTCGACACCAACGGCTGGGTGTACGTGTACTACACCAGCAGGGACGAGGACAGCCACTACCTGTCCCGCTTCGAGATGGTCGACGGGGTGCTCGACGAGGCCTCCGAGATCGTCATGCTCAAGGTCCCGTACAACAAGACGAACTGCTGCCACGTGGCGGGCGACATCGAGTTCGACTCGGCCGGCAACCTCTACCTCAGCACGGGGGACGAGTCGACGCCGGACCTCAACAGCCAGTACTCGCCGCTCGACAGCCGTCCGACCCACTGGTACAACGACGACCGGCGGACCTCGGGCAACACCAACGACCTGCGCGGCAAGATCCTGCGGATCACCCCGCAGGACGACGGCACGTACACGATCCCCGAGGGGAACCTGTTCCCGGCCGCGGAGTACGACGAGGACCTCACGCGCCCGGAGATCTACGCGATGGGTTTCCGCAACCCGTTCCGGATCTCCATCGACCCGGAGACCGACCGGCTGCACGTGGGCAACTACGGCCCCGACCGGCTGGGTGAGTGGACCGAGCGCGGCCCGTGGGGCTTCGACCAGTACATGGTGACCTCGGAGCCCGCGAACTTCGGCTACCCGTTCTGCATCGGGAACAACTACCCGTACCGGCCGTGGGACTACGAGACGAACGAGCCGCTCGGCGACTTCTACGACTGCGAGAACGGCCCGGTCAACGACTCGCCCAACAACACCGGCCTGGAGCAGCTGCCGCCGGTGAAGCCGGCGACGATCTACTACCCGCGCAGCTGGGCCAACTGGCCCACCACGTGGGTGGGCTGGCCGGACCGCGAGATCAACCCGATCCCCGAGCCGTTCCTCAACATGGGCTCCGGCGCCGGAGGGCCGATGTCCGGGCCGGTGTACCGCTACGACGAGAGCCTCGACTCCGACACGAAGTTCCCCGAGCACTACGAGGGGCGCTGGTTCCTCCTCGACTACCACCGCGGCCACGTGAAGACGGCCGAGCTCGACGAGAACGAGCAGGTCGTGGCGATCGACGACTTCATGCCCGGCACCTACTGGGCCGGCCTCATGGACGGACAGTTCGGTCCGGACGGCTCGCTGTACGTGCTGGAGGGTGGCTCCTTCGGCACGAGCGGGAACCAGGCGCTGTACCGCATCGACTACGTGAGCGGCGGCGAGGAGCCCGGTCCCCAGCAGTGCGTGACGGACGGCTTCGAGGGCACCGAGCTGGACCGCGAGACGTGGTCGACGATCGTGCGGGAGAACCCTGACGGCTACCGCCAGGTGAACGGCGCGCTGGAGATCGACATGCGCCAGGGCGACATGATCAGCAACCACCTCAGCGGCAACATCGTCACCGACGCCGAGAACCTCGTCCTCACCGACATGCCCGAGGGCCGGTGGGTCGCTGAGGTGACCGTGGAGATGCCGGCGAACGCGGTCAACCACGACCAGGCCGGCTTTATCATCTACGACGACGACGAGAACTTCACCAAGCTGGCCTACTTCCCGCCCTACGGGAGCAGCGCCAACGGCCGGTTCGAGTACCTGTTCCACCAGAACGGTGAGATCCGGTACCAGAGCGGGGTCGACAACCCCACGGTGACCAACGCCCCGCGCACGGTGGAGATCCGCCTGTCCAGCGACGGCGCCAACGTGTCGGCCGCCTACTCCCGGGACGGCAGCACCTGGGTCAGCGTGGGACGCCCGGCCCCCGTCTCGGAGTACGAGGCACCGAAGATCGGCTTCTTCGCCGTCCACGGTCCCGACGAGATCAGCAACCCGCTGACCGCCACCTTCAGCGACTTCTCGCTGTGCCAGCCGGAGGACGGGGAGGAGCCGGTGTGCCCGGCTCCCATGCCCGACGACGGCTACCGGGCGCTGTGGGACGGCTCCACCCTGGACGGGTGGAACCAGGCCGGGCCCGGCGGATTCGCCGTCGTCCCGGACGCCGACCGTGACGGGACGTGCGCCCTGGAGACCATGGGCGACCCCGAGGGACTGGGCCTGCTGTGGTTCGAGGAGGAGTTCGAGTCCTACCGGCTCCACGTCGACTTCAAGGCCGTGACGGAGGCGGACAACTCCGGGGTGTTCTTCGGGTTCCCGGACCCGGGCGACGACCCGTGGGTCGCGGTGCGCCAGGGCTACGAGATCAACATCGACGACACCGGCGGCAGCCCGAACGCCGCCGACAGCTCCAAGACCGGGTCGATCTACACCTTCCAGGCACCGACGTCCTTCCCGACGGTCGCCGGTGAGTGGAACGAGATGGTCATCGAGGTCGACGACCCGATGGTCAAGGTGTGGATCAACGGGATCCTCGTCAACGAGTACGAGGACCCGGGCGACCTCGGCCGGGACCTGTCCTCCGGCTACGTCGGCATCCAGAACAACCGCGTGTCGGACAACGTGTTCTTCCGCGACATCTGGATCCAGGAGCTCGAGGACACCACCTGCCCCGACCCGCAGACCCCGCCCGAGGGGTACGTGTCGCTGTTCGACGGCGAGACGCTCGAGGGCTGGACGCAGGCGGGCCCGGGCGGCTTCGAGATCGACGAGTGCGGACTGCTCCAGCCCTACGGGGGGATGGGCCTGCTCTGGTACGAGGAGCAGATGTTCGAGGACTTCGTCATGCAGGTCGACTTCCGGGTCCAGGACCCCGCCGACAACTCCGGCGTGTTCGTCCGCTTCCCGGATCCGGAGGGCGACCCGTGGAAGCCGGTGAACGAGGGCTACGAGATCCAGATCTACGAGGCCACCGACAACCCGATGGGACGGACCGGCGCGGTCTACACCTTCGCGGGGGCCGACCCCGTCGCCACCAACCCCGTCGGTGAGTGGAACACCATGGAGATCGAGGCG
>Ga0209487_1004473_pt1 | contig 10717 bp, 6 predicted proteins | sample Poulit2012_FD_187524 | JGI IMG/M metagenome (GOLD analysis project Ga0209487, IMG submission 187524) | Agricultural soil microbial communities from Georgia to study Nitrogen management - Poultry litter 2012 (SPAdes) (version 2) | ecosystem: Environmental > Terrestrial > Soil > Agricultural land... | reverse complement strand
AAATCGCTTGTCCGATGAAATACGTGACGTGAAGGATAAAGTGTATACGCGGGATTTGTTTAGCAGGGATTAGTGTTTGGTTAATTGTTCAAACCCGATTTAAATCGGTATAAAAATGAATAGGGTAAGATGGAAACCACACAGGAGATAAAAACTGTGTGGTTTTTGGTTGGTTGTGGTTAGTGAATTTATTTTAAGTGGACATTTTAAATAAAAAAATCTAATTAATTCACTGGTATACGTATTGTTACAGATGTTCCTACTCCGATTTGACTATGTATCTCAATTCCATATTGATCCCCAAAGTAAAACCGGATTTGTTCATGGACGTTTTTAAGTCCAATATGTTCTTCAACCAAAGTGTTTGTGGGTCTGATAAGACGATTACGTATTTCGCTTAGCTCTTCTTTATCTATTCCTACACCATTATCTTCCACTGTAATGAGCATCTCTTCATCTGTTAACGTTGTTGAGACTTTGAGGACAGCCTGTCCACTTTGGGGCTCTAAACCATGGATAATTGCGTTTTCAATTAATGGCTGAATGGAAAAATGCAGCATTTTTACGGTTTCACTACTTGGTGCTAAATGTTCAATGTACTTAATTTTATCACCGAACCGCATTTGCTGGACTTTGATATATAAGCGTGTATGGATTAGTTCTTCCTCGAGTGTAACGGTTTCCTTGCCTGATTGGATACTGATTCGAAATAACTGTCCAAGTACACCAACCATTTCACTAATGTCTTGTTGTCCATTTAACACCGCTTTCATTTGGATGGATTCAAGTGCATTAGCTAAGAAATGTGGGTGTACCTGACTTTTAAGCGCTCGAAACTGAGCTAATTTACTTTGAGCCTTTAAGACCGATGATCTTTCGATATAATCTTGTATGTCTGTAACCATCTTATTAATCCCTTTGTAGAGCACGCCAAATTCATCTTGACGATTACTGCTTAAGTTAACATCAAATTCTCCTTTACCAACCATTTTAACTTGTTTACTTAAAAAGATGATTGGTTTCGTTACACGTTTATTTAGGATGAACATAAATAGAATAGCGGTAGCTAATGAACCAAAAGCCAACCAAAGGATAATTTTACGAAGTATCTCCGCGTTTTTCGTCATTTCCCTTTTATCTATATACTGAACAACTGTCCAGTCGGAATATGGTGAGGTGACAAAGTTAATAAAGGAATCTATACCTGCTACGGGCGCATAAAAACTACCTGCGTCTTCATCTAACACACTTAGAAGGGATTGACTATCAGGTTTAAGTGTCATCGTAGGATTAATTTGTTCTTCGTCAGAAGCATATATCATGCCACCATCATTATCGAGAATCACATAATTTCGATCACTGTTCTCAGAAAGATTTAAAATTTCACGTAATGAATCTAAACGAATATCAACTAATAAGACACCTATTGGGTCTCGGCTACCCTTTTTATTAATCATCCTCGATATCGAGATAACCTCTTCGTTTGAATTCGGACGATGAAAGGGTTTGTGGGTACCAAATAAAACCGCTCCGCCTTTTTGTTCCAATGTTTGTTTATACCATTCTTCATTTTCTAAGTCATCAACAGAGTAAACGGTTTTACTAAAAAGCGTTGAATAAAACACATGATCACCTGCATAAATTTGTACACTATCAACATTCTTAATGGACATACCAATCGTACTAATAAAGTTTTCAATAGAATTGGAGTCTTGTATAGAAAACTTTTCGCTATCATTTTTGTTCTTAGACCAGTTGACAAGTGCTCCTTGAAGGAGGTCGTCCATCTGTATGGAAAGTGTTCCATTCTCAATACTTTGCAAGTATTGATCAACATTAAATGATAAATTATTGAGGATAAGCTCCGAGCTGTTTTCATATTCCCTTTTTACAGATTCAACCGAGAAAATATATATCATTATTGAAATGATCAATAACGGTATTGTAATCGTCATGACTGTCAGTACAAATATTTGTTGATTCACACGTTTTAACCGAAAAAGTTCTACTACTGATTTTAATATGTTCATATGATCACGACCTTAATTGGTTCCTATATTCTGTTGGTGTCATATTTGTGATACTCCGGAATACTTTTATGAAGTGCTTATAACTTTTATAACCACAGATTTTGCAAACATCAGTGACTGAATAAGCGGGATCCTGCAAATGTATTTGGGCGATATCAATCCGGATCTCCTTTACAAAATCCATATAATTTTTATTCAATTTTGTTTTGAATAATCGGCTTAGATAAGATGGGTTATAAAAAAAGTGTTCTGCAATCATATTTAAGGTTAGATCTTGGTCAATATGATCTCTAATAAACGATTCAATTCGTTCAAAAAGCTGGAGTTCTTGTGTGTTTATTTGATCTTTATTATTTAGGAAGTCTTTCCTCAGACGAATTATCCACGAGGCAATCCATTGGAAAAGATCCTCGATGGAATAAAAGTTATCAACAAAAGCTAAATTTAACAGACTTTCATTATATACATCCTCAATGGGGATCCTGTTTTTGTGAGCGAATTGACGAATAACACTGATGATTTCCTGTAAAAAGGTGAATAATTGTCCTGATGAAGTCTGTGGTATATTTCGCGCTAAATTGACCACCAATTGCTCTATTTTTACTGGGCTCCCATTTTCTAGATAAAATAGAATCGAGTTCTTGGTGTTTTGATCTAACTCGAAGTGAGGTTCTTTAATAGAATTCATTGTATTGGAATAAAACAAATAGCGATCAGGCTCAAAAAAACGTTGGTATAAGGTGTTATCTGTTGATTGAAGTGTTTCCCGAATATTTCTGAAATCCTCTATTTGTTTGCTAACCGATAGGAAGATTGAGGCCTCGTGTTCTATTGTTAAACGTTTCAGTCCATCACTAATTTGTTTCTCTACTTCTTGATCGACTATTATATCATCTGGGGAATCATATACGACAATAACATATAATTTATTTTTATAAAAGTAGGTTAGTATTTGTCTATTTACACTCATATGCACGATGTATTCAATTGATTTTGAAATGATACTTTCAGCGCTTGATCTCCACCAAATTCTAGTATGATGTGAAAGTGAGATATCATGTGGTATGGCTGTCATGACGAATATTTGGTACTTATATGTTTTGCTCGTAAATTTTAATAGATGTTGAATTGAATTAACTGTTAATGGAACCTCATCTTCAAGTAGGTGCTTAACGATTTGGCTAGCCTTAAGACGTAGATTATTCTGTTCTAATGTAGAGCGCATTTGGCTCTCGCTACGCATTGCTTTTAATTTAGCCATGCACGCTAGAATCGATGATAAACTTTTCTCATATTGCAAAGGTTTAATTAAAAAATCATGAACACCTCCATGATGAATAGCTTGTTGGGCATACTTGAATTCATTGTGTCCCGTTAAAATAATAAATAATGTATCCGGAAGTTCTGGTCGAAGTTTTTCAATCATCTCCAGCCCATTCATTTTGGGCATACGAATATCTGTAATTACGAAGTCGGGCCTTTCCTGTAACGCAATATTCATGCCTTCCTGTCCATTCTCTGCATCAACAATTGTATGTACATTAAGTTCCTTCCAATTGAAGTACTTCTTTAGTCCAGCTCTTATAAGCGGCTCATCCTCGACAATCATTAACTTATACATCCTATTCCTCCAATATTAAATAATAGATGAGAAGTAATTATATCGTACTAAAATGAATTTCATAATTGCTGCTCCACCGACTTCTGTTGAATCAAGCTTATAAGAGATTACTACATCTGTACCTATCCAGCATGCATGTAAGAATAGGTGGATAGAAGTAAGGATTGAGGGATTGATAATCAGCGTAAATCCTTATAAGGTAATAGAAGCAGTGTAAGCGCTTTATTTATTGTGAGACTCATATGACCCGCTGTGAGTCAAAGCATCAGATCATAGACTAATACATTAGATTGCCTTGTAATCCGGAGAGGATTTTTATACAAAGGGGGGAGACCGCTAATATTTATTCGGTAAGTTAAATGGGAAGGGGACAACGTACAGGTTAATATCTGAGAGTCGCACGAATTTGGAAGTATAAAGGAAACTAAAAAATGGAGATGAAATGATATGAAAAGGGTTATATCAATTTTCGCAATGTGTTTTATGGTCCTTTTGACCTTGGCAAACGATACATCTGCCTATTCGATTCCTTCTACTAGTGATGAGGATAGCCTCATCATCCATGAGGAGAATCACATGATTCCGGGCAAAGGTTTTATAAGCTTAAATGATAAACTCGATGAGCTGAAGGAACTTGATGAAGGCACAATTATTATCAGGTTCCGTCCTGAATCGAGTAGTATTATGTCATTATTTTCGCTTTCTAATAACACACTAAGTAATGGTCATTTTCACTTGTATGTTACGGGTAGTGAAATCGGAATAGAAAACCGTTATGAGGAGCCAGGAAAAACAAGTAGTAATACACATGTTAAAGCAAATGTGAATGTAAAGCAAAATGAAATCCATACGTTAGCAGTTGTAGTAGACAAAGATGAAGGATACAAATTCTATCTGAATGGAAAACTTGAATTACATGATACGGATACGAGTCGTAAGTTTTTAAACAATATTTATGCTCCGAACAGTGCTCGATTAGGTGAAACAGAGAGAAATGGAAACACATATCCATTTAATGGTGTTATTGATTTTGCAGAAGTTTATGACACACCCCTTCCCGAACAGGATTTAATTGATATTACGGGGATAACGTCAGGCGACAATATACCTGCGCCAACACCAGATGGGATGATGACAGATCCTTATTCAATTTTTTATCCGGGGCTTTATGATTCTAATGCTTACCGAATTCCAGCATTGTATCATACCATGGATAAAACGTTAATTGCCGGTATCGATAAGCGAATTAACCATGCGGGAGATTCCCCAGCAAATATAGACATCATGGTGAGAAGAAGCTTTGATCAAGGGGAAAATTGGGATGAAGATGGCACGATGATTAATAATTATCCTGGTAATGCATCCAATATTGACCAGTTGTTATTGCAGGATAAGGAGACGAAAAGAATGTACTCTCTCGTTGTTGGGTTTCCTGAAGGTGGCGGGTTCCCAACCGCGGAAAAAGGAACTGGTTTTACGATGATCGATGGAAACTACTATATGGTACTTTCTGATGAAAACGAAGAAGAATATACCATAAGGGAAAATGGTATTGTATACGATAATAATAATGTAGAAACAGATTATACAGTTGATGAGCTAAGGAATTTATATTTACATGATGAAAAGGTAAGTAATATTTTATTAGAAAACTCGCCTTTACAAGTAGATATCACTTCCTTTTTGGAGTTGTGGCATAGTGATGATGATGGGGAATCATGGGATGGTCCCGTTGATCTGAATCCGGGATTAAAAGAAGATTGGATGGCATTCCTTGGCGTTGGTCCAGGTAATGGTATCCAGTTAACGGATGGGGATAAAGCAGGTAGACTTGTTTTTCCAGTTTATTTCACGAATGAAAATCGGAGTCAAGCAAGTGCGGTAATCTATAGTGATGACAATGGAAAAACATGGACAAGAGGAGAATCACCTAACCATGGACGAATTGTTAATGGTAATACACTAGATGAAAAGACGTTTACAGGGAATGAAATAACAGAATCACAGGCTGTCGAGATGCCAGATGGCCAACTTAAATTGTTTATGAGGAATTTGTCTGGTTTTGCACAGATTGCCACAAGTTTTGATGGTGGGGAAACATGGGATTCAGAAGTGGTTACAGAACGTGATCTAAAAGCCCCTTATTCACAGATGACGGCAGTTAGATATGATGGCCAAATTGATGATCATGAAGCCGTTATTTTTGCAAGTGCGGGAGAATCTGACGCTCGGGTTAACGGTACCGTAAGGGCTGGTTTAATTAAAGAAGACGGTGTTTATAGTAATGGCAGAACTAAGTATAAATTTGATTGGAAATATTCGCAGTTGGTTAAAGAAGGTGCATACGGCTACTCTAATCTAACTAATTTAAATGATGGAGATATAGGTTTGTTCTATGAAAATGATAGTACTATGGATTTCATAAAATTTGATATCGATTACTTAAAGTGGGAGCGGGATGAAAATCTGCCTTTACCAAATTTAGAATCTATCTCCATTGAATCGAATGAAGAGGATGGGTATTATGCAGGAGACAAAATCAGTATTAAGGCAGCTTTTGATGATTATGTCATGTTGAGCGGGGATAAACAAATAAATGGAATAATTGGTGATCTTGACGTTCCCTTCACTTTAGTTGAAGAAAATCAAGCAGGGACTGAATTTACCTTTGAAGCTGTCTTTCCTAAGCTTGATGCTGGCGAATACAACGTAGTTGCAGAATTCGCGGATACGTTGAATATCTATAATGTCTATGGAAAAGAGCTCGATAAGTCCGCAGATATCAACAAGCTGTCTACAAAAGTAACGGCTCATGTTGAACGGCAAGCAAATAATGCAGCAGATATAAAAGATCTTGTCGAAGTATTTGAGGAAGAGGGAGCATTTGAGAGCGCAGAGGATGCTAGATCTTTACAGACTCACTTGATTGCAGTGGATCGTTATGAAAAACAAGAATCAGCTACTAAAGTGGTCAAACATATGAAGGGATTTAAGGTGTTACTCGACCATTATATAGACAATCAACTTATTTCTGAGCAGGGGTATAACGTCCTAATATCTAGTACCGATTTAATGCTTGAGAACTGGGAATAGAAATTCAGTTTTTTTATTTAATGAATTGAAGTAAATAGACGAACAGTCAGAATTGAGCCTGCTATGTAAGGTATGGGGTATTGTTAATAGTTAAAAAATGCCATAGTATAATATCAAGTCAATGTAAGCGCTTTAAAGAAGTGGTTTTAAAATAGTAATATAGGGGGAGAAAAAATGATTGGTAAGAATAAACGCTCTTTTTTATTAGTTGCAATTGCTCTCGTACTTTCAATCTTATTGGCTGCATGTGGTAATGATAAAGAAAAAGAAGCTTCATCAGAAGATGCATCAGGAAATAAGGATGACTCTTCTGATGAAGGGACAGAGATTACATGGTGGGCTTTTCCGAACTTTCAAGCTGTCGATGGGGAGGTAGGAAAGTATGAAACGCAAATTATTGAAGCTTTCAATGAAAAACATCCAGACATTAAAGTCAACTTAGAAATGATCACTTTTGAAGGTGGACCTGAAAAGCTTAATGTAGCTATTGCTACAAATACGGCGCCAGATGTTATTTATGATGCTCCAGGGCGAATAATTGATTGGGGAAAGAAAGGTTTACTTGCTCCGTTAAATGATATGATGCCTGACGAAGTGAAGGATGATATTTCACCCGCATTAATGACACAATCCATAGTTGGTGATGATGTTTATATGTATCCATTCAACACAGGTCCATTCATGATGGCGGTTAATAAAACGCTATTTGAGGATATTGGAGAACTTGATTTACTTCCGCTAGACCGACCAGACAGAACTTGGACGGTAGATGAATATGAAAAAGCGTTACGTGCAGTTAAGGAAAAAGCACCTGACATCATTCCTTCAGGATTTTATGCAAAAGATGTGGCAGGTGATCAAGGAACGAGAGGTTATATTACGAATTTAGGTAAGACAAGATTCCTAAATGAGGACAATAGCGCTGTGGAGATTAATTCTGATGGCGGCGTTGAAGGTCTTGAATGGATTGTACAGGCTTCACAAGATGGATTAGTCGCACCTGGAGCAGCATCACTTGATGCGGGAGATCATAATGACTTGTTTTTACAAGGACAAATGGCCTTTGCTATTAACTATTCAGCTGTACTGAAGGCACTCTTTGAGCCAGATAAAACAGTAGAGTTTGAAGATGTATTACTTCCTTATCCAACACCAGATGGATCGGATCCAGAACTTGAACCTTTTCTTGGTGGCTTAGCAGTCTTTAACAATGAGGATGAAAGTAAGATCGAAGGATCTAAAACATTTATTGATTTCATTGTAAATGATCCAGAATGGGGAGAGAAAAACTTAATCCAAACTGGTGGTTTATCAGCCCGTAATTCTGTTACAGGCTTATACGAAGGATCCGAGTATGAGTATTCAGAGTTTGCTCGTAAGTTTATTACAGACCCACCAACACTTGCAGACGGCTATGCTGAAATTCGTACACACTGGTTCCCGGCACTACAAGAAGCAATCCTTGAAGCAAAAACGCCTGAAGAAGCATTGGATGATTTTGCAGAGAAAGCAAATGATGCCATTGAACAAGGAAAAGAATAAAGTAATAGGTCACTAATCGATGTTAGAAAGTTAGGAGCATCATATGTAAATATGTGCTCCTTTCATTCTAAATGAGAATGGAGGGGAATAAATTGTTAGCTACTTTTCGGAAAGCAAATAGAAGAAACTATCGTCAATGGATCACCAGCTACTTATTTTTACTTCCTGCATTACTTTTTTTCATCATGTTTGTAGTTTATCCCATGATTAGAGGGGTATATATGAGTTTCTTTGACTACAATATTACAAGTTTTAATTTTATTGGACTCGAGAATTATAAAACCCTGTTTCATGATAAAACGTTTCACAAATCACTAATCAATACAATTGTGCTTGTTGCCGTTGCTGTTCCAATTATTATCGCATTCTCCATTTTTATCTCGATGACAATATACAAGAGAAGTGAGTTTATTAGATCGTTATTTAGAGGTATTTTCTATTTGCCGGCTGTTACTTCAGTGGTAAGTGTCACTGTCGTGTGGGGATGGATCTATCATCCGAATTACGGTGTTTTGAATTATATTACGGATCTATTTGGATTTGCGCCGGTTTCTTGGCTTGGAGATTCAAGAACCGCATTGATGGCGATTACTCTCATTTTGATCACAACGTCAGTAGGTCAACCCATTATTTTATATGTCGCTTCACTGGGCAATATTCCTACTACATATATAGAGGCAGCACAAATAGATCGGGCAACACCTGGTCAAATCTTCCGAAAAATCATCTGGCCACTTTTAATGCCAACCAATTTATATGTCATTGTCATTACAACAATTAATTCATTTCAGATTTTTGCCCTTATCCAGTTACTTACATCCGGTGGTCCGATTCATAGTACTTCGACAGTGATGTACAGTGTGTATGAACAGGCTTTTCTTCTCGGGAATTTCGGATTGGCTTCATCTATGGGTGTCGTTTTAGCTGTAGTCATTGGAATTATTGCGATTGTTCAATTTAAATACTTAGGCAGTGATGTTGAATATTAGGAAGGAAGGGGAACCTTATGAAAGATCAATCAATCGTAAATAAAAAGAACCGCAAAAAGTGGTATAAGGAATTAAGTGTATTTAAAGTGATCTCAATTATCTTATTGATTTTAGCTGCAGCATTCTTTATCTTTCCATTTTACTGGATCATCACAGGAGCATTCAAATCGCAAGTTGTTGCGACAGCGATACCACCTGAGTGGTTTCCGTTTCAGCCAGTTCTTGATAACTGGATCGTACTATTTAATAACCCCGTTTTGCGTTGGACCTTTAATAGCTTTTTTATCGCTGGCAGTGAAATGATTGCTGTATGTATGGTAAGTGCAACCGCTGGATATGTACTTGCTAAAAAGGTCTTTCCAGGGCGTAAGTTTATATTTATCATACTGATCGCAGCAATGATGCTTCCGAAACAAGTTATTCTCGTTCCATTATTTACAATGTTAGCTGACTTAGGCTGGATTGATACGTATAGGGGCTTAATTATACCAGCAATAGGTTGGCCATTTGGTATCTTTCTAATGAAACAGTTTTCCCAAACCATTCCAACCGAACTTTTAGAAGCAGCGGAAATGGACGGTAGTGGTGAACTACGGACATTTTATCATATCGTTCTACCTATGCTTAAACCAGCACTTGGTGCACTGGCTATCTTTACTTTCATACTAAGTTGGAATGACTATTTCAGTCAACTTGTTATTACGCGGTCAACATCAATGATGACCCTACCATTAGGTATTGCTACGATGCAAGGTGAGTTTAAGACAGATTATGGGGTCATGATGGCTGGTGCGGCACTCGCATCCATCCCAATGATTGTTATATTCTCCTTGTTCCAAAAATCCTTTACACAAGGTATAACGATGGGGTCAATCAAATAATATAATATGAGATGAACAAGGCTTTGGATCGTCCAATTTGATGAAAGCTTATTAGGAGGTAATTCATATAGAAATTCTCAGAAAACTAAGAAAACAACTTATTGTATCATGTCAGGCACTTGAGGATGAGCCACTTCATTCACCAAAAATTATGGCAAGAATGGCAGTAGCCGCTATGCGTGGTGGAGCTAAAGGGATTCGGGCAAATTCAGTTGCTGATATTCAAGCAATAAAAAAAGAAATAGATTTACCGATTATTGGAATTATTAAGCAGGATTACGATGATAGTAGTATCTTTATTACACCGACATTAAAAGAAATAAAAGCATTACTAAGTGTTGGGGTAGATATCATCGCAACAGATGCAACAAATCGGAAGCGTCCCAATGACGAAAAAATTGAAGATATTGTTCAATATGTAAAAGAACATGCACCTGAAGTTGCATTAATGGCTGATATATCTTCGGTAGATGAGGCTGTGGAAGCGGAAAGACTTGGATTTGATTGTATATCAACAACGCTTGTAGGCTATACGAAAGAAACGAAGGGCACAAGTATGGC
>Ga0209487_1004472_pt1 | contig 10719 bp, 10 predicted proteins | sample Poulit2012_FD_187524 | JGI IMG/M metagenome (GOLD analysis project Ga0209487, IMG submission 187524) | Agricultural soil microbial communities from Georgia to study Nitrogen management - Poultry litter 2012 (SPAdes) (version 2) | ecosystem: Environmental > Terrestrial > Soil > Agricultural land... | reverse complement strand
AATTACTTCAGGCTTTATCAGACGTCACGTTTTTTGAAAACAAACGGGGTTACGACATTTTATTTAACGCATAAGCGAAGAGGGGGAAGCTATGGCATCGCTTAAATCACAAGCTTCCAAAGGTGTCATCTGGACAGCCGCCGAACGATTTGGCCAGCAGCTGATTCAAGCGGTGATCTTTGTCATTCTAGCGCGGCTGCTGACTCCCGAAGATTTCGGGTTGATCGCCATGCTGATGATCTTTTTTGCAGTCTCCCAGAGCTTTATTGACAGTGGGATGGGGCAGGCGCTGATCCGTCTGAAAGAGATCACGGACGAAGACCGCTCCACCGTTTTCTGGTTCAACCTGCTGCTCTCTCTTGTGTTCTATGGGCTGCTATACCTCGGTGCCCCTGCAATCGCATCGTTCTATGACCGGCCCGAACTGGTGGATTTGACCCGCGTTATGGGGCTTGCGGTGATATTCTTTGGGATTGCCATAGTCCAGCGCTCCGAAATGACCCAGCAGCTGGAGTTTAAGAAGCAAGCGTTTGCGCAGATTCCTGCGGTAACGATTGCGGGTATCACTTCCGTAACCCTTGCTTATCTCGGTTACGGTGTGTGGGCTCTGGCCGTTCAATATCTGCTGCTGGCGCTGGTCAGCAGCCTCATCTTATGGATTCAGCAGCCTGCCAAAATCCATTTTGCTTTTTATAAAGAGTCGTTCAAAAACCTGTTCGGATTTGGATATAAACTTTTGCTATCGGGGTTGTTGAATACGGTTTTTAGTAACATTTACAGGTTGGTCATTGGTAAGTTTTTTGCAGCCGCCACACTCGGTTTTTATACACAAGCTCAGAACGTTCGGAAACTGGCCAGTCAGAACCTGATTTCAGTAATTCAAAAGGTTACCTATCCGCTGCTTTCCAAAACAGCCGATGATCCCAAACGGATGAAACGGGGTTACCGGCAGGTCATACAAACCAGTACTTTCATTATTTTTCCAGGCATGGTGTTGCTCTTCATCTTTGCAGAGCCGCTTATGATCTATGTGCTGGGAGAACAGTGGCAACCCGCAGCGCCCTTTCTTCAGCTTATCTGTGTCTATGGTATCCTTTACCATTTGCATGCCATTAATCTAAATGTATTAAAAGTGATGGGCAGATCGGATCTATTTCTCCAATTAGAGATCCTAAAAAAAACCAATACCACGATTGGCATCCTTGTAGGGCTTCAGTTTGGAATATGGGGTTTACTGATTGCACAGGTTTGTACTTCGTATATCGCTCTGTTTATCAATACCTATTATACTGCAAAATTTATCGGTTACTCCATCAAAGAGCAGGTCACAGATGTATTACAGGTAGCCAAACTGGCCATCCCCATGGTGCTATTTGCCTCGATTCTTCAGGTTTTGATACCCGCTGCTTCCATCTGGATGCTTCTTCTGTTTTTAATTGGATCCGGTCTTGTCTATTTTTTTAGTAATCTTATATTTAAGAGCAATACAGCAAATCTTGTTTTTGAGATGATGGCACCATACTTACCTGCAAAATTAAATAAAGTGTTGCAATCATGATCCCCGTAACTAAACCTTTTATGCCGCCAAAGGAAGAGTACCTCCGTTACCTGGATCAGGTGTGGGAACGGGAATATTTAACCAACAACGGCCCTCTGGTTCGAAAACTGGAAAAAGAACTGCGGGATTACCTGAAAGTTTCTCATATCTCCTATGTCTCTAATGGTACCATTGCCCTGCAAATTGCCATTAAGACGCTTGAATTAAAAGGGGAGGTGATTACCACACCATTCTCCTACGTGGCTACTACATCCAGTATTGTCTGGGAAGGGTGCACACCGGTATTTGTGGATATTGATTCAAATACCCTGAACATAGATCCTGAACGAATAGAAGAGGCCATTACAGAGAAAACCAGCGGAATTCTGGCCACACATGTTTTTGGGAATCCCTGTGATATAGCGGCGATTCAGAGAATTGCAGAGAAACATGATCTGAAAGTGATATATGATGCTGCTCACTGTTTTGCTACAGAGTACAACGGAAAATCGGTCTATGAATATGGGGATATCAGCACAGCCAGTTTCCACGCCACCAAGCTCTTTCATACGGTGGAAGGCGGAGCCGTATTTACCCGCCAACCCGATTTAAATAAACGAATGCGGTACATGAGAAACTTTGGCCATGCTGGTACAGACGATTTTAATGGTGTAGGGATCAACGGGAAAAATTCTGAGCTTCATGCAGCGATGGGACTGGTCAACCTCAGTTATATTGAAGAGATTCTGAAGAATCGTAAACAGCAGTGCCAGCTCTATGAGGAATTACTTGAAGGACACCCCGTCCGTTCCATCTCTATTCAGCCGGGCTCTGAGTGGAATTACTCGTACTATCCTGTCATTTTTGATAATGAAGAAACAACTCTTCGGGTGAAAGCTTCCCTTGAAAAAGAGAAGATCTACCCCCGCCGGTACTTTTACCCAAGCCTTGAGACACTCGATTATGTAAAGCCGGTGAATATGGAGATATCCCAATCTATTGCTTCAAGAATACTATGTCTGCCGATTTACTTTGGGCTGACCCAAACGGAACAAAAACAAATTGGTAAGATACTATCCGAGAGTTGCTGATCTAATGGGTAATGTAGTTCTTGCAGTACTCTTCTGGTCAGTTGACTTGAATGGTACAAAAGGAAAATAAAAGAAGTGTTAAAACAGCAGTTTAGAAAGAGCACAGTACAGTTTTTAGGACACAATATGGGGATTAGCAGTCCGGAACTTCATCAACGCAGAATTCATTTGCCGCAGATTCAGCGATATTATCGCTATTTTGGAAAAGACCAGAGCCTACTGCTGGAGTCTGATGAATTCGTTACTCAGGCGATTCGTAACTTGAACAGACTTTTGAACTTTCTGAGATCACCAGCCGTAGACTGTTCTTACTTAAATCATCAGATTAGGAATCAGTGCCCGAATCGGATGAAGATAGTATTCTATACGGAACTATTTTTAAAGAATTTCTATCATCCGTATAATGAAGAGCTGTTGGACTAGTGATTTAAACACAACTCACCATACTATTCTGTCTGATATCGGTTATTAAAATCTATGCGACTCAAAACGGATAAGAAAATATTATTATTGGGCGGTTCTTATGCCCAAATTCCCGCTATCAGAGCTGCAAAAAAGAAAGGGTTATATACCATTCTTTGTGATTATTTGCCGGATAATCCCGGGCAAAAATTCGCTGATGAATACATAAACGTCAGCACAACCGACAAAGAAGAAATTTTAGAGATCGCAAAAAAGCATAAAGCAGATTATGTTTTAGCGTATGCATCCGATCCCGCGGCACCCACCGCCGCTTATGTAAGCGAAAAACTGGGATTACCGGGAAATTCATATCAAAGCGTAAAAACCCTTTCTGAAAAACATCTGTTCAGGCGGTTATTGGCCGATTTGGATTTGCCTTGTCCGCGAACATCAAGTTTTGCAAAAAACGAAATATCATCGGTTAAAGAGTTGCATTTACGCTATCCTCTCATTGTTAAACCGGTGGATTCTTCAGGCAGCAAGGGAGTTTCACAGATCCGGTCTTTTTCAGAATTTCATAAAGCCGCTGAATATGCCTTAACTTTTTCAAGAAGCAGTCAGATAATTGTGGAGGAATATATCAGCACGCCAGGTGCTCAACTGCATGGAGACGGCTTTGTTTTGAATGGGGAACTGGTATTCTGCTATTTAGGGGATCATCATTATAATGAGGAAGTAAATCCTTTTGTACCTTATTCAACTACCTGGCCGGCAGAAAGAAGTGAAGAAGATATTGATAGAGTTTTTCAGGAAATTTCAACTCTGATTAAATCTTCTGGTTTTAAAAATGGACCTGTAAATATTGAGGTGAGAATAACAGAAGAAGACGAAATTTATATTATGGAATTGGGACCACGAAGCGGAGGGAACTTTGTACCGCAATTACTTACCTATGCCACTGGTTTTGATATGGTAGAAGCAAGCCTCAGTGCAAGTATGGGTGAATCTCTAACTGTACCTCAGATAAGAAAGAAATTTGCAGCATACTATGTGATTCATAGTTCTAAATATGGCGAGTTAAAAGAACTGTCTGTTTCACCATTGCTTTTTCCATTCATAAAAGAACAGCACCAATATGCGAAAGTTGGTGATAAGGTAAGTTCATTCCAAGGATCTAATGCGGCATTGGGTATTTTGTTGATGTCGTTTCCTTCGAAAACAGTAATGTTTGATATTATGTCCAATATAAAAGAATATGTTGTTGTTGAAGTAGAATAGATGACATTATATTTACAGGAACAAGCAGAATAAAAAAAGAACACTTTAATTCTCATTAACCAAATTCGAGTATCCGTTCTAAGATGGCAACACACCAAACAAAAAAAATTCTCTTTTTAGTAGCTAGTGAAGTGCAGCTACCCGCCATTGAATATGCAAAAGAAAAAGGATACTACATTATCACATGTGATAATGAGCCTCAGAATCCCGGTCATCAATTAGCTGATAAAAATATTTTTATCAGCGTATATGAAAAAGAGAAAATTTATCAAGAGGTAAAAGATCTTAAAATAAATGCAGTAGTCAGTTTTGTTTCAGTACATGGATTACATACAGCAGCGTATTTGTCAGATAGATTAGGATTAAATAGTATAAAACCTATTAATCTGAGAAAGCTGACTGATAAAGGGAAATTCAGAAATATGCTGGATTGCCTTTCACTTAGCCAACCAAATTATACTAGTAAGGAAAATTTTACTGAAGATATAGATTGTAATTTGGAATATCCTATTATTGTTAAGCCTGTGGACAAGGGGGGTAATGTAGGGATTACTAAATTAGCTGATAGAAGAGGACTCAAGAAAGCATTTGATATTGCATGGAATGCGTCAGAAAATAAAAACGTAATCTTAGAAGAATTTATAGAAGGTACATCTATCAATGGTGATTGTATTGTCGTAGCTAATAAAATTATTACTCATTTTATTGGCGACTATTTATACAACAATGAATTGAATGCTATTCTACCCTATGCGACCTTATTCCCTACAAAAATAGATACTTCAGAAGTTATTTCTCAACTTGAACACATTCTTCAATCTATAAACTTTGGCAATGGGATTATAAATTTTGAAGCTATTATTAAAGGTGGCATCCCATATATCATTGAGATAAATCCCAGGTTTAGTGGTAACTACATATACAAATTAATGGACAAAGCTTTTAATATAGATTCTGCAGGTGTGTGTGTTGAGTTGGCATTGGGAGCAGAATATTCATCAAGTTTTTTTAAGAGGAATAAAAAATATTATTGTTACTCTTTACTAGCTAAATCAAACGAAGGCTATTTTCATAAAATGAAGTTAAAGAAACAAATTGAAGGTCATCTGTTTTTTAAAAAAATATTTAAAGAAAATGGAGAATTGGTGGACGGATTTAATACTCTGCATTCAAGAATAGCGATCTTACTAATGGAGTTTGATGATAGAAAAAAAATGGAACAGGTTAATAAAAATCTTCACGATTACTTCAATATAGAGTTAAAATAAGATGTTAAAGAAGAATAATAACCTTGAAGAAAGATTAAGTCACCTCAATGATTTGCTACATCAGTTAGAGCTAATAGAGTTAAACGGTGAGACCAGTACAGATTTTCCAACTCTTTTTATTATAGGTAGTCCGCGAACAGGCAGTACCCTCTTTACCCAATGGCTGGCATCATTAGGAACCTTCGCTTATCCATCTAATTTTCTGTCTCGGTTATACAATGCCCCATATGTAGGAGCTCTTATTTATGAAATTGTTACCAACCCAAAATATCAATATGGTGATGAATTCTCAGATATAATGGACATAGACGTAGAGCACAAATTTAAATCCAATCGTGGAAAAACGAAGGGGTTTAAATCCCCACATGAATTTTGGTATTTCTGGAAAAGGTTTTATGAATTTCCTATCGAAGTGAGCAGTGAAGAGGATTTTGCGCTAAAGTTTGATAGCGACACATTTCAAAAAGAGTTATCTCTCATGCAGCAGGCATTTGGAAAACCACTGTTCATGAAAGGGAAAATTATTAATTATTATCTGGAAAGTTTTTCAAAAAAAATAGATAATGCATTATATATACATTTGCGAAGAGATCCGATTGCTGCATCACGATCATTATTAAAAGCTAAGAAACAAAAGGGTAGCTGGTTTTCATGGAAGCCTAGACAGTATAACCTTTTAAAAGAAATGGGTGAACCGCATCAAGCTGTAGGGCAAATCTATTTTATAGAAAAAGAGATCCTTGATAAAAGGAAGTACTTAGGAGATCGATACTTATCTTTTAATTACGAAGACTTTTGCGAAAACCCCGATGTAGTGTACGAAGAAATCAAAAACAAAGTAAGTAAATATTCTGTTAATTTAGAACTTCCTGATTACGATGGTCCGGAATACTTCCTTCAGTCTAATCCTATTTCTAAAGAGGACGATTTTTTAATAGAAGCCTATAAGCAGTTCGAAGAAAAATATGGCGTATTGAAATGACTATGAATATTAATTCCATTTTATTTAAAACATGTCACAATCCAACGAACCAATAAGGATCACTGACCAATCCTGGGATGTCGATACACAGCCATTAGTAAGTATTTCTTGTCGAACGTATAATCAAGAGAAATTCATACGGGCTGCAATTGAGGGTATCTTGATGCAAAAGACAACTTTTCCTGTTGAATTGATAATTCATGATGATGCTTCTACAGACAGTACCACTGATATAATTCGGGATTATGAAAGTAAATATCCTCACATTATTAAACCGATATATCAGGAGGAAAATCAGTATTCTAAAGGAATAAAAATAGGAGTGAAATATATACATCCTCAAATTAAAGGAAAGTATTATGCTATATGTGAAGGAGATGATTACTGGATAGATCCTTTGAAGCTGCAGAAACAGGTAGATATTTTAGAAGGTAATGACGAAGTTGGAATTGTTCATACGGGCTTTATTAAGTACGATATGATTAATAATGTTAAAACAGAGCAAAGGGTAAAGGTAATTGGTGAGCCACTGGATTACTATTTGAATAGCTGGAGATTGAAAACAGCCACTGTGATGTTTAGAACTAAATTTTTAGACTTAGTGGCTAATGTGAGCCAAAACCCAATTATAAGTAAGAGTCCATATGGTGATAGAGTTGTTTATACGACAATAGCAGCTAATTCACAAATATACTATCTCGATGAGATTACTGCAGTATATCGTATCTATCCCGGTCCAAGTGCATCTCGCCAAAAGAATCCTAAAAAGAAATATGAGATAAAATACCTTATGACTAAGGTGGACTACCAATTAATGAAAGAATTAAATATAAATAATTATAATTACAGATTAAAAATATTATATAGAAGAGTATTTTATAAGTTAGTTTATGAAGCATTAGGATACCAAGTGTTTATGCGGCTGTTTAAATACCTCTATCACACTGTTGGTTTGGGTGTCTATAAGAAATCAGAGTACTACTAATTATCGGAACTACTAAAGTAATATTAGTAATAATTAATTAGTTATTTTGTCAAATCATTGATTGTTCAATTAAAATAAGAATTAAGTTAAATCCGATATGATCTCACGCATAAGATATTATGGGTACTAAGCATTTATATAGAGTTGCCCTATTCTCTGTAGTACTATATGCATTTGCATTTTCTGTGTTTAATATAATAACTATGGGAAGCGTATATGATGTTATAACAGTGTATCAGTTAATCATATTAAGTGTTAGTTTTTGGGCAGTTATAGTAATGAATGAGATCCATATAAAGTATGCATTTATATTGATCTTTCTTTATCAAGTAACATTTGTTTATCTTCTATATACTGTATATATATTGCATTATGGAAACCCATTTGGCTATAATCCAGTTGATGCTGTTTTATATCATACTATTGCGGTAGAACTACGAAACTTAAGTTTTGCAAATTCAATTAGGCATCTGCTTACAAATGTTAGTGTGGGGGATTTGGGATTTACTATTTATTTGCAGGCAATTTATAAATTGCCTTTATCTAATCCTATTGCTACAACCAAATTTATAAATATTGTCTTTCATCTATTTAGCTGCGTGTATGTCTATAGACTTTCTTATCTAATATTTAATAACATAAAAATTTCTGAAGTTAGCCTAATAATATATGGCCTAAATCCTATATCAGTATACTTTAATTCATTAGGCCTAAAAGAGCCTCTTTTCGCATTGATTGTTATAATGGCTTTTTATTATTTGTATAAGTCTAATAAAAATATAAACTTAATATACTATATAGTTGGGATAATTTTAGCGTTGTTAACCGGACTCTTCAGAGTGGCTTTCTCAATTTTTATCATAATTGGATTTGCATATTACTGGTTTATAAATATAAAAGGAAAGTATAAGCTGCATAAAAGATTTGCTTTAGCAATCACCGGGGTAATATTGATTATAGTAGCTTTTGCTTTAGTAAAAGATGAGCTAACAGGAAAACTGCAGTACGATTTTATCGCAATTGCAACACATAGAATTGGTACTTTACCAAGTCTACCACATTATGTAATACTATCAATCTCAGGATTAATTGGGCCATTCCCTTCTCTTAATAATCTAATATCTTCAGATTTTAACAGGCTCGAATCTATTGGTAACCTATATAAAATTATACTATCATACTATTTTGTTGCTGCTACGTATCTTCTTTATAAAAGAAAAAATAATTCCGTATATCCTATATATATAACATATTTCCTGAATGCATTAGTATTGATAATACTTGCAGCCACCCTTGATCATAGATTTATATATCCATTGGTATCTATATATTTCATAATCATAGCATATGGTATATGTGAGTATAGGCCAAGGTTGATACCAGGCATAATCAGTATGCCTGTATACTATATATTTATAACAATTATATTAATAGCCTATAATCTAAGATAGCTATAATATAAAAATAATAGTTAAATAAATAAAAAAAACAACTATAAATGATATCTTATGAAGGTGTTACTGGTTAGCAATGGATACCCATCAGCAGAATATCCATTTGGATCTATCTATGTAAAAAATCACTATGAGAGGTTAAAGCGGGAGAAAGTTATCGATATCGTTGATAAACATGTTATATATCGAAAGGATACATCATTAATAGGCACTATAATTAAATACTGCAGGTGCTACGTTTTATTTACTAAAAAGCTCTTCAATAAATATGATGTATTACATCTACACTTTATGTCCCCGTTGTATCTGCTATTAATTATCTATAAGGTATTTCATCCAAATTGCAAATTAATAGTAACATTCCATGGTAGTGACATTAACGAATTGCATAACAAGTATCTAATATGGCTTTACAGTAAATGGTTAAGTAAAAATGATGTAGCAATAACCGTTGGTCATATTTTAAAAATTAGAGCTGAAAAACTGTTAGGTATTACTATTGATCATGTACTATCAGCTGGTTATAATGACGAATACATATTTAATATCAATACCCCATATTCAGAAAGAGATATTGACTATCTTTTTGTCGGTTCATTTACACTAGTTAAGGGATTGGATTTAATTATTGAGGCTATTCAAGAGATTAAGTGTCGTGATCTAAATTTCACTTTTATTGGAACAGGCCCTCAGAAAGAGCAGCTCATAAAACTCACTTCTAATTATAATGTGAGGATACTAGATGGTATGCCCCAGTCGGAATTAAATCATTACTACAACAAATCTAAATTTCTAATAATGTCTTCTGAAAATGAAGGTTTTGGGCTCTCATTAACTGAAGCCATGGCATGTAGGGCAGTGGGTATCGTTCGAGATATTCCTCAACTCAAGATTCAAATTAAAGACAATGTTAATGGATATGTATTCTCAGGCATCCAAGAGTTAGTAGAAGTTATTACTAAAAGTTCTAATTTATCTGAAGCTGAATGGAGTAGATTAAGTAGAAATGGTAGCAATAGTTCTCAAGAGCATTCCTTAACAAACGTCATAAATGAGATGACTGCAATATATAACGCTTGTTATCAAAATATTATATCAAATCAACTATGAAAAGTAGTTTAGTTTAGGGTAAGCTTATAACAATAGTCTATGATGGTCAAAATACGCGAAACTATAAGAATTATAGTAATTAATCTAAAGTATTTTGTGCTTACTAAAATATATGGAATGAATCTTCATCCAACCTGTCGAATTGCATTTGGTGCAAAATTAGATAAATCCAATCCTAAAGGTGTTTTTATTGGAGAAGAGTCATATGTAGCATCTGGCGCTAGATTACTCACACACGGAGGAGGAAAGAGTAGTAATACTTATATCGGTAAACGTTGTCTTATAGGTGTTGAAGCGATTATTCTCCAAGGTGTCAGGATAGGTGATGAAGTTATAGTTGGAGCGGGTTCTGTTGTTACTAAGGACGTGCCTTCTAATTCAATCGTTGCCGGAAATCCTGCTAAGATTATAAGAACAGGTATTTCTACAAAAAAATATGGGCGTTTAAAATAAACTAAATACTTAATATTTTTATTAAACTTCTTTGTAAGCTCCCCCGAAAGTTGGCCATTTGAAAGTAGAGAAAAACCTTTACTTTTACTTTATGAAAAAGTCACGTTTTAGCGAATCCCAGATTATATCCATACTAAACAAACAGGAGCAGGGGCTGAA
>Ga0209487_1004470_pt1 | contig 10721 bp, 14 predicted proteins | sample Poulit2012_FD_187524 | JGI IMG/M metagenome (GOLD analysis project Ga0209487, IMG submission 187524) | Agricultural soil microbial communities from Georgia to study Nitrogen management - Poultry litter 2012 (SPAdes) (version 2) | ecosystem: Environmental > Terrestrial > Soil > Agricultural land... | reverse complement strand
TGAACGTTTCGAGCGTGTACCCGCTTGGCAGTGCTATTATCCAGCTAGTCATTGTTCACCCAACCTTTCACTCAACAAAAAAGCACTGCTGACTAATCGGGTGGCAGTGTCCTTGAGAACTTCCACCACCTTAAATACCGTTTACAGCCCACCACGGGCTTGCTGCTGTGTTTTTAGACCAAAGCCTTCCTCATGTATTCATCAAGCCAATCTTGCGACAGCAGCCACCTCTTATAGTCCGCTGGCAGGCTTTCTATTGCTTCGCCTTTGTGCTTACCAAAGGGCATCACTTTCGGCACTCTTGCAATCTCGCTTACCTCGTGCAGCTTTTCCCACGTGCTCACATCATGCCCCTGGCTTTCAAGCACGTCACAAAGATTAGCCGCGTTGACTCTGCACACCTCAACATCCACTGATGCCGAGTGAGCGTTGCGTACCATGGTCCTCATTTCATCGTTCGGATTGAAGTAGTAAGCCAGTTCGACCTGGCTGTGCGAATCAAGATCTGGTAATGCGAACCTAGCCAGCGCCAGCGTGCAAATCCTTTTCACGTCAGGCGAGCCAGCCATGCGCCAATCAAAATCCACGTTGTGCCCCACGATGTACTGCGTATCCAGTGGCACCTTAAATTCCTCGCTGGGCTGTTTTTTTACCAGCTCTTCTTCAAAGATGTGGTGCGTTGCCAGCGCGCCAAGTGAGATTGGTACGGATGGGCGAAACCTCTGACCCCATTCTGCCGTGACCTGCCAGTTGACGGGGTTATCGATTCTTAGCACCGCTGCTTCGATGACTTGGTCGTGCTCACCCGAACCCGTGGTTTCCGTATCAAAAACATATGTTGACATAAGCGCTCCTTTATCAAGTGAAACCACATAGTAACACAAAGGCATGCCAAGTCGAGACAAAAAAGGGTAAAAATCCACGTTAGTACAGGATAGTTCAGGATATTACTTTAACACTAAGCTGTAAGCCATTGATTTTTCGTCCTTTTTATATACTTACTTAGTAAGATAGAGATTAGTATATATATATTAATATACATATAGGTATAAAAAAATGCGTATAGCTATCTATTGAATCTTATTCTATTTATAAGTGTTTTTTTATTTGTTTTTTATTATTTATTTTAATCTACCCCTAACTAACCTACTATCCTACTATTCTACTCGTAACCCTTTGATTTATAAGGGCTTTCAGCTTAGTAGCAAAATACTAACCTAAGCAGGATAGTTACTAACCTGCGCAAAATAGCACACTATGCTATCATTGGAATCGCCAAAACAGTTACACTTAGCAGGCCTTGATGGGGGTTCAGCGCGTTGCTAAGGACGCGTGTTTTGGCGAACACGAATCCCCATCAAGGCCTTTTTTGTTGCAGCACATATAAAGGAGAGGAAATGAACACAATAAGAGTTACATATCAAGATGCACTCGAGCAGGGCTGGAGGGTGTTTCCGCTGTACCCAATAGTCGATGGCAGATGTGGTTGTGGTGACGAGCGATGCGAAAGCGCGGGTAAGCACCCAAGGGATAAAAGCTGGCAAAACACACCCGTATGGAGCGACGTGCAATTGGCCTATCTAGAGGACGACGAGGGGGTTTTTCACGGGAACCAACTACTAGAGGGCTACGGAGTGGTGGTAAATACCAGCGGCCTGCTTGTGGTGGATGTAGACGGCAGAAACGGAGGGTTTTCGTCAGCAGAAAAACTAAAGTGGCTGCGCGACCAATGCGGTTTTATTGTCCGCACGGGTAGCCACGATGGCGAACACTGGTACTTTAAGATGCCCGAGCACGACAAAAGGCTGTCATCCGCTCACAGGGATTATAAGGGGATAGATTTTAAGAGCTCAGGGTACGTTGTGGGGTGCTTTAGTAGGCACGTGAGCGGGAACCGATATGAGTGCATCCATGGCGGACCAGAGTTTATCACGGAAGCCCCAATCGAGCTTATCGAGCTTATAGAGAGCAAGCGACCAGAGGGCAAGTTTGAGGTCGGAGACGTAAAGGTCTCGATAGCCGATATAGGGGCCATGCTGCACGCCATCGATAACCCTGATGGTGGACTGCCCTATAGCGAGTGGGTAAAGATAGGCATGGCCGTGCATCACGCGACAGAGGGCTCAAAAGAGGGGTTTGACCTGTGGATGCGCTGGTCGCTAAAAGGCGTGCCCGATGATGACGTTGAGTACATGGAACGTAAGTGGTTCTCGTTCGGGAAGCACCCCGACCCAGTCACCCAAGGAACGCTGATAGATATAGCAAGGGAGCACGGCTACAGCCAGCCAGTGGAATTTGTGGACGACACTGATTGGAGTGACGACGAGCCAGCCGTCAAAAGAACCAAAAAGCCAGAAGTTGATTTGCTCGCACCCCCAGGGTTTGTGGGTGAAATAACCCAGTGGATTAACTCGAGGTGCGCGTACCCGAGGGAAAAACTAGCGGTGGCTGCTGCCCTGCAAATAGTGTCAAATGCGGCTGGTCTGAACCACATGGTCGCAGGACGCAGGACGACGCTTAACCTGATCACGCTTGCTATTGCTGGTAGCAGGACAGGTAAAGGCGCGGTTAAAAGGTGCATTGATGAAGCGCATCGAGAACTTGGCATACTGCCAGCGGTGCACGGGAAGTTCAAATCAAGCCAAGAGCTTGTCAGAAACGCCATTCATCATCAGATGATTGCCTACGTATATGATGAGTTCGGAAAACAGCTAGAAAAACTAGCAGGCGCTGGCAGGAGCGGCGCGCATTACCTAGAGGATTTGCTTGCAGAGCTTATGGCGATGTACTCGGAAGCTGATGGTACACACGGGTTGAGCGGTGACGTGAAGCGCGAAATAGCAGACGAGATAGATAAGAGGATTGCAGCAGAGGTCAGGAGGTTAGGCGATGGCGTGGACATAGAAAGGTACCTATCAGAAAACAAAGACAGCGACCTCGCGAGACTTTACGAGGAGCGCGAAAGGGCTGAACAGGGGATAGTGGGGCCATACCTTACTTTTTTTGGCATGAGCGAGCCAAGCTCATTTAATGCGGCACTGGAAAAAGACGACTGGCTGCTGACGGGTGGGTTTCTTGGGCGCGCGTTGATTTTCGAGGAAGAGGAAACCGTTCCAAAAGAGAAGCCAGCCAGCGAGATAAGCACTGACCCGATGCCGGCGTTTATGGCTGCAAAGCTGCAAGCGATGCTATCCGCTGGACACGCCATGCTGGGCAGGCAGGAGCGAATAGAAAGGCGTGGGGATTGGTTGTTCATAAACTGGTCGGAGTGCGGTCAAGCGTTCATGGAACAAGTAAGACAGTACTGGCATGATGCGGCCATTGCGGAGCGAGATAGTGGCAGTTCGCTTGAATCGCAGGCGCTGGGCGCAGCAGAGCTTGTCATCAAAATATCGGGGATACTGTCAGCGGACACAAAGCTGATCACGCAAACCGAGGTGGCTTGGGCGCATGAGCTAATCAAAAGCATCACGCACGACAAGATAGAGCGCGCGAGAAGCAGTGAAATGGTTTCGAGCAGAGCGCCTAAAGAAAGAGGTGCAGGGCTTATAAATGGCATCATGAGACACATGCACAGACTTGGCGGTGAGGAAACCACTGTAGGTAGGATACGCAATGCTGTAGGTCGCACAAAGGTCAGCACAGATGATGTTATGGCTGCACTCAATCACCTTGAGGGCCAAGCAAGGGTAGTAAGTGAGGAACGCGCGGCACGAAATGGAAGGAAGTTTAAGTACTATAGGCTTGCATAATAAAAAATATGTGTTAGTATTATTAATGCATACCTATTAACAACGGTCATTACAGGAGATGATATGACTACTAGTTTTTTAGAAAGGGCAAAAAAGCCCTCACCAAAGCCACCCATGATTACTATCGTGGGAAGCCCAGGTGTTGGCAAAACATCGCTTGGCGCGTTGTTTCCCAGCACTATCCTGCTACCAACCGAGGACGGTACAGCGGTGTTTGAGAACTGGTCTGACGACGTGCAGCCAGCGGTACTACCAAGGCTGCCGAAAGCCCAAAAGGACGAAGTAGGCAACATGGCGCGCTCAAGCAGAGACACCCTAAACAAGATAATGGATGAACTGCTGACCACGGACCACGGCTACAAAACCTTCGTGGTAGATAGCATTTCCACGCTCGGCAAGATGTTTGAAGCGGAAATCTCGTTACGCGATGGGGTCGGCAACGTCGCGGAGGCATCGGGGGGGTTCCATAAGGGGTATACGGAGGTCGCAAGCTGGCACGCGGATTTTATCTATAAGTGTGAGCAATTGCGCGCGGTAAAAAATATGGCCATTATTTTCTTGGCCCACATAGGAGTTAAGAGAGTCAGGAACAGGCCGGACGCCGAAGCCGATTATTCTATATTCTCATTAGACATGGACAATCAGGCGTTGAGCAACTACGTGGCTCATTCTGACGCTGTCCTATACCTAGTGAAAGAAGAGTTGGTTTTGGGCCACCAAACCAACCGAAGAGGGCAAACCACAAAATACGGCCGCGTAACCCAAACGGGAGAGCGGCGCTTGATTACAACAGGAGACGGCAAAGTAGGATACGTGGACGCAAAAAATAGGTACAACATGCCAGGGGAAATAGACGTGCCTTTTGGCACTAACCCCATCACACAATACATCAAGTTTTTTAATCAGGAGTAAGAAATGAGCTTTTTTGACGGAATCAACACGCAAGAATCAGAATTTGAGCTAGGCGGTGGTGGGTTTCCACCGATTGAGAAAGACACCCGAGTTCTCGCGGTATGCGAGAGCGCGGTAAACGAGAGCGGCGAGGACTTTGACACCAAAGAACCCACTCGATACATCAACCTAAAATGGCGCATCAGCCAGCCCGTACAGTACCAGAATCGCATCATATGGCAAAAGCTGCACGTGTACGACCCAAAGCGCGCCGATAGGCACAGAAGCATGTTGGCTGCGATTGCTGCTAATGCTGGCGGTGGTCTCTTTACTGCAATGAAAAACGCAAACGAGAGTGAGCCGAGCGACGTGAGCCTGACGCAGTTGACCAATATACCTATGGTCTTGCTGCTTGATGTGTGGAACGACAGAGAAACTGGCCAGCCAGCAGGGAACTGGGTTAAGGCTGTAAGCCCTCGTAAGTCGCAACAGCAAGCCGCGGAACCACAGCAGCCAGCGCCAATTGTGCAGCAACCTGCGCCCGCCCCAGCACCTGCTAGTGCGCCCGCAGCGGACAGTTTTGTAGACGATATACCTTTTTAGTAACAAATGCCCCGCATTACGCGGGGCACATGAGACTACTACAGGAGATATAGCAATGAATGCAAAACAATTATCACATGAATGGTTCGAAAAACGCAAGCTAAGAATCACGGGAAGCCGAATCGGGGCAATCTTAGGCGTGAGCCCATGGCAAAAGCCAGAGGATGTTTTGCGCGCTATGGTGCGAGAGTATCACGGCGCAGAAAGTGAGTTTGTGGATAACCCAGCGGTGCAGCACGGCCGCATGAATGAATCAAGAGCAAGGCTTGCTTTCATGCGAGAAACTGGCCTGCACATAGAAGAGTGCGGATTTTTTGAGTACGGAGACAGGATGGGCGCATCACCCGATGCGCTAACAAGTGATGGTGGTGTGCTCGAGGTGAAGGTTCCGTTTGGCCTTAGAAACGAGCAGGAAGCAAAATTTAAAAGCCTGCGAGAACAGCCACATTACTACGCGCAAGTGCAAATGGAACTGCTGTCTACTGGGCGAGGCCACGGGTATTTCGTGCAGTACGTGGCCCCAAAAGGTGATCCGCTTAGCTATGACTACGTGCCCGAGCAAATAAACATCGAGAGGGTCGATGCAGAGCCACAGTGGGTGGATGACGTGCTGCCCGCGGTGAATAGCTTTTACGCTAGGCTAATCGCTGAACTGGATAATCCGGAGCATCTTGAGCCGCTACGCGTTGAGGTGAACACACCAGAAGCAGGGCTTATCCTCACTGAAATCGACAAACTAAGGCAACGCCAAAAAGAGGACAAGGAAAGAGAGTCCGAGCTGCTTGATGAATTAAAGGTGATGGCAGACGGGAAAGATGCGCTTGTGCACGGCAGGAGGCTGACAAAGGTCGTGAGGGAAGGTTCTGTATCTTATTCCCGTATCGTAAAAGAGCACCTGCCTGATTTGGACTTAGAGCCGTACCGAGGCAAAGGAAGTGAAAGTTGGAGGTTAACATGAAATCAATCAGGATGTGGAGGTACGAGATAAAAAGAGCCCAAGAGTACCTCGAGTTTCTAAAAAAATCTAGGGACGAAAAGCTAAAAGAGCTATTCGGCTGCCCAAGAACAGGGCTTACCATTCCTATGCGTCGGGTTGCAAAAAATGGCGTAGCGTCCTTGCTTATTGTGCCAATTCCAAGTGGGGTGAGGTTGCGCGCCCCAAACGCAACAAAGGTTAGTGTACTAGGAGCTAGAGTTATTGGGCTTGACGACCTGCCTTGCTACTACCAGAGCAGGGATAGCGTATCGTCCGCTTACAAGGATAGCCCAGTCAAAATGGAAATAAAGAGGCTAACCCAGATGCGCCACGACCTTAGAGAGCAAGCCAAAGAAGCAATGGATAGGTACGTTGATTTAGCGTACCAGAGAAGAAGAGAGCTTTACTTGGATTATCTAAATAGCAACGCATGGCAGAAAAAAAGAGACGAAGCGCTTTCATTTTATGGAAGTGAGTGCCAGAGGTGCAGTAGCATTGCTACCCAAATTCACCACAGGACATACGACAACCTTGGCAATGAGCCAATGAGGGATTTAGAGCCCCTGTGCGCACCATGCCATGCCCTGGAGCACGCCGTTATACCATCGGAGTAATGAAAAAAAGAAAAGATAATAGACGTAAGGAGATAACATGCTAAAACCACGTGACTACCAAGCCGCTGCCTACAACGCGGTAGTGCAGTCTTGGAAAAAATCGTTAGCACCAGTGCTCGTGGAAGCAGCCACGGGCGCTGGGAAATCCGTGATGATAGCCCTGCTCGCAAGAGAACTTAACGAGCTATCGGGGGGTAAGCGAGTTTTGTGCCTGGCACCCAGTGCAACACTAGTTGAGCAAAACGCAGCAAAATATGCAGCAATCGGTGAACCGTACAGTATATACAGTGCGAGCATCGAGAAAAACCTTTCCCAGCAGGTGGTGTTTGCGACCGAGCTTACCTTTAGGCGTGTAGCAAAAAGACTGGGTCATGAGTTTGCAGGGGTTATTGTGGACGAGTGCCATCGCACAACACCTACGATAATGAGGATAATCGATGACATGCGCATAGGAAGCCCCAACCTGCGTGTTGCAGGGTTTAGCGCGACACCGTACAGGCTAGGAGACGGGTTTATTTTCCGCATTGACCCACAGGGAAAGGCACTACCACCAGAGGTGGCAAAAGACCCTTATTACGAGCAGTGCGTTTACTCGATTGGTCCTCGCGAGCTGCTGCAAAGGGGTTACCTTACCCCACTGCGTGCAGGCACGATTAACGCGAGCCAGTACGACACCAGTAAACTTAAGGTGCAATCCAACGGTAGCTACTCTAGGGCCAGTGTTAAAGCAGCGTTTGAGGGCTGGGGCAGGAAGACAGCATCAATAGTTGCCGATGTGGTCGCACAGACCCAAGGCGCGACAGGGGTGCTGATTTACGCTGCTACCGTTCGGCACGCAGAAGAGGTGATGGCGAGCCTGCACCCAGATAACGCTAGGGTGATTACGGGTAGGACAAGCCAAAACGATAGAAGAGAAATAATTGATGATTTCATAAGCCAAAGGTTTACCTACCTGGTAAACGTGGGTGTGCTCACAACTGGTTTTGATGCACCAAACGTTAGCCATATTGCCATACTTAGAGCGACCGAGTCTGTATCATTGTTACAGCAGATATTTGGGCGTGGGATGCGCCTGATGGACGGTAAAAAAGAGTGCGTGATACTTGATTACGCTGGAAACGTTGAGCGTCACATGCCCGATGGGGATTTGTATAAACCTCAAATCAGGGCAAGCTACCAAAGTATCGGCTCAACAATTGAGTGCAGGTGCGAGAAGTGCAACCGTATCAACGTGTTTTCTGCACGTAAAAATGAAGGCGGATATTCTGTCGATGTTAACGGGTATTTTGCGACGCTAGACGGCCATCGCATAACCGTACAGGACAATAACGGCACCGAACTACCCATGCCGGCGCACTATGGCAGGAGGTGCCAGCACAGCCACCCAGTAAGTGGCGAGCGATGCGATTACTACTGGTCGTGCAAGGAGTGCCCAATATGCGGCCAAGACAACGACATCGCTGCAAGGTTTTGTGCTGAATGCAAGCACGAGCTTGTTAATCCGAACGACAAGCTAATCGAGATACATAAAGAGCACAAAAAAGACCCTACAAGACCACAATGCGATGAATTGCTCGCTATTGAGTATTCGTACGGGATAAGCAGGGCTGGTAACGAGATGATGGTAGCGGACATCACGACGAGTAGAAGAAAAATAAAGGTTTATCTCCTGGAAAATAACCAGTGGGCAGCTAATGCCAAATTAGCGTTTGCGATGGGCACAGATAACTTTACTCGCATACCGAGGACGATAAGGTACGTCAAAAGAGGTGATTTTTGGCGAGTGCTTGGGTTTGACCACCCGACCGATGATGAGATTCTAAAAGAGAGGTTGAGTGCATGAGGTTTCCAAAATGGTTAACTGTGTTTGGTGATAAGAGCTATAGGGGTGACTGCCCAAGAGAAGCAGCGGAACAAGTGACGTTCATCCAGTGGTTGAGAAGAACGTATCCGGATACCCTGGGGGCTATTGCTGTGCACGTGAGAAATGAGGGCAAGAGAACCCACGGGCAAGCGTGGCATCAAAAAGCAGAAGGGATGACGGCTGGTGCACCTGACGTGATCATACCTACGTCGCCACCAATTCTGATTGAGCTTAAAAGGCGCGACCACACAAAAAGCCGCTGGCAAGAGGGCCAGCAAGAGTACCTGAAAGCTGCACAAGATGCGGGCGCTTTTGTGTGTGTTGCGTTGGGTGCTGATGCGGCGATAGAGGCGTTGCAAGCGTATTTGGAGGGCTGTTTTAAATGACGCTACCAAAACACCACCACCCACACGACGCAAAGTGGATTGCTGGGCAACTAGCAAGGCTGCCACCGCTTTATAGAGAGCGTGCAGCACAGCAGTACTCAAAAGCTTTTGCTGAGGTGTTTCACGCTACCGAGCTAAGACACAAAAAGCAGAATGCAGCAAGGCGTGAAGCGAACACAAGGTTAAGAGAATACGTCAGCAAGGTGTTGAGTTTTCTGACTAACTGTAATACCATTGAATAATCATTAATACTTAGGGGATTGAAATGACAGAGAAAAAACACGTACGAGTTTCAGTGTACATGCCAGTTGAGCTAATTGAAAAAATAGAAAAAGAGAGCAAGCGGCAGAATCGGAGCCGCTCGCAGCAAATGGTTTATTTGATACAAAAGCACTTGGACGGTGTTGACAATAGTATTAACAAGTAATACAATTGAATAACACTAACCAAATACCTAAAGGAACAGCAAAATGAAAACCACTATCACGATCACAGAAATCCGCAACTTCTTAAAAATAAAAAACGCAACCATCAAGAAACAGAAAATGTTACTTAACGGTAACCCAGCGTACAAAGTAGAGTACGCAGACGGAGCATATATCATTGACACTGATCACGGTGTCAAAGAGCGCTATGTGAATTGCGCACTGTAGGAGATAAAGATGAAAAAAGAAGCCTTGGAGCTAATCGAGAGCAGCGACAAGCTGCTCAAAAAAGAGTTTAGGCATCTAGGGGTAGAACGTGCCAAAGAGCTTTTAAGAAGGCGCGCCCAGCACGACCCAGAAGGTGTTATAGAAATGTTAACAGGGGATAGCGATGTTGGATAAAAAATGGCAATGCCCTGCTTGTTTCCAGAACGATGTGACGGTTAGTGTAACCGAGCACAGGGATATGTACGCAACGGGTGATAGCCCCACAGAATACGAGGTTGTCACTACATGCTGCGGTGTAGATGCAGCAGACATAAACACCTATTGCCAGTGTGGCAATGAGGTATACGACGACGGTCAGTGCCTTGACTGCTACGTCGAGCAGGACGAGAAGGAGGTGGTAATGAAAGTACTCGGCATGACAGTAGCTGAGCTTTTGGAAGCTGGCTACAAGGTTGAGATCAACAGGCATGATGTAGAGCTTCTATCAGAGGCCGTTGATGATGTCAAAAGGCTTGTTGGGGAAGACAAGGTGCTTAATATTAATCATTACAGCCGCAACACGGATGTAGCAGATTTTGAGTCAGCTGGGTATCGTGGTGACGAAGGCTTGGCGGTGATAGCCTTCACAAAATGGAGGGATGAAAATGAAAAAATCTAACTGGCCTAATAACTGGGATTTGAGCCACCCTAACTGGACTGGGCGCACGCCCAGCCAGTGCAAGTGCCCGCTGCGCACAAGAGAGAAAGAGCCATCAATCTTGGCACAGGTGGCACTGGAGGTGCTGGGGGCGTTGGGGGTGCTGGTGGTGGTGGGGGTGGGGGTGCTGGTGGCGTTTATGGCGGCAGTGGTGTTTATGGTCGGCGTGTTTGCTTTACAGTTACTAATTTAGGGGGATGGAATTGGCAAGCGGCTGTTACATTCAGAGGAGTAAGAAATGAGTAATTGGAAGCCACACGCAGACTACAGTCACCCTAACTGGAC
>Ga0209487_1004468_pt1 | contig 10722 bp, 6 predicted proteins | sample Poulit2012_FD_187524 | JGI IMG/M metagenome (GOLD analysis project Ga0209487, IMG submission 187524) | Agricultural soil microbial communities from Georgia to study Nitrogen management - Poultry litter 2012 (SPAdes) (version 2) | ecosystem: Environmental > Terrestrial > Soil > Agricultural land... | reverse complement strand
ACGACTACTCCAGATTCTTGATAAACTCGAACAGATCCGCCATATCCTGAACACTCATTGTCGACTCCAGCCCCTCAGGCATGATCGAGTACCCCATAGGGCGGGCCATCTGCAGGTTGTCACGCTGGATGGTGTGTTCGATACCACCGGGTGCACGAAGCGTCACACTGTGAGAACTCTCCTGAACCATGACGCCGGACACCGTCTGACCATCTGTGGTCTCCACGATATAGCCGTCATACCCGGCAGTGACAAAATCGTTCGGCTTGATGATCTTGGTCAGCAGGTTGACCCGTGTCTGGCCTGCAATACTTTCGATATCCGGCCCCACCGCATATCCCAGATCCCCGCCTGCCTGGTGGCAGATACTGCACGTACTTTCGAAGACGGCCCTCCCATTCTCTATATCCCCGTTTCGGGTAGTCGCTTCAAAATACTCGGAGATCAGCTCATCACGACTGTCATCAGACATATCGGAAAACAGGGCCGTCGCCCGCTCCCGAAGCTCAGGGTCCGAATGCCGCGACAGACGGTTTCTGCTGGACCGGTTCAGCGAGGAGGGCTCGATCTCTCCGGCCTCAAGAGCACCTATCAGTGCCGCTGAAAAATTTCGTCGCCCCAGCACGCCACTCTCTACAATGCCTCGAATGGTGGAGGTATAGGAGTTCCAGCGATCGATCAGCAGGTTGACTGCACCCGGATCATCACTTCTCAACAGAATGCGGGCTGCCTCTGCCTGCAATCCGGCCGGCTGATCCGGTCTGAGCAGCTGGTCAAACAGCTCCAGTCTCAGCCCCTCCGTATCGATTCCGATCACACCCGCTGCCAGCGTCCTCTCCTCGACATCCACCTCCTCATCCATCACATTCTCCAGTGCTCTGTCTACGACACGACGCAGGGTTGGAGTCGGGGCGATGTCGACGAGGTTTGCAACATCCAGTGCTGCCCGCCGGACCCCGGGAGCTGCGCCTGTTGCCAATCCAAGCAGATGGTTCTGCCCATCTCCGGACAAGCGGATAACTCCACCGGCACGATTCAAACCAGCCACCAGACCTTCAAGGGCCGCCTGCTGAAGGGAAGCCACTCCGCCAGATGCTGCATCTGCACTCTGACTGCTGGAGTCACTCGCCTGCTGAACCAGGAGGTCTCCGGCTGCAGCGCCCTCTCCCGCCCTGTGGATCGAAGCTACTGCCGCTGATATCTCATCCACTCGGGAACGGGCACCGACGATCGAAGCCAGACCGTTCAGAAACTCGCCTCTCCCCTCCAGCGAACCTCCAGGACCAGATCCATCGAGCTCCCTCCGGAACCACGCCAGTGCGTTGTCTGACGCATTCAGAAGAACTGCAGCTCTGAACCAGCTGTCGCCGATATGCTCCATGGCCAGTGGCTGCAGCGGTTCAAAGGTCTGGTTACCCGGCAGAGCACTCAGCGTCAACGCTACCTGAAACTGGACATGATCATCGCTGTCCCCGGCCATCTCCAGCAACGTTTCAACGATCTGCCCGCTCTCCAGCCTCGGTTCAGACAGAATCACCGCCTGTTTTCTCACCGAAGCGTGCTCATCCCCAAGCGCAGCCAGGAGGTGGGTCTTATCCAGACTTCCCAGCCCCTCCAGTGTCCAGAGTGCATGGTTCTTTGCATGGGCCGTAGAGGCACTTTCAAGCAGCTCCTCCAAATAGGGTACAGCCGATTGATCACTTTTTGACACAAGCAGACGCTGTGCATTGAGGCGCCACCACATGACCGGATGCGAAAGGTGGCGGACAAGCTCCTCCACTCCGGCTGAACTCAGTTCAGGATGTCCCGGCCGGTCGGAATCGTAGTCCTCGGGCACCACCCGCCAGATGCGTCCCAGCCCCTGACCCTCATGAAAATCCTCCAGTTGAAGTGTCCCGGCGTGGGTGTGGTAGCCATCCTCATCTTTATGCGGGATCCAGGCCGGATGCTCAATCAGCTTACGGTACATATCGACTACATAGAGTGCACCGTCGGGACCGACCATCGAGTTGACCGGTCTGAACCATGAATCGGTCGATGCGAGAAATTCAGCCTCCTGCTGCGCCCGCTCTGCTCGCCAGGTCGCCCCGTCTGCAGATAGCAGATCAGCGTGAACCAGATTATTTGCAGGTTCACACACAAAAGAGGCACCGCTATACTCACTCTGAAAAAGGTCTCCGGTATATATGGAATTACCACAGGCGGAGGTGATGTGGCCGATCTCCGATTCATGAAGCTCCATCCCACCCTCCGTGATCGGATAGATGCTGGGGGCACCCCCATGTACAGCTATTGAGGCCATCTCGGAGCTGATACTGAACCAGGGATTGCGCTCGGTGTAGCGGTGATCGATCACAATCTGGCGGATGTGATCATTGTTCCAGACAGCAAACCGGTTCCCCTCCGCATCCATAGAGAGGCCGAATTGCGACATGCCGCCCGCAGGTTCCACCAGAAATTCATCCGGTCTGAACCGGAAATTGGTCCCCGGTGAGATGTTGACCGAATCCGCTTCAGGACTGTCCGGGAACGTGAGCGGATGTCCGGTATCGGCATGTTCAGGAAATCCGCGACCGGCACTGGCGCGGGAGTAGGCGCCATAGATCCAGTTGTCCAGTCCGTATCTCAGACTGCTGACCCGCAGTTGAGGATTGGTGACTGCAAACCCCGTCAGCACTACACGCCGGACATCGGCAACGCCGTCACCGGTCGTGTCTTCGAAATAGAGAATATCGGGGGCCTTGGTTACCAGAATGCCATTGCCCCAGGGCATCACTCCGTTGACAAAGGGCATCTCCTCTGTGAAAACGGTGCTGGAGTCGTACTGGCCGTCCCCGTCACTGTCCACCACTTTCCGGATTCTGCTGAACGGCCCCTTGACATCATCCGTCGGATAGTCCGGCATCTCCACCACGTAGAGATTACCATCCGCGTCAAACGCCATATCTACCGGGTCGTTGATCAGTGGTTCAGATACCACCAGCTCGAGACGAAAGCCTTCAGGCAGCTCAAACGTGGAGAGGGCGTCCTCCGGAGAGAAGGGCGGCCCCTGGTTCTGACCGCACCCTGCTACCACAAGAAGTCCACAGACTGCAAAAAATGCCCTGAATCTTATCATCTTCCTTACTCCATCTCCTGAAAAAAGCCCAGAATCTTGTCGATGATCTTCGGTGCAGCCTCAATCTCGAGTCGGTTGGTGCTCGTCCAGGTCTCATACCCACCCACTTCATGCTGGGCAACCGTGGGTAGGTACCCTTCATAGCCGTTGGCAAGAGAGAGGGTAAACGATTTCGTAAATGGAGTCCGCTCCTTGATCTCGAGGCCGATCTCTACGAAGACCTCGGCTGGGATGGCAGCAATCCCCAGATCACCGATCCTGAATGCCTGAAGAGGTATGGACCAGGTTTCTGGTGTGCCCGAGAGCTGCAGAACCCGGTTGGCGTAGAGCGCTTCATTCCCGTGCCAGACGTCGGCGTCCTCCGGTTTTTCCAGTATCTGATGTGCATAGGCCAGCATCTCGTCGGGAGTATCTCTCCGTCTCAGCGGGATCTCCTCATAACGGGAGTCGAGCTTCACCCAGTCCTGATACTCCATATTCTGATAAGCGTGATAGACTTTTGTGGCGATCATATCGGCGACCTCATGCATCTTCTCATAGGGGGCCCGCGACTCCCGAGACACCGAAAAGTTGATATTGTTGATATCGCCACTGGTCCCGTTGGAGAGGATGCCGATAAAAGGTGTATCGCCCTCATCAGCTCCAATCAGATGCTGAATCCGCTCTGCAAATACTCCGAAGTAGTCCGCTGAAATGGTCGCTGCAGGGACACCTCCGATATAGTGGAGCGAGTAGTTGGCAAGAAGTGCAATGGGCCGACCTTCTCTGGACTGTACCGAGAGAAATACAATCTCCGGGTCCGTCGGCCCGGCTGACTCTATCAATTCAGGTGAGGCAGCCGGAGGGTTCATCCGGACCCGATCCACCCCACCGAAAGGATTACGCCGAAGCTCTTCCGCACCGACATACCAGCGACGGTTGAATACCTGAGAGGGTTCCTCTGCGGTTGCCCAGCCGATCTGCGCCGGTTCAAGATTGTTGATCGCAATATGTACAGCATCGGCGATCCGTTTTGCGACAAACCGCTGATAATCATTCAGATCTCCCGTCGGTCGGTAGAGCCGGCTGGTGCCGCCATTGTAGGAGAAGGGAGATCCCGCCGAGTGGGTGTGGGTTCCGGTGATCGCCACCTGGCCAGCCGGCAGACCGCTCTGCTCCTCAATCAGACGTTTGGCTTCTGCGCTCACCTCCTGGGGCACTCCCAGCAGATCGCAGATGGCAAATGCCACCCGGGTGTCACCATCATCGAGAACCAGCGTTCTGACGTGGAGGCGGTCATGCACATGAGTTGCCGGTGCCGGTCTCCACCCCCCGACCACCGGTATTCCAAGCGGAGAGGTGATATCGGCGATGGCAGCTCCCGCCTGAAACTGACGATCCGGATCATCATCGGTTCTGTCTGACGCCATGGCCGGTTGTTCAAAAGTGACCAAAGCCAGAAGCAGTGTGGCCAGCAAGCCCAGTGCGACCTTCATATTACCCTTCATATCAGTTGCACCGTGCCTCTCTGAAGCCGTTCTAAAACGTGATGAAATGAGTTGGTGTGGTTCCATGATCATAGAGTTGATAAGAGATTTCACTTACCGGTTCAGCTGCTCCAGCAGCCCCGTCAGCCGGTCGACAATCTTTGGTGCTGCCTCCACCTCCAGGTAGCTGGACTTGGCGCGCCAGGTCTCATACCCTCCCAGCCTGTGATGCTCCACAGTCGGCAGATAGCCGTTATAACCGTTGGCAAGAGAGATGGTGAAGAGCTGATCAAACGGATGGCTCTCCTTCAGCTCAAGGCCGATCTCCACAAAGACTTCACAGGGGATGGCAGCTACAGCCAACTCCCCAATTTTCAATGTCTGAAGGATGAGGGGAACCGTTTCGGGATACTCGCTGAGATAGATCGTCTCACGGGCATAGATCTCTGTGGCGCCCTGCATGGCTGGACCTTCAGCCGATTGCACAATACTTCTGGCACGCTGCAGATCCGCCTCGTCCGGGAGGCGAACACCCAGCTCTATCTCCGAGGCCCTGGCCTGCAGAGGAACCCAGTTCCGGAATTCCAGATCCTCATAGACCCGGAGCGCTTCTCCGGCCACCCTCTCTGCCACATGGTAGATCTGGGCATAGTGGGGTTTCGGTTCAGCCTGTTTCGTAAAATCGATATTGTTGATGTCGCCACTGGTTCCGTTGGACATCATCGCGACAAAGGGCGGGTGTTCGTAGAGGTTGTCAGAAGCGCCGTACCGGCTCTCCATCTCCTGCTTCATAAGACGCGCGAACGCTCCGAAGTAGTCCGCCGAGATGTGTCCTGGACCGACACCGCCCACGTAGTGAAGCGAGTAGTTTGCCAGAAGTGAGATCGGACGGCCGTCCAGAGACTGCAGGGCGATCAGCGAGAGCTCGGGGTCGGTCGGCCCGGCAGGTTCAATCAATTCATCCGGATTTCGGGGCGGGTTCATCCGGACAGAGTCGGTCCCGCCAAAAGGGTTGAGACGGTTCTCTTCGGACCGGACAAACCAGCGACGGTTGAACACCTGGTCAGGGACCGCCCCACTGCCCCAGCCGATACGGGCAGGCTCCCTGTTGTTCCAGGCACGGACGATGGCATCAGCAATCCGGTGCGTCAGAAAATTCATGTAGGACTCATCGGCGGGGCTCTGAAAGACATGGGCTGCCGATCCGGCTGAATGGGAGTGTGTCGCCGACACCAGCATGTTCTCAACCGGGATATCGGTTCTCTCCCGGGCCAGCCGCTTGGCCTCATCATAAACCTCCCGCGGAATCATGCAGTTGTCCACAACCACCATGGCCAGCAGATTCTCACCGTCATCCATCACCAGAGCACGTGCATTCAGCTCATCATGAACATGGGCCGCACTCCGGTCCTGCATCCCACCATTAATGGAAGTCCCCAGAGGCGGGGTCACATTACTCATAGCAGCTCCTGCCCTGAATACCCGGTCGGGCTCCTCTGCGGGAGTCGCTGTAACAGCGGGCCCCGACACGATGGCCAGAACCAAAACAGAGGCGACCACTGCCGTAGAAGCGGCCGGACGCATCTCACTTACAAATCGAATCAAAGAGAGGTATCTACCCATGACCCAAGACCCCTTAATTGCCGCGGTTCTTTGTCAGTGGACGGAGCTCGATCCGCCGGATGTAGATCTCAGCACCCTCAGACTGGAACAGCAGCGGCCCGCTCGTCAGACTGGAGTTGTACCCCCTGTTGACCATCTGTCCGTTGAGGTAGTAGATGAAGGTGTCGCCGTCTGCAATCGCTTCTGAACGGTTCCACTCCCCAACCGGATTCTCGACATCCTGCACGCCACGAAAACCGATCTCATCGATCCACTCCGGATCACGGCCATACCAGTTGATCCGTCCCCCTTCGAACTCTCTCACCTCTCCGTCCGGATCCCAGACATACTGGCCGTTGTAGTCCTGTCGGACCGTCGACGTCAGACGGGGGGCAGTCCGTTGCTCCGCTCCCGGCTCCATATAACCACCCACAAGGATGAAATCTCCCGTGCCCCCTTCAATAAACTGATACTCCACCGACTTCATCCAGGCACCGTTATGATCCGCCTGATAGTTCCCCTCCGGCCCCTGTGCGTGCAGGAGAATTCCACTGTCCAGAGTCTTCGCCTGACGGGAACCGTAGGTCGCGTTCCCCCAGCGCCACTCGACGATCAGATGGTAATCTGCATAGGAGTCCTCGGTGATGATCCCCCCCCAGTCTTCACCACTGATCCGGATAGCCGGAGCACCGTCGACCCGGTCCACGACAGTGAATACACGGTTTGGGTCCTCAAAATGGTGGTCCACAAGCCATGTATAGAAGTTGGTCAGATCAACTCCATTGAAAAGCTCGATCGTCTCTGCAGGAACAACAACCTCGTCACGGTCGGCAGATCGCCTTGTGCGCGATTCACCACCTCTACTGCCATCTTGCCCCGCTTCAACACCCGGGACCGCACTGGTTGTCCCGGCCGGGTCATCGAGATTAGACCCAGCGTCACCAGACCGTTCGGGCAGACCCGTAAAACTGTGGTGAGCACCGGCTGGTTCAGCCGAATAGGTCAGCATCAAAAAAAGCAGCGATGTGATTACTGCTGTCGAGATTCGGAAATGTCGTTGTGTCATTCGCATTGTGTGATTAGAATCTTTACCGGTTAAGCCTCTGACAGACAACGATGTGATTATTGTCTGCAACGTGTTGGGACACCTTAATTTATATACAAAGATCTGCTGCTCTCCTGAAGAGGCTACTAAAAAAATCCAAGGAGTGCAAAGGAATATATCGCCTTCATAAATGTACAAATCAACCAGGATCTTGTGATGGAATCCATTCTGAAAGAGCCTGGACAGCCAGGGGATTCTCCCTGTACGATCGGGAATCAAGGTTGATATCGATCTGTATATCAGGAATATTCCGGCTGAACCAGTTCTGACTAACCTCCTACTCTTATGAGACAACTCTTATGAGACAATTTGATCGCAAGCAGTTCCTCACGCAACTGGGGGCTCTCGGCCTCACCGCGCCACTCGGTCTCTCTACGATCGGCAACCGCCTCTTACACAGTGACAACCGAGATCTGTCAGACCCTGACAATCGGATTTTCGAGAACCCCGAAATACCTGAAAGCGGGCGTGACAATCAGCCAGATTCTCTGACCTGTATCTACAACGGCCGGGTGATCACCCCCTGGCGGACCCTCCATGACGGGGCCGTCATCATCCGTGGAGACAGAATTGAGGAGGTCAGAGAGGGGAAGCCTGACCTGCCGGCCGATACCATCGAGATCGATGCCGGCGGGAGATACATCGCACCCGGGTTCATCGACCTCCATGTCCACGGGGGCGGTGATGCCGATTTTCTGGACGGTGACGTTGAGGCGTTCCTGCAGGCGGCCCGTACACATGCGATCCACGGGACAACAGCCATGTTTCCAACGGCCCTTTCCGGAGATGTGGAGGTTCTGATGCGAAATCTGGAGATCTATGAAAGGGCGGCTGAGCGGAATCGTGAGGGAGCTACCTTCATGGGAGTTTTTCTGGAGGGGCCCTACTACTCGATGGATCAGAGGGGCGCTCAGGATCCGAGATATATCCGGGATCCCGATCCGGAAGAGTACAGGGAGATCCTGTCGCAAACCGATGTCATCAAACGGTGGGACTCGGCACCCGAACGTGACGGAGCGGCCGAGTTCGCCCGGTATCTCGTCTCACAGGGAGTCCTGCCGTCGATCGGGCACACAAGTGCCGTCTATGAAGAGGTGGTCGAAGCGTTTGAAAACGGGTACCGGTTGATGACCCACCTCTACTCAAGTATGCTGGGCGTCACCCGAAGGAATCTCTATCGCTATGCAGGTGCTGTAGAGAGCGCCTTTCTGATCGATGAGATGAGCGTTGAGGTCATCGCCGACGGGAAACATCTGCCCGCCTCTCTTCTGAAACTGATCTACAAGAACAAGGGGCCGGACAGGATCGCTCTGGTGACCGATGCCATGAGAGGAGCCGGGATGCCTGAAGGGCCCAGTGTGCTCGGTCCGAGAGAGACGGGGCTCGATGTCGTTATTGAAGATGGGGTGGCCATGCTGACCGACAGAAGCTCATTTGCAGGCAGTGTGGCCACAACGGACCGCCTGGTCCGGACGATGCGGGAACTGGCCGAGGTCCCGCTGGACAGAGCGGTTCAGATGGCCAGCCACACACCCGCGTCCATCATGGGGATCGACGGGTCCAAAGGGTCGCTGACCGCAGGGAAGGATGCCGATATCGTGCTGTTTGATGAGAAGATACAGGTCGATCTGACGATGGTCGAGGGGAGAGTGATTCACAACCGGCTCTGAAAGCGCGTCCATGAGACGGGTCACCCTTCAGGCGGTAGTGGGTTCAGCCCCTCTATTGTAGATGCTTCAGACTACACATGTGGTCCGGTTCACGTGCTGGAAATGGTTCAGCCCTCCAGCTTGAAAAGACGGTTCAGCCGTAAGTACAAGGACGATTAATCGATCCCTGCTGCTTTCAGCCGCTTCTCCTCATTCAGTACGCGGTTGATCTGACGGACCGCCTGACGGATCCGGTGGGTATTCTCCACAAGACTCATCCGGACATACCCCTCACCCTCCGGTCCGAAACCGATCCCCGGAGACACGAGCACCTCTGCCTTGTCCAGGATCCACTCAGAAAACTCCATCGAACCCTGTCTGCTGCAGAATTCAGGAATTTTTGCCCAGACAAACATCGCCCCGCGTGTCTTCGGTATCTCCCAGCCCGAGCGTGCCAGCCCCTCGATCAGCACATCTCGGCGGCTCTCATACTTCTTTGCTACCGTGTGAACCTTGTCCTGCGAATTGCGCAGGGCTGTGATCGCCGCGACCTGAATCGGAGTAAACAGGCCGTAGTCGAAGAAGGACTTGATCCGTGAAAGCAGCCGGATCGCCTCGGCATTCCCGATACAGAACCCGCATCGCCAGCCTGCCATGTTATAGGACTTGCTCATGGTAAAGAACTCCACAGCCACCTCCCTGGCTCCTTCAACCTGAAGGATGCTGGGTGCCGTGTACTCCCCGAAGGTGATATCCTTATAGGCAAAATCGTGGATGATGAACACCCGCTCTCTCCGGCACCAGGCGACCACCTTCTCAAAGAACGAGAGTTCGACAGTACTGCCGGTCGGATTGTGAGGGAAGTTCAGAAAGAGGACTTTCGGCTTCTCCTCAAGCTGTTCGAGTCTGGCCACAAATTCATCTGCATCCTCACTGATCGGGATGTTGATCGGACGCCCGCCGGCGATCACCACACTGTAGTGGTGGATCGGAAAGTAGGGCGCCGGTACAACTGCACTGTCCCCGGGACCCAGCAGCGCCAGAGCCAGGTGCGACAACCCCTCCTTGCTGCCGATAGTCGCGATCACTTCGTGCTCCGGCTCCAGCTCTACATCGTAGAGCAGCCGGTAGTGATCAGCAACCGCTTTCAGAAGGTGGGGAAGGCCGGTCGCCCTCGGATAGCGGTGCGACTTCTCATCCTCGACCACATCGTGTATTTTCTGAACCGTTTCAGCCGAGGTCGGCATGTCCGGATTTCCCATACCGAAGTCAATAATATCGATGCCCTGACTGCGGCGTCGCTGCTTCTCTGCATTCAGCCGTCCGAAAAGATACTCGGGAAGCTGGTTCATACGATCAGAGGGGGTGATTGGAAGATCATTCATGGAACTGAATAGCTGGAAAATTCGGTAGTTCAGGTACAGGGGGTTCAAATATAATCATGGCGGAGATGAGATGTTGTGTCAAGTCGCGGAGATGGGACCAAGTTGCCGAGATGAAATGTTGTGCCATGTCAGCGCTTCAGCGACTGCATCACCTCTGAAAATCACAATCAGACAATGACTGCTCCCACCTGTGGTCCTGACAGCTGTAACAACTTCCGCTGCAGTGAACTCCATTAGCCTTCGTTCGGCATTCCCCGTATTTTGCAGATTCTACCCATCAACTCCAATCGACAGTATATCCTATGGCATCCGAGGTCAGAGTCCGTTTTGCACCCTCTCCAACTGGTTTTCTCCATATCGGAGGGCTTAGAACCGCCCTCTACAACTATCTCTACGC
>Ga0209487_1004466_pt1 | contig 10729 bp, 8 predicted proteins | sample Poulit2012_FD_187524 | JGI IMG/M metagenome (GOLD analysis project Ga0209487, IMG submission 187524) | Agricultural soil microbial communities from Georgia to study Nitrogen management - Poultry litter 2012 (SPAdes) (version 2) | ecosystem: Environmental > Terrestrial > Soil > Agricultural land... | reverse complement strand
GTCCAGCGGGGTTGTTTTCCGCTTTTTACAGTGGTTTGCGAGAACTAAAAACGAAAATAATTGAGTTTCAACCCTTTCTTGGAGGAAAAGTACATGTTTATCCAGAGAAAATGATCTGGGATGTTGGGGGACTGACCCCCGTTGCTGGAGCACAATTAATTGAACAAATGGTAACACAAGGCTTGACTTTTGATCCCGAAGTCACACTTGGAGAAAAAGTGACTTCCTTATCTAAGAATGAAGATGGACATTTCGTTTTACATACCTCTTCTGGTCAAAAACATTATTCTAAGGCGGTCATCCTTGCTGTAGGTGGAGGCATTTTAAAGCCAAATAAACTAACAATTGAAAACGCTACGCAATTTGAAGCGACTAATTTACATTATTCCGTTAAATCTTTCGCCCATTTTAAGGGAAAAACAGTTTTACTATCTGGTGGTGGTAATGCTGCAATTGATTTGGCTAATGAACTTGAACCCATTGCCAAAAAGGTTTATCTCACCTATCGAAAAGATGCCTTAAACGGACATGAAGCAGAGGTTACTCGATTGCTCAATAGCTCTGTTGAGTGCCTATTCAACACAACAATGGATCAATTTATTGCAACACCTGATCAGAAAAACATTGCCCAAGTTATACTTAGCCATGCTACAACTAAAGAGAAAATCGAATTAACCATAGACGAAGTCATTGTGAACCATGGTTATGAGCGAGATAAAGATCTACTTGAAAACAGTAATTTGGAGATTAAGATGGAAAATGAATATTGTGTAGCAGGAAGTTCAATGAGTGAGACATCAATAGAGGGATTATATGCCGCTGGAGATATTTTACATCATCAGGGAAAACTTCTACTTATTGCCGGCGCATTCCAAGATGCTGCGAATGCCGTGAACAAGGCAAAGCAGTACATTACACCTGAAGCAACTCCATGGGCAATGGTTTCTTCTCATAACGAGTTATTTGTACAAAAAAACCGCGAAATCATGAAAGACTTATATCAAACAACAAACAAGAAATCATAGGTAAATACCTTGGGGACAGACCCCACCCAAAGAAAAGCGCATATCTTCAGCTTTTATCAGTATGGGGGACTGACCCCAAGGGTAGCTAGCTTAAAGCACTACAAAATTCAATCTTCTACCAAAAGCTATCGGAAAAAGATCAAGTAATTTTATATTTTTGAATTCATCTATACAAACTTTCGATAGTTCTCGCTACTATTTAATCAATTGTAATAAATCGTCGCCTTCCTCTACCGCCTTTTCCTCTACGGCAGATACTGTAGCATATTCCGCTGTGTTTGTAATGATCACAATTACGGTAGGATCATAATTGGCTTTTCTAATTTCATCAATCGTAAATGTCCCTAATAAATCTCCTCTTTTTACCTGCTGGTCCTGACTGACTTTGGATCGAAACCCTGCCCCATTCATATTTACTGTATCGATACCTATATGAATCAGTATCTCAGCACCATCATCTGTTACCATTCCATACGCATGTTTTGAATCTGCTGAAATAAAAGAAATCTTGCCGTCTACTGGAGCTACGATCTGCTGTTTTTCCGGATAAATTGCTATTCCCCTTCCCATCATCCCAGAAGAAAATACCTCATCATTAACATCTTTTAATGGAATGAGTTGTCCAGTAAGTGGAGAAGTGATTGTTATTTCGCTAGCTTTCTCGTTAGTAACCACAAGACTGCCTTCGTTTATTGGTTCTTGCACGTTTTCTTCACCTTCAACTACAGCTAATTTCCGTTTTCCATAGAAAAAAGTTAAGGCAAAAGCAATTGCCATACTTATAAAAATGCCTACCATAAACATTGGAATAGATTTAGGCGCAATAGAAATGAAACCAATTACACTTGCAGGTCCCATTGATACTGCTAATACATTTACAAATCCAATAAATGCAGAAGCAATTCCCGCTCCAATCATTCCGAAAATAAACGGAAATCTTAATTTTAAATTTACACCAAAAATAGCTGGCTCTGTAATACCTAACATAGCCGAAATACTCGCAGATGAAGCAAGGCCTTTCTGCTTTTTATCTCCTGTTACAAAGAAAATTGCTAGGCATGCTGCTCCTTGTGCTACGTTCGCCATTGAGGCTACTGGGAATATAAATGAACCACCTGTGATAGATAAATCAGCAAGTAACATCGTTTCGATAGCTGGGAAACTTTGATGTAACCCAGTAATTACAATTGCCGAATAGAATGTACCAAATACGCCTAGACCGAATCCTGCTGTCGTATCATATAACCAAACAAGACTATCTGTTAAACCATCAGATAAGGCACGCATGACCGGGCCTACTAAGATAAATGTTAAAAATCCTGTAATTATTACCGCAAACATCGGTGTAAAGGTGAAATCAAATGCATTTGCCAATCGTTTACGGAAAAACTTCTCTATGTTAGTTAAAATCCATGATACTGCCAATACAGGTAAGACTGATCCTTGATAACCTGCTTGAGCCACATCTAATCCAAAAATATTCCAATATTCCATTGTACCCTCTTCGATTGCTTCGGCTACACCATAACCATTCACTAAATCAGGCATAACCATTGCCATCGCCATGGCAGCACCTAAGTACGGGTTACCACCAAATCGCTTCGTAGCGGAATAACCAATCAAAATAGGTAAAAATGCAAATGGCGCAGAAGCCAATAGATTAATGATACTTGCTACATCTTGAATAGTTGGAAACATTTCCACAACAGATTGTGGACCAAATAAATCTGGAGATGTTAAAACATTATTTAATGCCATCAATAACCCACCAGCCACTAACGCTGGAATGATAGGAACAAAAATATCAGATAGCAACTTAATAAAAGCCATTATCGGATTCGACTTTTTCTGCCCTTCAGACATCGCTTTCAAATTATCTTTAGAAACCTCCTGAACACCTGATATATTTGTTAATTCCTGATAAACTTTATTTACATCACCTGGGCCAATAATAAGTTGAAATTGATTGTTCGAATTAAATGTTCCTTTAATGTCTGGATGATCATCTAATCCTTGCTGATCAATGTTTTTATCATCTTTTAAAACGATACGCAATCGAGTTGCACAATGAGCAGCAGCTTGAATATTATCTTCACCAAGCATTTTCAGAATGTCTTCTGCAACCTGCTTATGATTCATCCTTTATTCCTCCTTTGAAATCGCTTATCTTATCATAACAAATAAAATCATAATATGTCAAACGCTTAACACAAATTTCATAATAGGTTAATTATAACACATAAATTACTGACTTTATTATGGTATACGTTTGACATATTGACGTTTATTGCCTATGTTTTATATAGTAGTATTTAAAAATATATAGGGGTTGATGAAGTATGGAACTAATCAAAGAGTGGACAACGAATATGCGTTATAAACCTTATCATCTTTGGTCAATAGATTATCAAAATATACTTGAATCAAAATTAGAGCAATCCAAGTGGAAGTTAGCATTTCATATTCAACCAAAAAGCGGTTTATTAAATGACCCTAATGGTTTTTCCTTTTATGATGGAAAGTGGCATCTATTCTATCAGGCTTATCCATTTGGACCTGTACATGGTGTGAAATCTTGGTTTCATATGACTTCCCATAACTTAGTAGACTGGAAGCAAAATGATTACGCCTTATTACCTGATTCACCTTATGATAGTCATGGCGTATATTCAGGATCTGCGATAACAGTAGATGACGAACTCTTCCTGATGTACACAGGTAATGTTCGTGATGGCAAATGGAACCGTAGCTCATATCAACTGGGGGCTTGGATGAATAATGACATGGAAGTAGAGAAAATTAAAAACCCACTCATAGAGCAACCGCCAACTGGATATACCAATGAATTCCGTGACCCACAATTATTTCGTTTTCAAGACGAATATCTGATGGTGATTGGGGCACAAACTGAAGGTGAAAAAGGAGCTATACTCGTTTATCAAAGTAAAGATTTAAGCGACTGGAAATTGCTTGGCGAACTAGCTTATACCGATGAAGAAATGGGCTTTATGGTTGAATGTCCAAATTTGGTTTTTATTGATGATCAACCCGTATTGTTGTTTTGTCCACAAGGATTAGATAAGAATATAACGCCCTATCAGAATATATACCCAAATATGTATGTCATAGGATCGGCATTTAACAAAGAAACACTCTCCATCGAAAACGCTTCAGATTTAGTAAACTTGGATGAAGGTTTTGATGTTTATGCTTCACAAGCTTTCAACGCTCCTGATGGTCGTGTACTAAGTGTTGGTTGGATTGGGTTACCTGAAATAGAATATCCTAGCTTTGAAGAGGGTTGGGCACATTGTCTAAGTGTTGTTAAAGAGTTAACGATCAGTGATCACCATTTATATCAAAATCCAGTAGCAGAAATGAAAGAATTACGTCAGAACCACTTCGTATTGCAAGGAAATATACAAAAAAAGTATGTGCATTTAAGCATGCCAGATAAAAATGTGTATGAATTGAAACTTGAGCTGGATGCTCATACATCAGGTTCTTTATATTTATTTTCAAATGAAAAAAATACAAAAGGATTAAAATTATCCTTCGATGCAGAACATGATACAATTAGTATGGATCGCAGTAAGGCTGGTATTACTTTTGGAGAATCATATGGTTATATAAGAACTGCAACATTAAAAAAACAGGACAAATTGACTTTGCAGATTTTTGTAGACCAATCTGTTTGTGAGGTTTTTGTAAATGATGGTTATCGTGTCATGACTAGCCGTGTCTTTGTGGAAAACCCAGAACAAACAAATATTTTTCTTGAAGGATTTGAAGGTAAATATACAGGGGATTTATGGACCTTACGTAACATGAATGAGTAAGTATAAAGGGAGAGAACAAAATGGGGATTAAGTTGACAGATGTAGCAAAAAGAGCAGGCGTTTCACCAACGACCGTTTCACGCGTCATTAATAATTATGGCTATCTTAGTCAGAAAACCATTGATAAAGTGCATAAGGCTATGAAAGAATTAAATTATCAACCAAACTCGTTAGCCCGTTCTTTACAGGGAAAAAGCACACAATTGATCGGTTTGATTTTCCCTACTGTTGCTCATCCCTTTTTTGGAGAATTAGTTTCTAAAATTGAATCTAGATTATTTGAAAAAGGCTATAAAACAATTTTATGTGACAGTGCCAACAACAAAGAAAAAGAGCGAGACTATTTGAGAATGCTTGCTGCAAATCAGGTAGATGGTATTATAGCGGGTGCACATAATCTAGGCATTCCAGAATATCAAAATGTAAAGCTACCTATTGTTTCGTTTGACCGTTATTTAGCAGACGATATTCCCATTGTTTCTAGTGACAGCTACCAAGGAGGAAGCCTAGCAACTGAACATCTTTATCAAAAAGGAAGTAGAAATATTGCGATATTCACGGGGACTAATGAATCCGCATCGCCGACTAATCTTCGTCTAGAAGGCTATCTATCTGTGATGAAGAAATATGATTTGAAGCCAATGATTTATCAATTTCCCTTAGATTATTCCCCATTTTTAAAAGCTAGTGAAATTCGTAAAATTTTGTCAACTGGGGAAATAGACAGTGTTTTTTGTACAGATGATTTAACAGCAATTTTAGTCATCAATACAGCACAGGAACTACGGTTAGAAATTCCAAACCAGTTAAAAGTGATCGGTTACGATGGGACTGAATTTGTTCAAAATTACTTCCCGCAATTATCGACAGTATTACAGCCGATCGATCAATTTGTCGATTTGTTAATTGATCTGCTCATGAGACGTATAAATAATGCCAATACAGAACTAGACGAACAATATCAATTACCAGTACAAATTATACAAAGACAAACAAGTTAATGCTTCTTATTGATATAACCTTGGGGGACAGACCCCACCCGAAGAAAAGCGCATATCTTCAGCTTTTATCGGTATGGGGGACTGACCCCAAGGTTATCTTTGGTCGCCAACAAGGGATTGGATTACTCCATCAGCAACTGCTTGGGCAATGTGTTGTTGAAAATCCTCCTGATTCATACGTTCTTCATCTTGGGGATTGGTAATGTAGCCAAGCTCTAATAACACCGCTGGAACTTGATTTTCACGTAATACATAATAATCTCCGTGAGAGACTCCACGGTCCCGAGCATCCATTTCTTCATTCATAATTTTCTGATGAATGGTTCGGGCCACCCGTTCATCTCTTTGATGATAATAATAGGTTGTAATTCCATTGACCTCTTCCGATTCAAAACCATCATAGTGAATACTAATAAATAAATCAGCATACTCCATAAGAACGCGGTCTTCTAACTCTACAAATATATCACCCATTCTTGTAAATTGAACCTTTGCATCGTATTTCTGCAACTCTTGTTTGATATGCTCAGCGGTAAGATATGTAATGTCCTTCTCAATCGTTCCATTTACGCCCACTGCACCACCATCTTTCCCGCCATGACCTGCATCTAAAACAATTGTATACCCATCTAACAACCCTTTTTCCACTTGTACATCAGCACTCACTTGCTCTTCTTCCTGTACTTCGTTCTGAGATTGCTGTTGATCCTTTTCACCCTTCATTGTAAAGGATAAACAAATGACAACAATGATCACAAGCAGCAGACTCAATAATCCAATTTTTCTCATACGCCTGCGTCCCTTTCCTTAGTCAAATCACATTGATAACGCACTTCTTATGTATAAATGGATTCTTTATAGTTGATCATCTCCTAAAAAGTTAATCGGGAAATGATTTTCTTCTTGATACACTTCAAATCCATACCCTTGCTCATTAAAAAAACGGATGATTTCCGGTAGAGCTTTTAATGTTTGTTCTCTTTCATGCAATAACACGACCTCGACATCACGGTGCACATTTTCCTGGAGAGTGGCTAGAATTTTCTCCACATTAGTGCCCTTTTCCCAATCATATGTATCAATCGTCCAATCCCAAATCTTCATATTCTTACTGCGAATTTGCGAAAGTATTTCATCATTTCTTAAACTAGGCAATGATCCATATGGAGCACGTACTAGATTCGAAAATTTACTCGTTATTTCCTCAATCATTTCTATGGTCTGTTCCATTTCAGAAACGAAGTTCTTTTGACGATATAAAATCTCATCATCATGTGTCATACTATGCGCACCTATGTAGTGCCCTGCTTCACTCGCCCTTTGCACCGCACGATGTAATTCTGATTGATCCAAATTGCTCCCAATCATGAAAAACGTTGCCTGAATATCATACATATGCAAAATATCTAGAATCTCATGTGTCCATTGACTTGGCCCATCATCAAAAGTAAGATAAACCTTTTTAGTAGCTTCTCTATTATTCGTTACTGGACTTTTCTTCATTTGAACTTCCACAGTCTTTCGCAGCTTGTGTTGTTCAGCCGGTAATAAAATCTGTTCCCTTCCAATCTGTTTATCCAAATAAGCAACCAAGACCAGACCACTGATCATGATCAAACAAATCAACTTAATCATTGCTAAAAAAATTCTCTTCCTTTTTCAATCCTGCTTCTCTACCAAATCCATCCTCATACCTCCTTGTCCATCTATACCTGTATATAGCTTAGATCGTTCATATCAAGAACAAGTAAAGTTCAGATAAATCTCAGATAAAGATTTCACATTTTTAAGCATCAACAAAAAGGGTCAGACCCCCTCACAGGAGGAAGTCAGACCCTTATGCTGCAATCACTTTTCATGTTTCATTTATTTTTCATCATGAACTTTCTGTATATCGAAGTAAAACAGTACACCTCGCTCTGTATTTTCGACACCGTAAGAGCTGCCGTGATGTTCTAAGATGTTTTTGGAAATTGCTAAGCCTAAACCTGTTTCACCTTTTGTTCTATGACGCGAAACATCACCACGATAAAATCTATTCCACACTTTGTCGATTTGATCCTCTTCAATAAACTCACCACTATTTTCAACACAAACTTTCACATGTTCACACTCTTCAATCATAGATATCCAGATGTCCCTATGCTCATCTGTATGTCTAATCGCATTCGTTACAAAATTTGTAATCACCTGTTCAATAAGATGCTCATTCCCTGTCACTCGTACTGGATAAACATCTAGATGTAAATGAACTTTTTTATCTTGAGCTGGTAATGACAACTGATTACATACACGCTGAATGACTTCATCTATATAAAATGGTGATAATTTAATCTGGTATGTACCTGATTCGTATTTTGCTAGATCTAACATATCGACTACCAGACGATCCATCCGATCAACCTCTTGTTCTAATGCTTGAAAATAATATGCGCGCTTATCAAGGGCGATCTCACTTTGCAAAATCGACAATGTACTTTTCATAATGCTAAGCGGGGTTTTCAATTCATGTGAAACACCTGAAACGAATTCCTTTCTTGTACGTTCTAACTGCTTTTCCTTTTCAATATCATCTTGTAGTTTAACAATATAGTTATGGATAATGCCTGATAATGTATTTATATTTCGTGATAATGTTCCTAGTTCATCTCGTGAATGAAGTGGTATACTTTCTGAGAAGTCAAGACGAGCCATTTTTTCCGTTGTTTCATTTATTTTTAAAAGTGGATTGGCGATCTTTTTGGAATAGTAAAATGAAATCATCAGAACTAGAACCATGACAATAATAATTAAATATATAAAATAATCCTCCATTACTTGAAGAACCTCATCAACTGGTTGTAAAGACGTCATCGCAAATACGTAATATGTTTGAGTATCCACTTGAAAAGGATGAATAAATATTTTATGAGGGATTCCATTTAATTCCTCTTCTTGAACAGTGAGGGATATATCATTCACATCTACCAATGAATCATCAAATAGCAATGATGTTTGAAATGTATGTAACTGATCTATAAATGAATGATTAAAATCCATGATCATTTGATCGGATTTATATGTCGGTACATGTACTTCACTAATTGTTCCTGCCATAATTACTATACGAGAATCCCTAAACTCTGAATACCTCCTCCACACCTCATCATGTATATCCCCTTCTGTTTCTTCAAGAATAATCAGTTCCACATCAGGGTCCGGCATATCCATTACATGTTTGTTTATTTCATGTGAAACACGATTCGAAAACGATTTATTTTCCCAATAGGATGAACCAATTTGAAAAAAGGGAGTATCTCTAATTCCACCCCATTCATATAACATATTTTCATGGATAGCTATTTCTAGAATTTCAGGTGTGGGAACATTCCCTTCACCAATTGCATAAGGAATAATCGTAGAATCTGTCTGAATACCATACACGATTATTTCACTTCCATCCATGAGCGGAAACTCATCATCTAAAGCATCATGTGGACTCATCAAGGAAGATAAAGGAATCTGCAGATGGTCTTCCCCTTCTAATTGATGACTAGAGAATTCAACATCGAGTTCGACATAAAAATCTCCCATGTTTGTTGTTCGTCCATATTCATCTAATACAGTAATCCATGTATTTGTCTGTTCATAAAAGGCTTGCTCTTTTGCCCGTCTTGCATCATTCGATTCATCTAGCAAAAATTCCCGTTCAAATTGATCAATTGATTCCGCAATTTCAGTTTCCTTTTTCTGAACATAATAATGCTTGAAAAAAAAGGTTTGTCCAATGAATACAGCGGCTAATATAAACATACATAGAAGTGATGTTAAAATAAATAACTTGATGACAATTTTACTTTTCATAAGGTACCTCGAATGTATAGCCAATTCGGATCATTGTTTTTATACATGTAGATTTACGACCTAGCTTTATCCGTAAATTCCGTATATGTGTGTTAATGGTCCTGTCATCCCCTACATATTCATATCCCCAAATTTTAGTAATGAGTTGTTCTCTCGTAATCACAACGCCTTTATTACGCATGAGATAAGCTAATATTTCAAATTCCGTATATGTTAAATCAATTTTCTGTCCATCTACCTTTACACTTCTCGTTACTTCATCTACTAAAATTCCATGAATCAGCATTGTCTGGTTATTCTGGATGCTCTAGTTTCTTTGCCGACTCTGCAATAACCTTTTTGCGCGTGCCAATAAAATGGGTGGGCTATATGGCTTGGTTACATAATCATCTGCACCAAGCTCAAAACCAAGTAAAGTGTCCTCTTCTTCACTACGCGCTGTCAGCATAATGATAGGCACTTCTGATTGATCTCGGATTGTCTGACAAACTGACCAGCCATCCAATTTCGGTAACATAATATCTAATACAACTAAATCAATATGATGCGAGGTGAACAACGTTAGCGCCTCGCGTCCATCTTCCGCTTCAAATACCTGATAGGATTCATTTAAGAAAAAATCTTTTAAAACTTCTCTTAAAATAGGCTCATCTTCTACAATTAATATCGTTTTGTCCATTTCAGTTTCCTCCGTATAAGTCAATCTCATTATACTAGAGTAATGTAAAGATGAGATAAAGATATATGTTTTATTTTTTTGGGGGTCAGTCCCCCACCTGTGGAAAACCACGTGACTTTAACCTTTTCTGTCTTTGGGGTCTGTCCCCCTCTTAAATAAGTATAATTTTCCATAGATTTTGTGCAACCAATTTTAAGTTCAACCGTCTATACTATAGAGATAGATATTAGATTAGGTTTAAGGGGAAGATGAGGTTGCCGACGCGCGAACAGAGCCATGCTATAATCCTCCATTGGTATGATCAATATAGCATGATCATTTATAAATATATATTTAAATTAA
>Ga0209487_1004465_pt1 | contig 10733 bp, 7 predicted proteins | sample Poulit2012_FD_187524 | JGI IMG/M metagenome (GOLD analysis project Ga0209487, IMG submission 187524) | Agricultural soil microbial communities from Georgia to study Nitrogen management - Poultry litter 2012 (SPAdes) (version 2) | ecosystem: Environmental > Terrestrial > Soil > Agricultural land... | reverse complement strand
ACGGTTCCGACCGAAGAGCCGGAAGATCCGGCCGATGCGGATGACACCGAAGAGCCGCCGCTCGACGATGAGGACGCGCCCAGCAATGGCGAGGAAGGCGACGAGGAGTAACTAAACTCCACCGGCGCCCCGAACGACGCTTTCCGTACCGCCCGACGCAACACCGCCAGAATCGCTGGCCCCAAAACGAGGATCGCCACCACGTTCGTAATTGCCCGCCCGGTGTCCCACCCGCCCGTAGAGGTGAGCAGGGTGAAGGCCAAGAACCGTTTGAGGTTGGCCAGCACCGAGTCCCCGGGTATAAACGCTAGGGAACTGTCTTCGACACTGCTGCCAGCCAGCATGGGCCAAAACCACATGTTCATGAGGGCGCCGAAGGCGTAGGCGGAGATCGCTCCGTAAACAGCGAGCATCGCTATTTCGGCCCGGCCCTTAATCTTTTTGGGCAATAATCCCGCGCCCAATCCGATCCAGGCCGAGGTCAGCATTTGAAAAGGGAGCCACGGGCCCACGCCCGCGGTCAGCAGGGCCGAGGCGAACAGCGAAGTACAGCCGAGCGCGAAGCCAAATCCCGCGCCGTAGACCCGGCCCGCCAAGACCAGCAAAAAGAACACGGTTTCCACGCCGCCCAGTCCGGCCCCCAGCGGGCGCAGGGCCGCGTTCACGGCCGATAGAACTCCCAGCATCGCGAGGGCTTTAGAGTCCATGCCCCCTTCGGACATTTGCGCCAGCACCGTGAAGACCACGATGGGCAAAATCGCGATGAACAGTAGCGGCGCCTCAATGATGTCGGCCATTCCGTCCGCGCTGGGCGTGACGAAGAGAGGCCACATAATCACCGCCAGGCCCGCAATCGAGGCCAGTGCCAAGACCGCGGCGGTGCGTTTGCCGACGGGGATCGCCACTACGTGATCGGTTTTCATGCTTCATCGACTCCCAGACCGTCCGCGGCTTGCAGCCTCGCCCGCACCTGGTCCACCGTGAGCCACTGTTCCCCCAAAATCTTTGCGACCTGGGGCGCAAATGCGGGCGAGGCACCAATGACCTCGGTTGCGGGGCCATCGGCGACCACTTCTCCCTCCGCCATGACGACGACCCGGTCCGCTACCCGCGCAACCACCTCGACATCGTGCGTGGCAAGAACGACCGCAGTGCCGGCGTCCGCAATTGTTCGCAAAATCGCAATCAGCGCATTTTTAGCGGGCAGGTCGAGGCCGCGGGTGGGTTCATCGAGCAGGAGCACGCGCGGGCGGGCGGTGAGTTGGATCGCGAGGACGAGGCTGAGGCGTTGGCCCTCGGACAGGTCGCGCGGATGGGTGTCAATGTTGATGTCAGGGGTGAATCGCCGCAGCAATTCGAGACAGCTGCCGGGTGGGGCGGTCGCGTCGGCGTCGGCTCGTTCGCATTCGGCGGCGACGGTCTCGTAGTAGAGCAAATCGCCGGGGGTTTGCGGCACGAGTCCCACCAGGGTGCGGGCAGCGGCGGGAGGGAGTTTTTGGGTGTCGTGGCCGGCGACCTCCGCGGTTCCGCTCGCGCGGGGGCCGGCGCCTTGCCAGGCCCACAGCAGCGAAGATTTTCCGGATCCGTTGCGGCCCATCAGGGCAGTGATTTCTTGGGCGCGCAGGTCGAGGCTGACCCCGCGCACCGCGTGCACGCCGGGATAATTAACGACGACGTCTCGCCCTTTGAGCACCACGTCACCGGTGCGCTCGGGTCGGGTACTCGACGCGGCGGGCGCCGGGGAGGCGGGCGGAAGGGCGTCGTTGAGTTGGGCGCGCAGGTCCTTGGCTGCCCGCCGGGCATCGCGGATGGAGAGGGGCAGCGGGCGCCAATCGGCGAGGTTCCCTAACTGGATTATGGGCGGGGCGAGGGGCGAGTTGGCGAGCTGGTCTTCTGGGGCGCCCACCGTGACGCGGCCCTCGGCGACCGTGATGATCTCGTCGGCAAACTGAATGATGCGCTCTAGTCGGTGTTCGGCAACGATGGCGGTGATTCCCAAATCATGGACGAGGCGCACGAGCGTGGCGAGGACCTCTTCGGCTGCTGTGGGGTCCAGCGCCGAGGTGGGTTCGTCGAGTACCAGGATCCGGGGCCCGGCGGTCAGCACCGAACCGATTGCCACGCGTTGGGCTTGGCCGCCCGACAGGGTGGAAAGGGCGCGGTGGCGCAGGTCGGCGATTCCGAGCAGGTCAAGGGTTTCTTCCACGCGTTTGCGCATCACGTCTGCGGGGATCGCGAGTTGTTCCATCGCGAAAGCCAGTTCTTCTTCGACCGTGTCGGTGACGAAGCCGGCGCGCGGGTCTTGGCTTACGTATCCCACCACGTCGGCTAGGTCGCGGGGTGGATTATCGGCGGTGCTGCGGCCATCGACGCGCACTTCGCCCGCTAAATGCCCGCCCGTGAAATGCGGCACAAGACCGGGAATGGCGGAAAGGAAAGTCGTCTTCCCACTTCCAGTGGGACCGGTGACCAGCGCGAAGGTACCCTCTTCAATTTCTAGGTCCACCTCACGCAGCGTCGGGGATTTCGCGCCCGGGTAGGTGATGGTCACGTCAGTAAAGCGAATCATGCAACTTCACCTACTTGAGCGGTTTCGGGGAGGCGGCTCGCGCCGCGCACCGGACCGGTGGTGGGGCCACCAGCACGGCGTTGGAAAAGCACTGGCACCAGGGCGATCGCGATTCCGGCGAGCGCGACCCAGGCCGGCTCCGGCCACCACGGCGGCCCAACTGGCGCGGTAACGGTGAGCGGGTCGACCTTTTGGGCAATAAACGCGCTCGCAGCGGCCACGACGCCGGAGGCGGCAATGATCAGCGCGGGACCGTTCCACTTATCGGGCCGGTAGCGGGTGCGTTGTACGGCTTGTCCGGTCAGGCGCAGCGAAATCACGGCAATCACGACCCCCGTCAACAGCATGGGCAGCCCCAGCCACGTGGGCGTGGTGCCGTCGAGAACTCCATAAACACCGATCGTGATCGCCCCTAATCCGATCAGCACCAAAGCGGCAGTGGCGCGTCTTTTATGCGGTGCGACGGCAGCTCGGCGTCCATAACCGCGGGTATCCATCGCGGCGGCGAGGTGGAGCGAATTATCGAGCGCATCAGTAAGCACCGGGACCACCAGTCCGCGCATCATGCCGACCCGGGAGCGACGCGAAGGCTTCTTGGATTCGGAGTCCATATCGACTTGCGCCCCGCGCAGTTTACGAGCCTGATTGATGCGCTGCGCGCTCGTCGCCAGTTGGGGGAAAACGCTGATCGCCACGATGACCGCCGTTCCGACTTCGTAGAGCGCGCCCGGTACGGCCTTGAGCAGGCGCTTCGGGTTCGCGAGCGAGTTCGCCGCGCCCACGCACACGATCATGGTGGCCAGTCGCAGCCCGTCATAGCCGGCTCCGAGCATCGCCTCAGCGGTGATGTTGCCGCCCAGCTGCATGCCTGCGGCCCACTCGGGCAGGTGGAGAGCCGGGAGGGGAATGAGCACGGTCGCGTCGGGGGCCACGAATCCGCCAAAGATAATGCGAAATAGCATCCGCAGCGTAATCACAAATCCGCCCACATACAGGTAGGCGCGGAACGACAATGCCCACGGCGCGCTCGTGCGGCACTCCAACACCACGAAGCTGGTAGCCGCGATGATGGCCAGGAGCGTGAGCGGATTGGTGGTTCGGGCCGCCAAAACAGCGAGCCCGAGTGCCCAAATCCACCACGCCCCCGGATGGAGTGGCCGCAGCGGCACGCCTAGTTGCCCTCGAGTTTCTTACCGGTGCGGTGCCGGAAGATACCCGCACCTACCAAAAGCACGATTACGCCGCCCGCAATCAGTGTGCCCACCGGCGGACTCGAATCTGCATTCTCTGAGCGCGTGTGCTGCGCGGAGGAGTCTTGGGCTCGCTCGGACGCTTCAACGGCTTCCTCGGCCGGCAATGCCGGCGCGCGCCCGTCTTCTGCCTCGACGCCAGAATCTTCTGGGGCGACCGGGTCTGCGGATTCCGCACCATCGGTCGATCCGTCGGGAGTGGGCGATGAATCATCTTTTGCCCCTGCACCGGATGTCGCGGAGTCGCTCGGGCTAGGCGACTTGGTGCTTGCGGACGACGACTCGGGCTTGGAACTTGATGTCCCCGACGAGGAGGACTTAGGTTTCGACGATGCGGAGGGCTTCGACGTTGGCTTCGGTTTGGATGTAGAAGTGGGTTTCGGGCTTGGTTTGGGTTTCGGTTTTGGGGCCGAGGGAACCGTGGGAGGGATACGCGGCAGGCTATTTTTTTGATCACTATTGATGCTGGAGTATGAAAACCCCTGCCACTGCCCCGCAGCTACGTGCTGCTCAGTCACTCCAAGGTCACTGTATTTCCAACTCCCTGAAGTTGCGGTCCAATAACTCCAGTAACCGTCATCGGGATACGTATTGCACAATTCGTCCTTGGGAAAGTCATTGATCCGGCATATGAAGGCAAGCGAACCGCCAACGCCCTGGACTTTAAACCCGGCGGCTTGAAAGCCGTTAAGCCCAGTACCGCCCGACCAATTTTCGACACATTTCACCAATGGCGCACGTCCGTCGAAAAAATCAACTACAACATTTAGCCCCGTGTTATCAGCACATTTTCCGTTGCTGACTGAGTATGCGTGCGCGCTTGGCGCAGCGAAAATCAAAAGCGCCCCCAGGAGGGCCACCATCGCGACGATGGCAGCCACCTGGAGGGACACTAATTTTTGCTTTAGCAAAATGGATCAGCCCGCGTAACTGGGTTGCTGCACTTGCGGGATTGCTGGCGCGGCTTCAAGTTCTTGGCCATTCCCGTTGCCGGACTCATTTTCAGAGTTGCCACCGCCAGGGTTCGTACCCGGTTCGTCGAATTCTGGGGTCGGTGCCAGTGCCGATGCCCCAGCCGCGGTGAGTTCGCTCATTCCGCGTCCGGTCATGCCGAGTAAGGCTTGTGCAGTTGCAAACCGTGCAGAATCCAAAACAGCTGCTGTACCCTCGGCTATCGCCGTCGCGCGGGTGCTTGAGCTATTGGGAATGAGGCCGATATCGGCGCGCCGCAGCGCGTCAGATGCCAGAACGTCATCGGCAGTAAGAACCGCATCATTCAGGAATGCCAATGCCTGCGAGTTGGCTGCGTCTTCGCCGAAGACGCCAAGTGCCTGCGCAGCCCAAGCGGTGCTGTTGACGCTCGTATCGCCCCAAGCCTCAATAGCTCCATCGGCATTAAGGTTTTCTGTCAGCCAGTCCACAGCAGCCGCAATTGCCTGGTCATTGCTCGCCCGCGCGCTCAGGTTCTCGCCCGGATCAACATTCAACGCCTGAACTGCGAGCCCGGTGGTATCGGCATCAACCACCTCGCATACGGAGACTTCACCGAATGGAACTCCGAAACCGCCAAAATTCACGTGCGAGGTGTCGGAGCATTGTTGTTCGGCCAACCATTCGAGGGCTTCGCTAGGTACACCATTTGTTGTCCGTTCGAGTGCGAGAATCGCATAGGATTGCCCAATGGCCGATACGTTCTCTCCCAAAGCGCCGGTGTCATCCAGTGCGGCTTCAAGCTCAGTTAACAGATCGCGATCAGCAAAGAAGTTACGTGGATCCTTGCCGTATACGAGCAACGTGTAGGTGGCTTTTGCTACCTGAGAAATGCCGTTGTCAAGATACGCCGTGCCTTCAGATGCAAAGCGCTTCAGTGAAGATTCAGCCGCATCAAGGCCAGTTCCCGCTGCGGCCAGGGACTGGAGCGCATCAAGCGTGATTCCCCAGTCCGGGTTGCCATAGTTATTCATGAGGCCATCGGAGGCATTGAGCTCCTCTTGCAGCCAGTGGGCCGTTAAAAGCGCCGCCTCGTTATCAGTCTGGCCGTATGAATTCGGTTGGATAAGGGGGATTTGAGGCAATTCCCCATTAGATCCCTCAGCCGTGATCTGGCCGAAAGGTTGGCTACCGAAGGCTGTTGGCACCTGGCTCATAACCATATTGACCGAACTGGTGGGCGCAGCATTTCCTGCCATCAGACCGTCAAACTGGCTCTGGTTCATGGCGATTTGGCCAACTGGCGCGGCAGCAGTGCCAACCCAGCCAATTTGAATATTTGCGATGTAGCTTAAAACTTCATCAGCACCTGTCGAGTCGCCAGCGGCGCGAAGAACCTGCGCAATAATTGCGCTTGAGTTTGTATTGGCCACGGATTGACCATTAGTCACATAGCCACCGGGCTCCGTCTCGTGCGCTGCGAAACCTTCGAGTGCATCTTGGATCACCTCGTCTTGCGGGTCTATGTCGGCAGCTAACAATGCCTGAATCACCCAACCCGACGTATCAGTGTCATTGCAACCAAAACCGAACAGACCGTTGTCGCACTGTTGGCTCACAAGGTAATCAACCGCGCTCTGTGGGACACCAGCATCGGTATATGCAAGCCCCCAAACGATGAACGGCAGCGTGTAAATCGAGTTACTGCTGCCGCTCTCGACGGCTTGCCGCAATTCGTCTTCAATATTTTTTCCAGGAATATACGTTGCCGGGTCTTGGCCATAGATTCCGATGATTTGGGCTAGTTTGCCAAGATATGCGGCGTTGTCGCCCGCTGCTGTTAATCCATCAGTCAGAACCCAGTCCAAGACCTCTTCGCGCACTGCCTCGGCATAGCCTGCCCCGGCAACCGCGAGAGCACGGTCAAGTGTCCATCCGTCCGACTCGACCTTTTCCGCAAGCCAATAAACGGCCCGCGCCGCATTATCTTCAAATCCCGCGACCGGACCGGAAGGTGCCGCGGATGCTACGGCGAGAGGCGCCGTCCCTAATGAAGTGGTTGCCGGTGCGCTGGAAGCGACAACCGGGCTTAAAGCGAGGGTCGTACCGAGTGCGAATGCGGTAGCGAGCCCGCCGAACCGCCGCCGGGTTCGATGCGATTGCTGCATCTTTTACCTTTCCCGAGCGAGGTAGCTACATGACCCGGGAGAGCAACAAACGGAAGCGAAAATCCGGTGCTTTTTCCGGGCTCCGACTGCAAACCTCGACAGTATGAATGGAGCCGATCTCAACACCAGGTGGTCCGGCTTACGGCCGATAAATCAGCCGCCTACGGTTGCGGGTCAGCGCCGGATTTGGACCGGCTTCCCCTGGTGATGAGACAAGTTTCTTTACCACTTGAGACTAGCGCACGGGAAAGAAAAATGGCAGGTCGCCTATGGACGCCGTCACTCGGCCTGCGCTTGCCCCTCACCGGGTGCGGGAACTGACGCGGGGCTGGCGGCCTCTGCGCTCGTGCCGCGCCACTTCGCGATGGCGCGCATGAGGTGATAAATGCCGAGCGCGGCCGCGGTACCGAGGGCGATGCCTTCGAAACTGAGGTCTCCCACCACCCAGGTGTAGTTGGCGATACCGATGATGAGGGCAACGCCGGCGGTGGTGAGGTTGACCGGATCGGAGAAGTCGACCCTATTTTGCACCCAAATGCGGGCGCCGAGAATTCCGATCATGCCGTAGAGGACGGTCGCGGCGCCGCCGAGAACTCCCGCGGGCACCGTGGCGATGAGTTGTCCAAATTTTGGCGACATGGACAGGATGAACGCAGTCGCGGCCGCGACGTAGTAGGCGGCAGAAGAGTAGACGCGCGTGGCGGCCATGACGCCGATGTTTTCGGCGTAGGTCGTGGTTCCCGAACCGCCACCCGCACCCGCGAATACGGTCGCGATGCCGTCGGCGAACAGGGCGCGGCCCGCCAGATCGTCATAATTTTTGCCCGTCATGGCGGCGACGGACTTCACGTGTCCAATGTTTTCCGCCACGAGCACGAGAACGACCGGGATGAAGAGCCCGAGTACCGAAATCTGGAATACCGGGGCCGTGAATTCGGGGAATCCGATCCAAGCGGCTGCTTTGACGTCCGTGAAGTCGACTTCGGAGCGCACCACGGCCGCGACGTATCCAACTGCAACACCCAGCAGAATGGAAAGCCGCCCGATGATGCCGCGGAAGAGCACAGTGATCAGGATGATCGATCCCAAGGTGATGATCGCGGTTACGGGTGCTTGTTCGACGTTGTCCCACGCGGCCGGCGCGAGGTTGAACCCGATGAGCGCGACGATTGTTCCGGTCACGATTGGGGGCATGAGCGCGTCGATCCAGCGGGTGCCGGCGAAGTGCGCGATGGCTCCCACTGCCGCGAGGAGCGCGCCAGCAATTACGACGCCGCCGAGCGCGACCGCGTGGCCACCACTCGCGGTTGCGGCACCAAGGGGTGCGATGAACGCGAATGAAGACCCCAAATAGCTCGGGAGTCGGTTCCCGGTCAGCAGCAGGAATGTGACCGTGCCGATTGCCGAGAAGAACAGGGTCGTGGCCGGCGGGAACCCGGTCAGAAGGGGAACGAGGAACGTCGCACCAAACATGGCGACAACGTGCTGCATTCCGATCCCGATTGTGAGGGGCCAAGCCAGGCGTTCTTGCGGCCGAACTACCGCGCCGGGTTGCACATGCGTTCCGTCGCCGTGCAGCGTCCAACCGCGTGGTTTCCAAGTGCTCATTAGGGTCTCCTAGACATCCGGGAGCGAGAAGAAAGCGCCCGTCGCTCTTCTCAAACGTCTCCGGGCTGACAGGAGCGTATCGGTTCCTTACCCCTTGGTGGTGGTAGCAGGGCCGAATCGGTGGAGTCCTGAGATGATGAGGCAATGGCTTCCGATTTTGATCACGACCCGTTCACCGCGAAACCCAGCCCGTATGCGGCAAGCGGTAACTATCTGGAGTCGGCTTATATCGGCCCGCCCCGGCCCGAAGCCCTTCCACTGACTTCGCTGAGCCTGGTATTGGGCATGGTCGCGCTCGCGCTGGTTTCGATCGTGGGATTGGATGCCGTTTTTCGGCTCTTCGATGGCGCGCTGGTTCGCGTGGCTAACTTATTTTTGATTCCCGCAGCACTGATCGCGGTCGCAGCGATCTTCGCGGGACACATCGGTTATGTGCGGGCAGAGCGCGGCAAATTTTCCGGGCAGGGTCGGGCTGTCGCGGGGTTCTTATGCGGTTACGCGACGTTAATTATTGCGTTCGTCGTGGTGGTGTTGTCGGCAAGCGCACCGGCCGTGCCCGGCCTTGTTTAGCCGCCCGGGGCGATTAGTAGGCTACGTCTGGAATACATCTTCGCAATCGGCTTAAGGATCAACCTGTGACAATTCGCATCGGAATCGCTGGCTACGGCAATCTCGGGCGCGGGGTGGAACTGGCTGTTCGCAACTCCCCCGATATGACTTTGATGGGGATTTTCACGCGCCGCGATCCCGCCACCCTCACGCCGCAGTTCCCCGATGTTCCCGTTTTGGCCTGGGATGAATTAGCCGGCGGGCGCGAAGATATTGATGTGCTGATTTTGTGCGGCGGCTCCAAGACGGACCTGCCGGAGCAGGGGCCACAGTTCGCCCGCAACTTCCACACCGTAGACAGTTTCGATACCCACGCCGAGATACCGAATTATTTTTCAATTGTGGACGACGCGGCTCGGGCGGGCGGTAACGTCGCCTTGATCGCGACCGGCTGGGACCCGGGCTTATTTTCGGTTAACCGGGTCATGGCTGAGGCGGTTGTTCCACAAGGCGTGACCTACACGTTTTGGGGCCGGGGCTTAAGCCAGGGGCACTCGGATGCGGTGCGCCGGGTAGCTGGTGTGGCAGGGGGCGTGCAGTACACGATTCCCGCAGAAGACGTTTTGGACGCGGTGCGCGACGGGGAGCAGCCCGAGTTGAGTGCGGCCCAGCGGCATCGGCGCGAATGCTTCGTCGTGTTGGAAGAGGGCGCTGATCCCGAGGCGGTGGCCGCAGAAATCAAAAACATGCCCCACTATTTCGCGGACTACGACACCGATGTGCACTTTATTTCGGCCGAAGAGCTGGCGCGCGATCACGCCGCCATGCCGCACGGTGGAACAGTTCTTCGCAGCGGCACCACCGGCACTGCAGGCGGAACGGATGTCGAAAATTCGCAGGTCGTCGAATACACCCTAAAACTGGGTCATAACCCCCAGTTCACTTCGAGCGTGCTGGTCGCATACGCGCGGGCAGTGCACCGAATGGCGCAGGCGGGGGATGTCGGCGCTAAGACGGTCTTCGACGTGGCGCCGGGGCTGCTATCCCCGAAATCGCCCGCAGAATTGCGCCGCGACTACCTGTAGCCGAAGTTAGGGCTCAAGGCGCCTACGTCAGGCGCCGATGCCACAGCCCCAGCGCTCCCAAGGTCAGAAGCAAGGCGCTAACGCCTTGCACGGCCGCGCCCTCGATATTGGCCAGAACGGCGCCCGCTAGGCCTGCCAGCAACAGGGCATCAGCTTGCCAAACCACCACGTTGAGGCTCGAGAAATCACCCACCGGCGAATCGACGGGAGCCAACAGCGCGGCGGGTAGGTGCCCCTTGGCGGAATTAAACCCGCGCAAGGCCAAGACCAAGACCACGGTGCAGGGCAAGGTGAGGGGCGCCGTCCCTAATTCGGGAAAAGCCGCGATCAGGGAAACCGCGGCCAAAGCACTTCCGACAGCGGCGAAAAGGGCCGGAAACGCGGCGTGCAGCGCATACATTTTGGGTGTCGAAAATCGGAAGAGCGCGGGGCTGCGGTGCAGGTCGGCTACGAACTTGAAGCGGGTGGTCACCAGGCCCAGGGCTAAATACAGCACCATCGCGCCCACCGCGCCGGCGGCGAAAGACCAGGCCCCCGAAATAGCTGTCGCTGCTAGAACGCCACCCGCCCCGAC
>Ga0209487_1004464_pt1 | contig 10734 bp, 11 predicted proteins | sample Poulit2012_FD_187524 | JGI IMG/M metagenome (GOLD analysis project Ga0209487, IMG submission 187524) | Agricultural soil microbial communities from Georgia to study Nitrogen management - Poultry litter 2012 (SPAdes) (version 2) | ecosystem: Environmental > Terrestrial > Soil > Agricultural land... | reverse complement strand
ATCAACCCATGTGGGTGCTCTGACGCAACAGGTGAGTAATTTTCATACACTGAGGATTGCAACAAGTAAAGCTCTTTTCCATTTGGTGCGAAAGCTGCATCAGTGATATGATTTCCTTCACTCGTTAGCTCATCAATACTCTCATTTTCTATATTGATCATCATCAACTCTCCAAACGGTTCTTCATCCTCATCCCACTGTTTGATGAACGCTATATTTTTGCCATCTGGTGAGAAAACAGGATTTATATATGAAGTCCCCTCTTCAGGTTCAGCCAAAAGCTCAGCACTACCTCCTGTAACTGGAACCGTGTATAACGATGCATCTCCATTATGATAATAAGAGAAGGCGATCACTTGGTCATCTGGAGAGAGGTCAGTAGTTGCTCCTAAGCCACTATATCCCTGTGGTGTATCAGCCAATAAACTTACCCCCCATAAAATTAAAAATAATAAAGTTAGTCCACTGATAAATATGATGTTCTTTAATTTTAAAGTCATATAGTCACCTCAATTCATAGAGAAATTAGTAAGTAGATAACGCCGAGTGGCAATACGGCAGCAAGTAAACCAGTGAAAATAGATATGATTGGTTTTTTAGCAATTAACAGCATCTGTAATTTATAAAAAATTAACCAAACTACAATAGGAATTAATGGAATAACCAGTGGCCAAGTAAATCCACCAAATATCAGTATGACCCACATTAGAAATAGACTGAAGGTAATCAGCATCATACCAAATATTAAATTGAGAAAATAACTAATAATAATAGCCGTTTTGCCATTCTTTGCTTTATGCTTAGGGATATCAGTAGAATAATAGGAGTTTTTAAATATAAATATGATACCAATTAAAATGATGATTGCTAAATAAATCCAGAAAAAAACGTTGTTCCCATAAGACGGTAACGGTTCAACCACCATAAAATTAAAACCATTCCACATTAGCGTAAGAAACATAATCAAGTGAAGTACATAAAAGTGACGTCCCACGAAGGAAATGTTTATTGCACATAACGTAACAGTCCCACCGAATGCAAACTGGATGGCCAGCCAACTTGGAATAATTTCTTGAAGATTGAATGTAGCATTAAGATAAAATAGAACGCCATACACAATCATCGCAATACCGATGATGTAAAGAAGGCTTCGCTGAAAGGGATACATGGCCTCTTGCAAGTCCTTTCCGATATTGTTTGCTTCCCCAAAGTCTTCCAAGGCTTTATCTTCGGCCTTTTTTTCAGAGAATCCCTCTGTCATAAAATGTTTTTTGGCTTCGTAAATATGGCTAAGAAGTTCTTCACGAATATCTTCTCGCTCCTCAGCTGGACTTTGAATTTGTTCCAAAACATGGTTAACGTATTTATTTATTTTATTCATTTCAAGTCACCTGACGTTTGAATAATAAGATCGTTAACCCGATTCCATTCCTTTAGTTTTTTCTCGAGGGTCATTTTTCCATCTTCTTGCAGTTGATAATATTTCCTCCTTCCACTATCTGTTTCTTGCCAGTATGAATGAATCCACCCTTTTTTTTCCATTCTTTTTAATGCAGGATATAGCGTACCCTCACCCATGCTATAGAGTTGATTACTCTTTTCTTTTAATACCTTAGCCATCTCATAACCATACATATCCTGTTGGCTTAATAGGTTGAGTAATAAAATATCAATGCTACCTTTTCTAATTTCACGATCCATTTTTGTCACCTCGCGTACATAGTAACACGATGTATGTAGTATTACAATGTAATATTGTATTACTACATTTCTCCAATTTAATGCTTCCCCCCCAAGCTCGATAGCAAAAAGCCAAACTCTCGTATGAAAGTCTGGCTTTAATACATGCAATTATTTTCTATCCTCAAACTCCATTTTCACACCATCGGAAAAGGTAATTTCCAGTTCTAACTTACTATAGTCATCGTCCAAGTCAAAGACCTCTAATACTTCTGCTATGGCGTCTTCTTTTTCCGTATCTTTAGAAATTGTCAGTTGTTCAACTAAGGGATAGATTTTATCGAAGGCTTCTTGGCCATTTAAGTCTTCTCCGTTAATCTCATCTTCTAAATCAGCTTTGACATTTCCTTCTTTTTGTTCAATTTCTGCTTCATATTCTTGATCTGGGTCATAGTCCACTTCCAGTTCAAAGTCCGAATAATCAAGTTCGTCCATTTTTGCTTTCATGTCATTTGAATCAGTCTCGCTATTTTGACTCTCATCATCTGTTGCATTTGTATCATCATTTTCCTGGTTAGATTTCTCTGTCATATTTTCATCATTAGGCTCGTCTGATGATGTATTTCCTCCATCATTTCCGTCGCATGCCACAAGAGTTAGGGTTAAAATAGTTGTACTTATAAACACCATCATTCTTTTCAATTTAGCTTTCCTCCAATGGTTTCCATGACTTATAATGATTCTGTAATGGAATTGGTCATCATCTTTCCACATACAAGGGAATTTTAAACCTTAATTTTTTCTGAAGGTTAACTAAGACGTTTTATTCCAGACCTAAACCATGTGTTTGTTGCTTAATTCAAAAACTCTTCTATTCTTTTATTAATACTTTCTATTTTTGCTTCCATTACCTTTAAACGTTCATTTAATTCCGTTTGATTTTGGTCATTCTCGTTTTGAGCTCGTTGGTTTTCATTAATAGCTTCAATACTAGCTATTACTCCAACAACACTTGCAACACCATTTAAGACGGATGATAATAAAGCGAGTTGAAGGCTTAAATCAATGGAGTCATACTGTTCTTCTTCATCCCTTGATTCACTCACACAATCACCACTTCCTAAAATACTTTAACCCTTTAAATTATACGATTTCTTTAGAAGAAATATGTTAATATCATCTATATTAAAACGTATTACCTGCTACTCATTTACGAAAAGAGGATGGGGCAAAACTAAGTATTAGTTATTAAAAGACGAACAATTTTAAGTGAGCGTTATTCGCTTCGGAAAAATACTTCGCTTTCCGCAGGCGCTGATGAGCCTCCTTGCCCCGGCAAGGGGAGCCGTGAGTTGTCCGCAAAGGACGGTTTTAGTCGGCCCTCACCTTTACGCTCTGCGGGGTCTCATCTAAGCTTTTCATCCTGCTGGACAAGGAATGCTTCGACAGCAATACATCGCACGCAGAAAAAGTGGTTTTCTTTTTCAAGGAGTCTACGTATTTTTCCTACGCTGACTTAAAAAGTGAATATTAAAAGAAATATACTTTAATACGTTCACTTTTACATTAACTAAAATACTTATGACCCAACCTCTTAATTATTAGTTATATGATTTTCGAGCCATTTGCTGAAGTGGATCCCAAGCGCCATTATAAGGAGGGGAGTATGCTAAGTCTAAATCGACTAGTTGATGGATGGTCATATTATTGTATAAAGCGGTCGCTAAAACGTCAATTCGTTTATCGACCCCAGCTTTTCCAATGATTTGTCCACCAAGTATCTGATTCGTTATTTCGTGATATAACAACTTAATGGTTATCGTTTCGCCACCAGGATAATAGCTAGCGTTCGTATCAGCGTTTGAAGTCTGAACTTTATAGGGAATATTTAATGATTTTGCTTCTGATTCGGATATCCCTGTTCTTCCAAGGGTTAAATCGAAAAACTTAATAATCGATGTTCCAACGATTCCTTTAAATGTAAGTGCTTGTCCAGCCATATTAGCTCCAGCAATTCTTCCTTGCTTATTTGCCGTTGTACCTAGTGGTATATAATCATTCACTTTCTTAATAAGATGATAATTCGTCGCACAATCACCCGCTGCATAAATGTTTTTTATATTTGTTTCTTGATATGGGTTAACGTAGATTGCCCCTTTGTCATTTAAATGTATACCGCTATTATTAAGAAATTCAGTATTGGGTTGAATTCCTATACCGACCAAGACAAAATCGGTGTTATAAGATTGTTTATCTGTCTTAACAGACTCAACCCGATCTTTTCCGTCAAATCCTTCTACTGCTTCATTTAAAACAAGATGTATTCCTTTATTTATTGTCTCTTCATGAATAAGTTCCACCATATCGCGGTCAAATATATTAGCAAGCTGAGATCCTCTTTGGATAAGAGTGACTTCTTTTCCAAGTGCAGCAAAGTTCTCAGCTGCTTCTAAACCAATATATCCTCCACCAACAACAGTCACCTTTTGCACATTTTCATCTAAATCAGTTAAAATGTCTTTCGTATCTGTCAATGTTTTAAGTGTGTGAATGCCTTTTAAATGATTTCCTTCCCAGTTAGGGAAAATTGGACTCGAGCCACTTGCAATCAGTAAGCGATCATAATGGATTTGATATTTATGTTTATTATCAGTGTTTATCCCACTCACTGACTGCTCATCTGTGTTAATATCAGTTACCATCGTATTGATTCGAGCATCAATTCCGTATTTTTCTCGAAAAGTTCTTACACTACGGGCAATCACATCATCGAGAGATGGAACTGTTCCGCTAATAACGTAAGGCAAACCACATTGTCCATATGAGTAGTGCTCCCCTCGTTCGAGAACCGTAATATTGGCATGTTGATCTGTTCGAACGATTTCCATGGCTGCACTCATCCCGGCCGCAACGCCCCCAATAATAACGTAATCCATTTTACTTCCTCCTTTTACTCTCTATAGCAACTATTCCCTTGATTTGATAGGTGTAACCTTGCCTAGAGCTTAACTATAAGAAAAAGCCACAATCCTTTTTAAAACACCTGTTGCTTTTAAAAAGAATCGTGGCCTTATTTACACCTTTATTCCTAGCCGAGACATGTTTCTTTAATCTTACCCACTGCACGATCTAGTCTTGTGCTGCAGCATAGGCAAGTGACTTGCTAGGCAGTGTCTTTCCCAATTTATTTTGGATGTAAAAAGCTGCTTCTCGAAGTTTTTTCTCATCAATACCCGTTTTTATTCCTTGGCCATGCAATAGATAAAGAACATCGTTTGTAGCTACATTTCCTGCTGCACCTGGTGCGTATGGACACCCACCGAGTCCGCCAATTGAGCTATCAAATCGAGTGATCCCATGTTCCATGGATTCCATAATATTAGCAATAGCCATGCCTTTCGTATCATGATAATGCATAATTAATTTATTTTGTGGAATATATTTTAAAATAACTTCAAGTAAATCTCCAACTTGTGAAGGGACAGCAGTTCCAATCGTATCTCCAAGGGATAAATCGTCAACACCATATTCAAGAAGTTTATCACATACTTTTAAAACTTCTTCGGGTGTTATGTTTTCTTCATAAGGACAATCAAATACTGTTGAAACATAGCCAGTGACATGCTTTCCGGCTTGCTTAGCTTCTTGGATCACTTCACCTAAAACTGGATAAGTCTCTGATATAGTCTTATTAATGTTCTTTTTATTATGGGTTTCACTCGCTGACATAAACACGGACGCTCCGTCGATGCCTGCCTCAAATGCCAACTCTAAACCTTTCATATTCGGAACAAGAGCAGAGTACGTGACATCAGGATTACGTTTTATTTTACGTCCGACCTCGTGAGCATCCGAAAGCTGTGGTACCCACTTCGGATGAACAAAAGATGAATACTCAATTTCTTTTACACCTGAAGCTGATAACATATTAATCCAATTTACTTTATCTGCTGTTGATACACGTTTCTTTTCATTTTGCAAACCGTCTCGTGGTCCTACTTCCTTAATTTGAACGTATTCTGGCCAACGACTCATCATGACCCCTCCATTCGTTATTTTTAAATTCTCATGACATGAGAATTGGTATTTACCCCTATTGTATGCGCTTTCAATACTGGGTGACTTTATTAATAATTACTTTAAGTTTATATGCCTTTAATTCATAATATTCACTTGAGTTTACTTCTATTCAACATTGTTGAATATACTATATAATAAATATTCTGTAAATGTCAAGTCAGCTACTAATTAAATAATCATATGGAGATTAAAAAACGATATTCTTTTCTAGTATAACTACTATGACGTTTTGTGAATAAGGTGAAGCGGCTATAGTAAATACTATATATAAAAATTACTAACGGAGGATGCCCATGTTTTCTTTTCGAGGAGATGCTCATAAAGTTTACCTAAAATTGCGCAATCAAACTGAAGTTAAACAAAATAAAGATATCCAAGAAACAGCAAAGATAAAGGCCTACTACGAAACACACGCTAGTAAGACACTTCAATTGGTCTACTATCGTATGATTAAAGAACAAAGCGGAATGGGAATCATACCTATTTTTGTTACCGCTATTCCATGGCTTTTATTTTTATTTTCAGAGAAAATTCAACACGTGTTATTTGATAATGGCGGAATGATTTGGGCAATATTTATACTTGTTTATCTCATTGCTTTAACAATCAGTACGGTTTTTCATTTTAAAGAAAGAGCTTGGGCAGCTTTTCACATAGAGATAATTAAAGATATTCTGGATAGCAGAAAAGAAAAGAAGGGTATAAAAGAGTAGGAAGTATTCACTGGATTATAAAAAATTTTGGGGGGGGAAGACATGCGTGTTATTTCAAGCAAAATTTCTAGAGTTTTTACCTGCTTTAAAGCAATTGACCTGGCAAGATTCACTAGAGAAAAATGACCTTTTGACTCATTCGTTTATGTTGGAAAAAGAAAACAATCTAACAATGTATTATGCACCTCATAATGAATATATTAATCCAGATGCACAGGTGTTAATTGTCGGTATTACACCGGGTTGGAAACAAATGAAGACAGCTTACACCACAGTGATTGATTCTCTGTATTCAAATGAAACTGAAGAGCAAATTCTAAAGCAAGCAAAAATAGCAGCAAGTTTTTCCGGACAAATGCGCACTCATTTAGTATCCATGTTAGATCAATGCGGACTTGCTGATGCTTTAGACATTCCAACTACGGGCCGACTATTTACCTCACAACGTTTTAGATTACATACCACTTCTATGATCAGATATCCTGTTTTTTATAAGGAAAAAAACTATACAGGCCATGTACCAGCTATCCACCAATCTGAAATGCTAAAGTATTATATTGATAACGTTTTTTAAAAGAACTAACCTATATGAAGGAATCCACTCTTATAATACCTTTAGGAATAGTAGCAGAACAGGTCATAAGAGAAGTTGAGAATATGTACTCTTTCACCTATTTATCAGGGTTCCCCCATCCCTCAGGGGCAAATGGACATCGGATAAAACAGTTTAAACGGAATTATGAACAATTAAAATCCACAATAAAAAATTGGAGTCGTCGTCAAATATAGTTGCGTGAGAATTTACTTATTTTGTAAAAGTCCACGACAGTTTCTAAAATAACTATCATGGACTTTGTTTATAGATATTCAGCAAAAGATTCGATTAGTCACCAGGTAGAAATGTCACACAAACGACTTCAGGTACAGCAACCTCGGACTCTAGCTTCGTTAGCTTACCTGTTTTCTCGTCTCGAGCAAAGAGGACGAGATTCCCTGAGTGTTGATTAGAAGCTACAATAAACTTCTCACTCGGATCAAGTGTAAAATCTCGCGTCCACTCACCACCTGTAGGTGTATGTTCTACGAGTGTAAGCGTCTTGTTTATTTGATCTATGCTAAATAGAGTAATACTGTTATGGCCGCGGTTTCCTGTGTAAAGAAATCTGCCATCTGAAGAAACATATATAGCACTTGCATCATTTGTTTCAGTAAAATCTGCTGGAATAGCTTTTATTGTTTGCTTCTCTGTAAAAGAGCCCTCATCGGCATTATAATCCAGTACAATCACTTCAGAACTAAGCTCTGTCAGCAGATAGGCAGTTTTTCCATCAGGATGGAAGGCAACATGTCTTGGTCCGCTTCCTGGCTTAACTTCCAATACCGTCACTCTTTCTAATTTACCTTTTTTGATACGGTAAGTCACCAGTTCATCCGTGCCTAAGTCTGCAGCGATCACATATTTCCCATCAGGTGTGTGAGCTGCATAATGAACATGTGGCTTTTCTTGACGTTCGTGCGGCCCACTTCCTTCGTGTTCAATTGTCGATGTGGCTGGTTGAATGCCCCCATTTTCATTAAACTCAAGCAATTCAACTGTTCCTTTATGGTAATTTCCAGTTAATAGTGAATCCCCTTGTGCGTGCAGGTGGCATGGTGGCGCTCCTGCATTTAGTTTACGATTAAGATAGCGTAGTTCCCCTGTTTCAGGATTAATCTCATAAGAAGCAACCCCACCTAAATCCCCGTCCTGTGCAACAGAATATAAGTGACGTTTATCTTCACTCAAAGCTAAATATGTTGGACTTCCGACTCTTGAAGCTACTTCAACAGTACTTAAAGCCTGTTTATCAGTATCTAAGGTAAAACGGTAAATTCCTTTACTTGTCTCTCTTGTATATGTTCCTGCAAAGCCTATGTATTTCATTTTATTCAACCTTTCTTAAATTATTTAATGCATGTTTGTAGGCGTTATAATCCGCTTCAGAAAAGAGTGTCATAATTACCTTTCCAAATGATTGGTTTTCTAAGAAATCGACAATCGTTTCCATAGCAATATTTGCTGCTTGATCAACTGGGAAATGGTACACACCTGTTGAAATAGAAGGGAATGAAATGCTTCGTAGTTCATATTGCTGTGCAAGTTGCAACGAGTTTTTATAGCAATCAGCGAGTAGCTGGTCTTCTTTATTATGATGATTTCCCCATATAGGACCAACTGTATGGATAACATACTTCACAGGTAGCTGATACCCTTTTGTGATAACAGCTTGGCCTGCCGGTAAATAATCACCATTCAGTTCACTTGAACGAACTTGCTTGCACTCTTCAAGGAGCTCTTCACCAGCTGCTTGATGAATTGCTCCATCCACTCCTCCACCACCAAGAAGGGAGCCATTAGCCGCGTTAACGATCGCCTCTGTAGTTTGCTTAGTAATATCCCCTGTTATTAACTCAAGGTCATTATTATTTACATTCACTTTCATACCAGTCACCTCTAAAAGTAATTGGTGCAATACTACCTCTATAAACTATTTTAACATGAAACGATGTGTGACAATAATTAACTGAGACTAACGGTAGATTCAAGCACAGTTAACGTATCATTCGTCGTATCTAAAGACACGGTAGCCCCAATGGGTATGGCCGCTTTATAAGTTCCATGAGCAGTTGTAACATTCGTCATCAACGGCTTACCTAAAGGTACAATTAATTCATCAATTACATCTTCATATGATGTACCGTATGCGACTAGACAGTTCGTACACTGACCCATGACGACACCTGCACAATCGTCAAACTTACCTGCTAGTTTTAATGCACTTAAATACCTGTAAATTGTATTTGCAGGTTCATTCGTATCTTCCAACAGTAAAATTCTATCTGTTGTATCAATTTCATAAGGAGTTCCCAACGTATCAACCAGTGAAGTGATATTCCCGCCAACAATGGGACCAACGGCATGACCTCGCACTTTACTTATCTGCTCTATTCCAGAAGGATTAACAATTTGCCGTGGAGAAGTAATTGTAGAAGTGGCCTCGAAAAATTGGTTGTAATTATAAGATGGCGTATTATTTCTAAAATTAAGCAATAATAAACTCTGAAATGTAATTAAATTAGCCTTCTGGGCAAGTGTATTCAATAACACCGTTATATCACTATATCCAGATATAATTTTAGGATTTTCTTCTATAAATGAGTAATCTAAAAAAGGCAGAATTCCCGAAACACCAACACCGCCTCTTGTTGGCAAAATCATCTTCACGTTTTCATTTGCAAACATTTGCATTAAATCAGCAGCACGCTGCTCATCCGATCCTGCAAGAAAACCTGTTTGAGAATACACATTTTCACCAAGGACAACTTGAAAGCCAAAATTATCCCTAAGTGTTTGAATACCCTCATTAATAACACTAGCTTCGAGTGGACTTCCAAGGGTCACGATACCAATCGTATCACCAAACTTCAATATTGGGGGTTTAATTTTCGCCATATGCGCACCTCCGAATATAAAAACCAATTCTCCCTTACAATATTCAGAAGCACCCCCACTTGTTACATATATAAAAGCTCAAACGCCTGATTAGCCCCGACAAGCTTAAGCAGGAAATCGGAGTGGCGCTCTTTGCCTTTTTTGTGTTCTAGGTTCCTAAAAAATTAAAAAGACAGAAAGTGTTAGCTTAAACGAGCTCACTTTCTGTCTAGATTATATGCTGAGTCAAGCCATCCATTTAGGAGGAACGTTTTTATCCCAATAGATTTCACCAATCTCATGATGTTCTTCAAAGTTATCTTTGCTTAGATGATAATGAAAATTAAACCAATACCCCTCTTGTGGTCGATTATCCCTTCGAACATGAAATCTGGCTAAGTCTTTATGTGTCCTCATATCATAAACATGGAAAATTTTCTCGCCCATCCCACCTGCAGGATGTTCAGTAATCCCGTAATATGGTAGTTCATTTTGATCATTTTCAGTTAAAACTGTCTGCAGGACTCTTTCGATGTTCGGTAAGATGGTTTCGTTAAATTTATGATCCACTTGTTTAATAATTCTTGGTCCGAGCTTACTAATGGTTTGTTCCCTCGCTTTTTCAGTAAGTAAATGAACCATTTCCTCCTGTTCTGTTAGCTTAGGAAGAGTGGTTGTTAGACTAGTATCCGGTGTCTTATGAACTCTATCAACGACAGGTTGAACCTCTTCATTAATATTGGAACTAGACTCGGTAGCACCTTTGTTTTCGTCTAGTTCTGTATTTAA
>Ga0209487_1004463_pt1 | contig 10738 bp, 15 predicted proteins | sample Poulit2012_FD_187524 | JGI IMG/M metagenome (GOLD analysis project Ga0209487, IMG submission 187524) | Agricultural soil microbial communities from Georgia to study Nitrogen management - Poultry litter 2012 (SPAdes) (version 2) | ecosystem: Environmental > Terrestrial > Soil > Agricultural land... | reverse complement strand
AGCCGACAACAATCAAGCAATATGGATGAGTGTTAACCCGTCTAACACGAATTGGAAAGAATCGTCAACAGGACCTTTACTTGCGTACGTGACACCTACTACAACGCAAGGTTTCAAAATAAGGGCAACGGGTGTAAATGGTACGTCGGGATTGCGCCCTGGTCACTGTGCGTTAGAAATTATGGAAATTTAAAGCTCGACCGCAAAGTCGTTAAACTATACTGAACCTAACAAGGTTCTTTTTTTATGCATGAAAGGTGGTGAGTAAATGCCGTTTTGGAAATTTATTAAAAATAAAGCTACAGAAACAACTGAGGAATTTGTTGAACTACGCATCGAAGGTGACATTGTGGATGATGAGGATATTTGGATTTATGAATGGTTTGGTGAAGATGCAACAGCACCGAATGCATTTAAAGAAGAACTTAACGAATATAAAGGGCATGACTTAACAGTTTGGATTGACTCATATGGTGGTTCAGTTTTTGCAGGGGCATCAATCTATAATGCTTTAAAAGAGCATGATGGTAAAATCACAGTGAAAATTGATGGTAAAGCTATGAGTGCTGCAAGTGTAATTGCAATGGCTGGTGATGAAATTCTGATGAGTCCTGTTGCCTTAATGATGATTCACAATCCATTAACATTTAGTTATGGAGATATGCACGATTTACGCAAAACTGCTGATGTGCTTGATGAGGTAAAAGAAACAATCATTAATGCTTATACCTTGAAGACAGGTTTATCCAGAGATGTAATTTCAAGTATGATGGATGACGAAACTTATATGAGTGCTACAACAGCAATTAAAAATAATTTCGCTGATGAAACGCTCTATCAAGAGGAATCAATGTTTGTTGACGAAGTAGCGAATAACTTTAATTTCAACCGATTGGCAATTGTGAATAATGCGAATCAATCAGTAAGAAAAGCAGTAGAATTATTCGGTAAATTAAAAGAAAAACCAAATAATGAAAAGGAAAAATTATTAATGGAATTAGATTTAATCTAGTTCTTTTTTTATTTTAGAAAACAGGAGGAATTCAATAATGAATAAAGAATTAAGGGAATTATTAGAACAAATCAATAATAAAAAAGAAGAGGCAAAAGGTTTACTTGCTGAAAACAAGATTGATAAAGCGAAAGAAATACGCGATGAAATCAAGGAATTACAAAACAAGTTTGATGTAGCAAAAGATTTGTATGAACAGGAAAAAGCAGAAATTGAGGATAAAGGAAAACCAGTAGAAACTAAAAACGAAATTAAAACATTTATCAACCATGTTCGTACTAAATTCAAAAATGCTATGACAGGCGGTTCTGATGAAGATGGCGGATACACTGTTCCAGAAGATATTCAAACAAAAATCAATGAATATCGCGAGAGTAAAGATGCTTTACAGAACTTAATTACAGTTGAAAATGTATCTACACCAACAGGAGCGAGAACGTTTAAAGCACGTGCGCAACAAACTGGATTTGTTGAAGTGGATGAACTAGGGAATATCCCGGAAAAAGCTACTCCTCAATTCACACGTTTACCATATGCAGTGAAGAAATATGCAGGTTTCTTAACATCATCTAATGAACTGTTAAAAGACAGTGATGCGGCTATTCGTTCCGTTATCGAAAAATGGATTGGTGATGAGTCACGGATCACACGAAACAAAAAGATTCTAGAAGTGTTAACGTCTAAAACAGCACAAGAAGTTGATGGTGCAGACGGGATTAAAACGGTTCTTAATGTTGACTTAGACCCAGCTTTCCGCTATACATCAACAATTGTCACTAACCAAGACGGATACAACTATCTTGATACGTTGAAAGACGGAAACGGAAATTACCTATTACAACCATCCGTATCATCTGCAAGCGGGAAACAGTTGTTCGGTGTTGATGTACAAGTTGTTTCTAACAAGGATTTACCAAGCGAAGGGGATAAAGCACCAATTTTCATCGGTGACTTGAAAGAAGCAGTTGTACTATTCGACCGTGAAGGAACAGAAGTTAAAGCGAGCGACGTTGCAGGAGATGCGTACTTAACAGACGCGACTTTATTCCGTGCAATTGAGCGTTTCGATGTAAAAATGCGTGATGAAGAAGCGTATGTTTACGGAACAATTGACGTAACACCAGAACCATAAAAGGGTAGGGTAAAACCTACTCTTTTTTTGAGGTGATTTAATGGCCAATGAATTAGATGGACAAATATTAAGCTTGGAAGAAACAAAACTGTGGTTAAGAGAAGATACTGATAATCCGGATGTGTTGAAACAAATTTCAATGTTGATTTTTGCTGCTGAAAACTATCTAAAAAACGCAACTGGAATTGAATATGATTCGCAAAATAAACAAGCAAAATTATTTTGTTTGGTGCTAGTTACTGACTGGTATGAAAATCGTGAACTTACTGGAAAGAGAGTAAGCGAAAAGGTACGTTTTACAATCCAAAGTATGTTAGCACAATTACAATTCGGCAAGGAGTGAATACGTTGAGAACAAGTAAAAATTATAAAAAAGACAATGGCGATACATGGGTTGTCAATGGAAAAATCGAACTCAATGGAGAAGTTACTAAAGATGGTGAAGAAGTAGACTTTGGCGGCGGTGAAAGCGCACCTCCAAAATGGAGCGATATTCAAGGGAAACCATCTACATTTCCGCCTTCTACACATAACCACGACAACTTGTATTATTCAAAATCAGAAGTAGACGATATGATTAGTGGGGGAAGTGAGCCTACCTCTTGGAATGACATTGAAGAAAAACCATCTACATTTCCGCCTTCTACACACAATCATAACGATCTTTATTATTCAAAATCAGAAGTAGATGACCTTATCGCAGATTTGCAGTCTCAAATAGACGGATTAGGAGGTTGATATTGTGTATAAAGTTTTAAAGGCATTTAAGTGTAGACATCAAAAATTCAAGGTGTTTAAAGAAGGAAATGAATATAAGTCTGTAAATAAGGAACATACAGAAAAATTATTAAAAGAAGGTTATATTAAAGAACAACCAAAAAAAGTTACAAAGAAGAAAAACACTACAAAGAAGAAAGATGACAAAAAATGAATCCCGGAATTTTAAAACACAGGATAAAAGTCTACAGACCACCGAATCCAGAAACAGATTTAGATGAATATGGTCAACCATTAGACGAGCCAATTCATCATACAGATTTATGGGCAGGGATATTCCCTTTACGTGGTAGGCAAATAGAATCCGCAAGGCAATATCATCCCGAAGTGACAACGCAAATTTTAATACGTTACAGAGATGATATTGATGATGAAATGTTTGCTTTATATGACGGGAAAAAGTTTGAGTTTTTATACGTATTACATGAGAATTACGCTAAAAAAGAATTGCATATTTACTCAAAGGAATATAGACATGGCTAGGAAACGAATAAGGTTAAAGGTCGAGGGTGTAGACGAAATATTAGAAGCATTAAGAAAAGCGGATAAAGAATTAAAAAACGAACTGCATAACATAGTCGCTGAAGCGGCTGAAATAGTTTTCCGTGAAGCAGACGCAACTATTCCGATAAAAACTGGAGCGGCAAGAGAATCATTAAAAATCGAAACTGGGATAAATAGAATCGGTGTATTTTATGCAAATGTAGTTGTTGGAGGGACATCCACATACTATATCACGTTTTACGAATTAGGTACTAAATACCAACCACCAAGACCATTTATGCGACCTGCATTAGACAATAGCAGAGCAGAGATTAGACGTTATATGATTAGTCGTTTACAAGAAGTGATAGCAAGACAAGGGAAGTGATAACTTGCTAGAAGTTGATTTAAGAAATTATATATTGGAACAGCAACCGATTAAGGACATTATCAACACAAGACTTTATCCTGGTTGGATTCCGAAAAATGCAGTCATGCCTAGCATGGCTTTTTTTGTTGTATCAAATCCATCTCATCACGACATAAATGTTTCCTTTCCGCGTATTCAATTTTCAATTTTTTCCACAAGACATTCGGAGACAAAGGAAATATCCAAGTTTTTAAAGGATAGTCTTAATCGTTTTAAAGGGAAGTTAGGAAATACAGACGTTATACAAATTGTTTATCAGAATGAATATGAAAACTATGAATCTGATACAGGCTTATATCATTTAGCAAGTGATTATAAAATAATTTATTGGGAGTGATTTAATTGGTAAGAGCAATGACAACAGTTCAACAATCAAACACAATCCGATTTGGTTCGGCTAAATTTGAGGTTGGCGAAGATGAAGAAAGTTTAATTGATTTAGGTGCAATGCGTGGAGTTGAGTTTGAAGAAACATGGGATGAAGTACAGGTCAATTCGGATAATGCAGGGGTAATTGTTGTGGGAATGAACAACCAAGAAGCTATTATTCGTGGGGATTTGATGGAGATTAACCTTCAAAATTTAGCCTTATTACGTGGCGGAATTGATAAAATAGAGGAAATTGAAGAGGGAGAAGGACAAAAAGCGGCTATCCGATTATTAAGTGGTGGGTACAGTGAATTTGAGCCAAGAGTAGTTAAAATTACCAACTACAATGACAAAAATGAAGCATTTAGCATTACGATTTTTAAAGCTACAACAGCTAGTGGGATAAACATTACTTTCCCGGGTTCAGACGATGAGGACCCAGCGATGACACCAATTGAAATGAAAGGAACAAATGATGTAAGTAGAGATGTTGGGGAACAATTGTTTGTAATCGAGGATGAGCAAGGAGTAGTGCCTACACCATAAAGCATTCACTTATTGTGAGTGCTTTTCTTTTTTTATGAAGGGAGAAATAAAAATGACAACACCAAAAATTTTGGATTTAGACAAACTTATTCCAGATCAACGCATTGTGCGATTGGCAGGGGAAGATATAGACGTATCAAAAATTCCATCGAGGGTGACAATGGAAGTTGCTGAAAAAGCAGATGTTTTACAAAGCGGTAGTCAAGAAAGTTTCCCGATTTTATTAGATATGATTGTAAAGATATGCAAACCTTCCAAGCAGGATATTACGCAAGATTGGATAGTTGACAATACAAGCATGGATCAATTGTTAGCATTAATTGAATTTGTTTTAGAACCGTTACAAGAAAAAGCCAGTGAAATGGAAGGGAAACAAGTAAAAAACGTTCAAAACCCAAACCAATAGAAATGGGGCGGGTTTTTTCACAAATGGGGAGCATGTATGCTTGGGCAACACCAGATTATCTACTAGACAATATGAGCATACCGCAAATTATGATGTATTACGAATATGGAATGGAACACGAAAAAAACAAAGCTACTATCTTAACAAATCAGATTGCAGTCGGCTTATTTGGAGCAGAAGAACCAAAGAAACGTGACTACAATCCTAAACCAGATAAAAAAGCTTTTTATGATAGATATGGAAATGTCATTAAAAGAATCGGGGTGAAATAATGGCACTTTTAGGCAATCTTACTGTCGGTATTTTAGGTGATTTAAGCGGGTATAGTGATGGACTTTCTAAAGCGCAAAGGGAAACTGTTAAATTTTCTAAAAAGATTGAACAAACAGGGCGAAATATATCCACTATAGGATATGGTTTTCAAGATTTAGGGAGTAATTTAACAAATAAAATCACAAAACCAGCTTTAGTAGCAGGTGGTGCACTTGCTGGAATGGTCGGAACGTTGGGCTTTAAGCGACTTGTAGGAATGGACAACGCACAAGCAAAATTGCAAGGTTTAGGTTATGAGGGTAAATCAGTCGAGGAAATTATGCAAGATGTTGAGGTTGCAGTACAAGGCACAACGCACACAATGGCAGAGGGTGTTGACACTGCCGCAGGAGCATTAGCGGCGGGGGTTGAACAAGGAAAAGAGCTTGAACGCTACGTTAAATTAGTAGGTGATGCCGCAGTTGGTTCTAACAGACCAATGGGCGAAATGGCACAAATCTTCAACCGTGTACAAGGTTCAGGGAAACTAATGACCCAAGAGCTAAATATGATTGAAATGGGGATGCCAGGATTTGCCCAAGCAATGGCAGACAATTTAGCAGACGGCTCACTCGAAGCATTCCGTGAAATGGTTACTAATGGAGAAGTAGGTTCAGAGGAATTCTTAAACGTTATGGAAGGATTTGCAGGTGGAATGTCAGAAGCTTACGCTGGTACTTGGTCGGGTATGACTAAGAACGTCTTAGCTAATATAGGAATAATTGGTGAAGCGTTACTTGATGGTGTATTTCAAGATGGGAAACAAGCTATTGCTGATTTTCTTGATGTTTTACGTTCTGATGGGTTAAGAGAATGGGCGGCTGAAACAGGTGAAAAGATAAGAGAGTTTGCAGAGACTGTTGTTGAAAAGGTAACGGAAATGAAAGCTAGATGGGATGAACTTTCGCCATCTGTACAAGATTTGATTAAAAAAATCGCTTTATTCGGAAGTATAGGTTTGGTTGCAATTGGCCCTGTTTTGTTGGTATTTGGTAAATTTATAGTATCCATCGGTAATTTAGTAACAAGATTCGGAGCGATTATGGGTGCGGTAACTAAGTTAGGTGGTTTGTTTGGAGTACTGACTGGCCCTATAGGGATTGTAATTGGAATCATCGCGGCACTCATAGGGATAGGAGTTTTACTTTGGAAAAACTGGGACACTATTAAAGAAAAGGCGCAAACTGTATTTTCTGCATTTTCTCCATTATTAGAAAGGGTAAAAGATTCATTTATGAACTTAAAAAATTATGTCAGCCCTATAATGGATAGTCTAAAAAATTTGTGGCAAAGTTTACTTCCATTACTTCAAAAATTAGGCATGATAATAGGTGCAGTCGTTGTCCCTGCTTTTGGGATACTTGTTTCTGTTTTTTCAGCGGTCATGTCAGCACTTGGCCCATTTATAAATGCGATCATTAATTTGGTTGATGTTATTGTGAATATCGTTAATGCGATAGTTGCTTTATTTATGGGGGATTTCTCGGGTGCATTAGAATTTTGGGAGAAAGCAACAGAATCCACAATTGAGTTTGTTAAAAATTTATGGGAAACAGTTAAACAATTTTTTGTCACATTTGTAGAAACGATAATAGAATTTTTTAAAGGCTTGTACGACACACTTGTCGGAAATTCAATCATCCCAGACATGGTTAATGCGATTGTTGATTGGTTTAAAAATATGTATAAGTGGTTGATTGAATTAGTCGAAAATATAGCTGATGGAATAGTGACTTTTTTCACCAAAATATATGACAGAGCAGTTACTATATTTGAAGCATTGTTCAGTATCGTAAAAGAAATTTGGCGGTATATCAAAAATACATTTCAAAATGCGCTAAACTTTTTACTTGCATTAGTGACTGGTGATTTTGAAGGTATGAAAAAAGCAATGGAAAAACAAATGAAAAATGCTCAAAAATTATTGTCTAAAGTATGGGAAGGAATCCAAAAAATAATAGGGGATAAGGCTTCACAGATTTTAAAGAACATTATCAATAAATTTATCGACATCAAAAATAACATGCAAAACAAAATCAACGAAGCAAAAACAGCGGTGATAAATAAGTTTACTGAAATTGTTACGGGTGTAGGTAGAAAAGTAAATGAAGTATACACAAAAGTAAGAAATAAATTTAATGATGCCAAGAACGCAATGTTAAAACCGATTGAATCGGCAAGGGATAAAATTAAAGGGATAATAGACAAGATCAAAGGTTTCTTTACTGGATTGAAACTAAGTATACCTAAAATAACAATGCCAAAATTACCACGTTTTAGTTTAACAGGAAAATTCAGTTTAGTACCACCACAAGTGCCAAAATTGGATGTTAATTGGTATAAAGATGGTGGTATATTTGCGGCTAATAATCCACAGTTAATCGGAATTGGGGACGCTAAAGTACCAGAGGCGGCTTTACCTTTATCTGATTCCGTTTTATCTGTTATTGGCAATGCAATCGCAAATACAATGCGAGTAAATGACGAAAATAGAGTTATAGAGTTACACATAACTAATGTAACCGAATTGGATGGGGCAGAGGTGGCAAGGAGAACATACAGATATACCACGGAATACCAGGAGAGAGACAAACAAATCAAAAATAGTTTTAGGAGGTGATATTTTGGGGTTTACTTTTAATGGTATAAGGAAGGACTTTGTCATTATCGGTCGTGATTGGGTAATGCCTGGGTGGGGAGAAGTGGAACGAAAAGTAATAAACATCGATGGCAGACCCGGAGGCGTAACGACACAGTTTAATGAACGTGAAAGGCGATTTAGTGTACCGATTGTTTTGCCATCGTCTACCTTTGAGCAAAAAGAAAGGTACGTTGAAGAATTAGCTGAATGGCTGATACACGACAAGCCTCTACCCCTAGTGTTTGATAAATACCCCAATCGCACCTTGTATGCAGAAATTGAAGGGACATTTGAGTTTAGCCAATTCACAGAACACAGCGAAGGGTTTATTACTTTTGTATGTGCAGACCCTTACAAATACGGATCTGAAAAACATATAAATTTTACATCCGATGCAGTAGTCATAGAAAACAATGGTACAGCTGAAGCAGACCCAATCTTTGAGTTAACAGCAACCGAGAAATCAACATTTGCGATGATATCAAACGGTGAACAATATAATTTAATCGGTCAGACGGTGGATGTAGATGAACAGTTAGTTGATGAAAAAACTCTTATATTTGATGAGCGTGGTGACACATTAAGTAACTGGATCACATCTGGTACATCTGTTGATGGTGACGTGACAGGTACTATGACAACAGATGGAACAGGGATAGTTGTCAATAACTACGGTTCGGGAAACAAATGGCACGGACCAGCTTTATTAAAAGAAATCGCTCCAATTCAAGATTTCGAAATTGAAATGCGCCTAAGAGTTGAAGCGACCAACCCTAATCAGACTTACAGAATTGAGTTTTATTTATTTGATGAAAACATGCAAGTATTAGGTAAAATGGCAATTATGGACGCATCACAAGGTAGAATTCAATATTCTGCTGAAGGTAGGATTGGATCATTCATTGGTAAACATAAAAATTATTTAATTAGTTCACAAAACTATGAAAGAAACAGAAACCATTTTCACGGTATGTTAAGAATGAGGCGAATCGGAAAACGGTTTGAATTTTATGTTGCTAGAATTGGTCATAACGAACAAGGTTTTATTCATCATGATTTTTTAGATATACCATTTAATGATATCAATAACGAATATCAAGGAAAATTGAAGTATGTACAAATCCACATTGGTAAATATGGCTCAACGTCAAACCCGCCTACACCAAGAATTAACTTGATAAAAGTAAGTGAATTAAATGAGGTTTTAGTAGATCAGACACCTTACATTTTTGGTGTTGGAGATATTGTAACGTTTGACCATAAGAATGATGACATATTAGTCAATGGTGAAGCACGAAACGACCTAAAGAATTTTGGAGGGTCGTTTTTTAAATTGCAGAAGGGTGAGAATGTAATTACTGTTACTCCGGAAGATAGTTTTGATAGTGAGATTAAATTTAGGGAGAGGTATAGATAATGATTAAATTTATTAAAAAAATAGTAGGAGCGGTTACTCCTACTAAAAGGAAATTTACTGAACCTACAAATGTCTATGTTCAGTCAAAAGGAATAATAGGTTAGTCTTTTGCAACAAAAAAATCAACATGGTTACAAGAAGTACACATTTCAGATCTGAGTGGCATTATGTTTTTATCGTCAATATAAACTTTACCGTCTTGCTCCACCATAGACATTAGGGCTTGTTTCCCTTCTACTTTTGTAAATTCTGTACCGCCACATATTATACATTTATTCATCATATACACCTCCCTCTTTGACATAATTCGACAAAAAGGAGGTTTTATCCTGCAAAGAAAGGAGAAAATCATGTCTCAAATACACATTACGGATGGACAAACACATGAAATACTAGACTATATTACTGCTAAAAACATTATTGATGATAACCACAAAAAATCATTAGAAGATACGCTAGAAACATATGACTTTATCACGTTTGCAGATAAAAGGTTTAGCCAACACCTTGAAAAACGCAATCGAATCATTATTCCAGATGAAGATGAAACATTACGTGAGTTTGTCATCTTTGAAGCCATTAAATATCGTGACAGTGAAGGTCATAAAGCACAAGTATTTGCTCATGCTAGTTATTTAGAATTAAAGAAAGCTAGTATTATTTATCCTAATACTTTTGAAGGAACTGCTAGTCAACATGCGGGAAGGTCACTTAATGACACCGGATGGCAAGTAGGGATTGTTGAAGCAACTGGAACTAGAAAGTTAACAATCGAAAGTCATACCAATCCATATGATTTTTTAAAACGTCTTGCTAAGGAATTTGAATGTGAATTGGGTTTCCGAGTCGAACACGATGGTAATAGAGTAACTGGAAGATACGTTGATTTGTTAGAACGTGTCGGTCAATGGCAAGGTCGAGAGGTTGAATTCGAGAAAGACTTAGCTGGCATTCGCAGAGTTGAAAAACAAGATATCGTTACTGCTCTTTTAGGGTTAGGTCCAGAAGATGAAGATGGTAATAGATTAGAAGTGCTTGTAGAAGATGAAGATGCTTTGCAAAGATGGGGTAGAGTTGACGAACATGGAAACTTACATCATTTAATAGAGCCATACGAGATACAATCCGAACGTACAGAAATGACGGAAACTGAAGCGCGTCAATATACACGCACTGCATTAGACAAACGTATTAACACACAAGTTACTTATGA
>Ga0209487_1004462_pt1 | contig 10739 bp, 7 predicted proteins | sample Poulit2012_FD_187524 | JGI IMG/M metagenome (GOLD analysis project Ga0209487, IMG submission 187524) | Agricultural soil microbial communities from Georgia to study Nitrogen management - Poultry litter 2012 (SPAdes) (version 2) | ecosystem: Environmental > Terrestrial > Soil > Agricultural land... | reverse complement strand
AACCGGACAAGACAGCGGAGAGGTGGCAGAGCGGTTGAATGCACCGGTCTTGAAAACCGGCAAGGGCTCACGCCCTTCGAGGGTTCGAATCCCTCCCTCTCCGCCACTCATTCCCCGCCCCCCTTCCAGAGCGACCAAACCGCCGTTCCCGGCGCTTTGTATCCACTGCCGCCCACGGCAAAAAAGCAACGCATCGGAATGCCGCTCGTTCGGCCCGTCAAAAACTCCTTCTGGTACGCGGGCAGCTGTGCCTGTCCAGTCTCCCGCACGCCTTTACGCCATATAAAACACCCCCATCACAGGTTACGCCATGCGGGCGAATATAGGCCAAAACGGCTATTTTTCATAAAATAGCACCAGGCGACTTGCGTGCTGGCCGCCTGCGGTTCGTTGCTCACTTGCTTTCTCTCTATACAGGCTGCCGACTCTTGCTGAACGGAGCACCTGAAAGCAATTTCCAATCTTGTGGATGTGCGCTTCACCTGTGGCTCGGCGCTGTTCAATTAAATCAAGAAAACATGACATAACGTCCAGGGCCTATCAGGCTGTATTGGTTGTCGGAAGTCAGACCGATTAATTGCTCAATACGTCCATTTCTCATTGCGCACGGGCAGTCGGTTGAGCAGTTCCTGGCGCGCCCGCCAGGTGGGCATCAGCCGGTTCATGTGCCTGATAAAAGCGTCTCCGTGGGTGGGTTCGAGCAGGTGCACCAGCTCGTGCACCAGAATGTATTCAAGGCATTCGGGCGGCTTGCGGGCCAGCTCGCTGTTCAGGCGAATGTTGCCGCGGCTGGCGTTGCAGCTGCCCCACTTGGTTTTCATGCGCTGGATGAACACGCGCTGCGCCTCGCGCCCCACGCGCGGCTGCCAAGTGGCCAGCAGGGGCGGCAGGGCCTGGCGAATCTGGTCGCGGTACCAGCGATACAAAATGGCTTCGCGCCGGGCCGTGTCTGTGCCGGGGCGAATCTGCAGCACCAGATGGTGCGGCTGAAGTTCCACGGCGGGCGCAGCTTTGCGCTCGACAATGTGCAGCAGATAGCGCCGCCCCCAGACGTAATGGCTTTCATCCTGGATATATTCGCGCGCGGGTTCGCGCGCCTGGGCGCGCATTTTCTTTTGCTCGCGGCGAATCCAGCCCAGCTTGTTGATGGCAAACAGGCGCACGGATTCGGCGTCCATCCAGTCGGGCGCGGTCATGTGTACCGCCCCGTCGGGCGGGTTCACGCTCAGGTGCAGATTGCGCACCTGCTTGCGCGTCACGCGAATATGCAGATCGCCCACTTCAAGCCAGTGGCTCATCAATACCCCGACTGCTGCTGTTCGATGATGCGAAACAGGCGCTCAACCTCATCGACATCACCATCCAGCAGCGGCAGCATGGCGCGCTTGATCCGGTTTTCCTTGGTTGGATTGCCGCGCCAGTCTGCGTGGGCCGCGCGGCAAATGGTGGCGTCCAGTTTTTGCGCCAGCGCCAGGCGCCGCGCCTGTTCGGCGGCGCAGTCGCTGACGCCCTCGTCCGCCACGCGCAGGTTGTTGTAAAGCCTGCGCATGGCGGCGTTGCTTTTGAGCACTTCGGGCGTGTCGTCATCGTGGCCGGCCACCACCTGCGCCACCAATTCGGCCATGCGCTGCAAATATTCGGCGTAGCGCCGGGCCTGTTCCTTGCGGAAACGGATGATCTCGTCCAGCAAGGCCGACATCTTGTCGAAGAACTCCGGATCATCCAGGCGCTCGGCCATCAGCTTGCGGCGCACGTTGTTCTCGATGGTTTCGGCCACCGCGCTCTGATTGTTTCTGATGCCGTCGGGCAGATGTTCCACGGCCTGGTCCATGCCAGCGGCACGAATCAAATCCAGCAGGCCCATGTTGTCAAACGGCGAAACCTTGCGCGGCGCGCTGGCTTCCACATAGGTGTCGATCAAATGGCGCATGTCCGCTTCATAGGGCTTCAAGTCCAATGTTTCACCACTGGCGTTGCGGATGGTGTCGCGTAACTGGGTGGCCCAGGTCACCCGCTGTTTCGTGTGCTTGCGCTCGGCAGGCAAATAACCGGCGTCAGGCAGGTCGTCGGCCAGATTGGCCCAGGCACGCAGCAGCTCGGCCACCGCCTTGTAAAGCTCGACGCGGCGTGGCTCACGCGCCTTCAAATCCGTGGCAATTTCCGGGTTGCCGCAAAAATAACGGATATGCTCAAGCTCGCCGCGCGGCGGCAGCACCGGATCACACAAGGCGGCAAATCGCTCCAGCGCAGCTTCCAAACGCTCGCGCCCGGTCTCCAGCCGGTCCTGCATCAGCACTTTGGGGTCGCCGCTCCCTGCGCTGTCATCCAGCTCCGACGAATACACCTGCAGGGCGCCCGTGCCCTTCTCATTGACCAATTTCTGGAACAGATCGCGGTAATCGACAATATAGCCGGCCACCTTGTCGTCGCCGTCCAGGCGGTTGGTGCGGCAGATGGCCTGAAACAGCCCGTGATCCTGCATGGACTTGTCAATATACAGATACGTGCACGGCGGCGCATCAAACCCGGTAAGCAGCTTGTCCACCACAATCAGCAGCTTCATGCGGGCCGGCTCCTCACGGAACTGCCGCTTGGCCCGCTCTTCGTAGGTTTGGGTTCTGCTCTGGCCTGGCAGCGGCTGCACGTCTTTCAGCAGCCCGGTGTAGGTGTTGTAGATGGTCTGCCTGTCGGTGTCCGTATTGGCGCCGGTTTCCTCTTTGGAAACATCCGCTGCCTTGGGGTCGTAGGAAGTGACGATGGCGCATTTGCCCTTGAGCGGCGTTTTCTGGAACAGCTCGTAGTATTGGCAGGCGTCCAGAATGCTGCGCGCCACCAGAATGGCGTTGCCGCGCTCGCTTGAAAGCCGCGGCCTGCAGCTGAAATCGAACACGATATCGGCCACCACGCGGTCTTTTCGGGCGCGTGAACTCAGCACCCGGCGCAGGGTGCCCCAGGTTTTCTTCAGCTCATTTTTCTGCCAGTCGTTGAGGCCGGCGGTCTTCTTCTCGAACCACGCGTCGATCTGCTCCACAGACCCCAGGTTCTGGTCGATGTCACGCGCCTCATACACCAGATCCAGCACCACGCCGTCCTCCACGGCCTCGCCAAAGGTGTAGGTGTGAATGTAGCGACCAAACACCTCGCGGCTGGTGGCCTTGTCTTTCTTGAGCAGCGGCGTGCCGGTAAAGCCCATAAACACCGCTTCCGGCAGCAGCGCCTTCATGGCCTTGTGCAGCCGCCCGCTTTGGGTGCGGTGGCATTCATCCACAAACACAAACAGCTCACCGACCACGCGGCTTGGTCCGCTGCCCAGCGCTTCAATAAAGTCGTCGAACTCGCTGCGGCTCTTGCCGCGCGCGTCCAGCCCGAACTTGTGCACCAGCGAGCAAACCAGGCGCGGCGACGGCCTGGCCAGTACGTTCATCAGGTCGCGCCCGCTTTTGGCCCGGTGCGGTTCCTCGTTGGCGGCTTCAAACACGCCCACAATCTGCCTGTCCAGCTCGTCGCGGTCGGTAATCACCGCCACGCGGGCATGCGGGCGGTTTTCCAGAATCCAGCGCGCCAGAAGCACCATGATGATGCTTTTGCCGCTGCCCTGGGTGTGCCAGATAATGCCGCCCTCCCCGCGTTCCACGTGCTGCTGGGCGGCCTTGACGCCAAAATACTGATGCACGCGCGGCACTTTCTTGACGCCGCCATCAAACAGCACAAAATCGCGCATCAGCTCAATCAGCCGGTCCTTGCGGCACATCTTTGCCAGATACTTGTCGAGCCGGAAGCCCTGGCTGTCGTCCTCGTCTTCCTTCCAGCGCAAAAAGAACTTTTCGGGCGTGCCGATGGTGCCGTATTTCAGCCCCTCGCTGTCGCTGCCGGCAAACACCAGCTGCACGGTGCGAAAAAAATCGGCGTTGAACGCCGGCGTCTGGTTGGACAGCAGCTGACGAATGCCTTCGCCAATGCCCACGCGGCTGCTCTTGAGCTCGATCACCGCCACGGCAATGCCGTTGACGTACAGCACCAGATCCGGCCGTCGCTCGTGCCCGCCGCGCAGCGTGACCTCCTCGGCAATGCCAAAATCATTGTTGGTCGGGTTGTCCCAGTCAATCAGAAACACCGACTCGGTAACCCGGCCGGCCTCGGTTTTAACCGGCACGCCGTAGCGCAGCCGCTCGTACACGGCCTGGTTGTCGTAATACAAATCGCGCCCGGTGTGGCCCAGATCCTGGCCCAGAACATCCAGCGCACGGGCAATCTGCGCCGCACTGTAGCCCTGCTTTTCCAGCCAGGGTTTCAGCAGCGACGGCTCCACGCAGCGGTTGTTCCCGCGCTCGCTCCAGTCGCCCAGATACGCATAGCCCAGCCCGCTTTGGAACAGCCCAATTACCCTGTCCTGGGTGGCGCGTTCCGGTTTGCCGATGTCATTCATTCACATCCCCATTCGAACTTGACGGCCGTTACGACATAATACATTGTGCGCAAAAACCGTGGTCGCGGTCACACCATTGAGATGGCCAGAAAAATCGGCGGTCATCAAAAGCCGCTATTGAACAGGCCATTGCCCAGTGCCTCTTCGACGGCATATTGCAGGTTTTCCAGCAAGCGAAGGTTGTCGTGAATCAAGGGCTTCACTGTTGGGCCTCACGTTGTAAATGCTCATAAGTTTGCGCGTCCATTGTCGCGCGGCGTTCGCCACTCCAAACTGCCCACAGCTTTTGCTTCATCTGCGACTGAGCGGCACGAGCCCGGGCAGGTGCCAGCCTCGCCCAATGACCTGCGACCATCCGGTTCTGTCCAGTTTGGAAGCACGGTCGGCCCAGTAAATGACGCCCGGGAGCCGGGTGCCGTGAAACAGCGCCAGCGTTGGCACGGCCGTCTGCGCAAGCAGGCCTTGCAAGGCTGGAAGTCGGTCTGCGACCGATAACAGGGAAATCCGCAGCGGCTGATGATAATTACCGCGGCCGTTAGACAGGGTTTGCAACAAGACCTCGCCGTGGGAATCCGTGACCGCATCGGCAAATTGAGCGCCACCATCCTGTTTATCGCGTTTGCGAAACAAATAAGTGCCCGGACGCTTTTTGACCTCCACAAGCGGTCGGGATTCGGCCGTAGTTCGCTGCATCATTTCCTTTCTTTCACGAGCCAGTCGGCCATCACGAAGAATCATGGAATCTGCGCCATCTGGCCAAAAACGCTCAAGAACCCGATCCGGCATATGTTCGGCCAGCGGTGTGTCAGTGGTGGCGACACTCTCAATCTGCAACCTTGAATTGGCCGTTGCCGCCGCCCAGCGCGAACGCTGCGTGCCTGTGTCATGACCGGCATCAAACCCTGTTGCGGGCACCACAGGCAGTTCGGGTATCCAGGGGCTAAAGCCGGAAATCAAGGCCAAGTCATAACATACGGTTTCCAGCGGAAACCTTTTGCTCAGCGTGGTCGACCGCGCCAACTTGAAGCGGCAGCCCTCCGCTTCCCACTCGACAAGCTTTGTCAGCAGGTCCGGGCGTTCCCACAGGTCAACATCGTTGGGAATCACGACCAGGCTGACAATCTCACCGCCCGCTTCCGGGGCAGTCTGACGGTGCACGTTGGGCGACGGGCCCGAGCCTGCCGTCAGCCCCGCCCAGGCATCACTCAACGCCTTTGCCGCGCGCTGCAGGTCGGACTCGCCCAAACCCACGACCCCAAAATCACTCACCGGCCAGTACCGCAGTGCCTGCCGCACCAGTTTTGACGTCTGACCCGGTGTAAAACGACGCGTTTGTCCATTCACCGCAATGGTGGGGTATTCCAGCGCCAGCGGCTTGAGCTCAGCCTGTTTGACAACCCATCCGGCCTGTTTCAGGTCACGCACAACCTTGCGCGTCAAGGCAAGGCATTCAGCAAGAGGTATTGTAGATTCTCTCCGTGCCCACCCCGCATCTGGAATATCGGCCACGCGCACAGGGCAAGTCGGATTATCAGCGCGGCAAAACCAGTTGCCCACCTCCAGATCAAGCAGCGTGGGGCATCCTTTCTTTATGCGGGGATGAACATTAACTGTTCGAAATCGCTGGAGCTTTCCGTCCGGAGAACGCGCCTTGCTGTCGGGTAAAAGCAAACGGTATCTGCGCCCCATATCGTGGTAGTCAGCGCTACGACCCGAACAAAGCGTTCCGGCAATATCACTCCAGATATCGAGCGGCCGCTCACCGCGCCCCCGGCCGGGCAGCGTGCACATTGTGGCCGCCAGCCGGGTTTCCATTATATTTCGTGTTCCCAGCAGCCCGGGTCAAGCCCGGCCTCGTGCCCGCTGGGCTCGTCCGCGTCAGAAATCATCACCAGGCTCCGGCAGGCGCGCGACAAGGCCACATACAGAAGCCGTGCGGCACCCTCCTCCCTTTCCTGGCGCGCCTCATCCGAGGTGTCTTCGGAACCGGGCCCCGGGTAATTGCTGTCCGAAACCTCGGGCACAATCACCACGGGAAATTCCAGCCCCTTGGCTGAATACGCCGTAATGACATGAACGGCGTTGCCTTCAAGGTCAATCGGACGCTCCCTGTTGACGATTTCTGCGTCTATGCCCTTGCTTTTGAGCGCACTCTCGTAAAAGCGGGTGTGCTTGTTGGTGCGCACCACCACCGCCATGTTGCCAAGCCGGTGTGTTTTGCGCATGGAGCGAATAACATCCTCCACCAGCGCTGCGTGCTCGTTTTTATTGCCCTTCAGCCACAAGGGTCGCGGGCCGGAAAAGTGGGGTCGGTTGCTGTCCGCCCGGTCGCCCTCCCCGCCCAGGCGAAGCGGCGCAATGGCATCGTGAATCTGTTGCGTGGTTCGATAATTCTGCTCCAGGCGAAAGCTGCGCCGGCCGCGAAAATCAGTTTCATGGCTTACCTGGCGCCAGCTCGGCGGCTGAATATAGATGGACTGCGCGGTGTCTTCGGTCAACAGCAGGTTCTTCGGGTTTTGAACCAAATGCAGAATGATCCGTCGGGCCGTCAGCGGCAAGTCCTGCACCTCGTCAACAAACAGGGCGTTGTAGCGCGGAAAGCTCGAATCAGCTTCGAGCTGCCGCAGCGCACATTTGCGCATCACGGACCAGGTGTCCATGGGATAATCTTTGCGCTGCTCATGGTAGAAGAGAGCCATATCCCAAATGGCGTTGCGTTCTGATTTCTGTAGCGGCACCCGGCGCCCGTGCCGTTGGATGGCGAGATATTCGTCGCGCTTGAGCAAGTCATTGTCATGGATTACCTGCTCTATCTCTTCCATGACGTAATCCAGCCCCAGCCTGTCAATCAACTGTTGACTCTCGGGCGCCACGTATGGGCACACGTACTTTTCCATCCAGTCGCGCGCTTCCAGGCCTGCAGCAATCTCCGGGCCTCGATTCAATTTTCTGTGCAGCCACTCTTTTGCCAATCGGTACACGATCTTGTCCAGCGTCGTGCATTCGATATTCACGTTCTGATCGTTATTCCGGCGCAGGTGCTTCAGAAGGGCTTCGTTGAAGCTGGAAAGCGTGTTGGTGTAGGTAATGGCCCCATACCGTGCCGATTCTTCGCCGGGCAGCAGCGGGTATTCGCCGCGCCGGTATTTCACAAAAGCCGCCACGGCGTGCAGGCCAATCAGAGATTTTCCGGTGCCCGGGCCGCCCCGGACCAGATAGGGCCCATTGTTCAAACCTGACTCGATAACTCGATGCTGCTGCGGATCGAGCGCTACTAGAAACTCATGCAGGGGGCGCTCGATAATGGAATCGATGCCCTCCTCCCCCAGGCTGTAGATCTTGCCTATCTGCGTGCTCTCCGGACTGGTGATGTAGCTCTCCACCCGATAACGATACTTCCACGGGATGGACTCGGGCAGCGCTTCGGCATCACGGGCGGCGAGAATGGTTTGCCAATGCTCATGCGGCACCTCCAAAAGCCACAGCTCGTCCTGAGAAATCCAGGTTAGCACCTCCTCCAGCTCTGCGGTTTTGCCCCGCTGGTCTTCCAGGCGATGCGGTTCTGTAACAGGCTCAAAGTCTTCGTCTGCCCCGGCATCATCAAAGGTGATGGCTGCTGCGGGTTGCGTCGGATGCTTGCCGCCCAGCAAATTGGACAAGCCTGGGTCGGCAATCTCGTGGGTATCAAAGTTTTTACGGTAAACGTTGCGTCGCGGGCCGAAGGCCGCGAGCACAATCCGGTCGAGCTGTTTGTCGATGCGATAAACCAGACGAAAATCGCCGAACCGTAGCCGAAAGCGACGCCCCTTGTCCCATTTGAGGCGCTTGGCGTTGGGAATGCGCTGAAACGGATCTTGCCTCAGCTTATTGAGATCTTGCTGAATGCGTTTGATGACGCCTTGTGACGGCAAAGTTTTCCGTACGCTGTCACGAAAGCCGGATGTAAAAGTTATTTCGTACATACCCCACCTTCGATGCCAAGCATCGCCGGCGGAGCCGCTTATGTCAAATCCGCTTTTTCCTGTGCGGTTGCCAACCGATCGCGTCTGATGGAGGGTCAGCGTTTAAAAGCGGCGCGCGTGCCGTTGGGCCAGCCATGATTTAGCCGGTCGTCGCGTCGCTCACGTATCGGCCTCGCGCTTTGAGTTTGTTTCATAAAGCGTTTCTGTAATTGCGCCCCGAAAAATCTCTTCGTTCAGGAACTGAAGAAGTCGCTTCGCCTCTCGCTTGTCCGCCGGAAACACGATTTTGTCATCGACAACATTCACGCTGACCTCGTAGCCATCCGAGTGATCGCGAATTTGCTGTGCCGTGTAATTATTCAATACACCCGAATCTCGCAACATCGCAAAACGCTTTCGGAACCACTGATTCGAATCCACGGCCAGTGCGTCTGCATCCTCAGGCTCTAAAAGCTCATGGCTCAACACATCGCGTATTTCCGTCTCCGAGGCTTCCTTGTAGAAATTTGCCAAAGGAAGAAACGTATTGACCGTTCGGAAGTTGTGGAAAAGCAGTGTCCGAGTATCTGGCGCATACACGGCACTGAGTTTGCGATCGAGCGCAAGGCTCGGTTTTTGGGTTGACTCGTAGGTGTCTTTTTGCAGAAACAGAAAGCGCCCTGGCTCGATGACATGAGACCTGTTGAAGTTTTGGAACAAAACAACCTCTTGTCCACCCAGTCGGGCAAAAGCGGCAATTCCCCTTACTTGCTCCAGCAATTCATCGTTTTTTGTTATTGGATCCAGGCTGTCAATGGTTTGACTGTTTTCATCGCTCATCCAAGCCGGCAGCTCAAATTTCTGTATACGGAAACGCTCATGCGCTTCCGGCTTGTAGCCGGCATCAAAATCAATCTCATCGATGCCGTCAACAAAGTCTTTGTGTTGTATGTGCCAGGAACGCGCCAAATCGTTTTGGACTGGTTGGTGCAAGGGAACGCACAACAGCCGCTCTTTGCTGCCTTTTTTTACGATTGCTGCAAGCTGAAAGTTCTCAAGCATCGCGCCCCCCGATATGCAAATAGACGTGCTGTGCAAGGCGAACGGTTTCAACCTCAATATCCACGCGCCGCAGCTCGCTTTTGCTGATAAGCAATTGAACCGTGCCATCACCATTTCTGACTCGATAAAAGCGATATCCAATAAACCCCATGACTGGATTGAAATGCAGCGCGCCCGAGTGAGAAATTGACCAAAAGATGATGCCGAGAACATAAACGGCAATCATCCAGTGATGGAAAACCGGCATATCGCCGGCCGATATAAATGGCAGCAAATAGGCCAGCAAGAATGCAACAACCTCCTGGTCGCCACGCTCGAATTCGCGAATTTTGAGCAGGCTCTTCTGCGCATTGCGGGCGGCATAGAAAAGCATCAACCAGCAAAGAAGCACCAGCAAAAGTGCTGCGATAATCCACCACACCCACTGTGTCCAGGGGCTGTTGTACGCATATTGGCTAACTGCTATGGCCCCCAGAACCGGCGAAAGAGAGGTCGAAACCAGAAGGAATTTGGCAAGTTGATTCAGCATGGCGCGGATTCTGAACCTTCAGGCTCCACCAGCCGGATGCGACCAGTCAACAGTTGCTGCATCATGCCGGCCTTGACTTCGCGGGTTTTGGCCAGCCGCGTTTCCAGCGCTTCGATTTCGGCGTCCATGTCGGACAGGACGGTGGCGATGGCGGTTTGTTCCACCACATCTATTGGTAGAAAAATCTCTATAGCTTTGACATCTGTTGAATTTACAGAATCAAATGTTGAACCTTTTGAATACCGTTTCCAAGAAGGCTCCATTGAAATCAGCAACTGATAAAGAAAGTCATTTGAAAATCGAATGGCGCAGACCCCACGACCAAGACATACATCAAAAGTTGTGCGAGCTACTTCCCCTACAGGTGCTCGAACAGACATCAAAACATCACCAGCTTTGCCTCTTTTTGTAACCTGCGTCGTGAAGATTCGCTTAATAGTTTTACGTTTAACAATATCCGCATTTCCTTGAATCAAAGGAAGGCCAACACGCTGTCTATTATAGTTAGATGAGTTTGGTGACTGCCCCATGATGATCTCAGCCACATCCCCCAGCGCCTTGGTCTCCCACTCGCCGGTAAACCCGGGCAGGCGCTGGCGGCCGGTGAGGAGGGCCTGCATGGTGCCCTGTTTGATGGCGCGCTTTTTGTCGATGAGGCGCTGCAGCGCGGCGATCAGGGCGTCTGCATCCGACAGGGCCTCGGCGATTGTGTGTTGTTCGGCTAGCGATGGTGCCGGAACAGCTGTTTTTTTGGCTCCGGAAATTGTGTATGTCGCAACAG
>Ga0209487_1004461_pt1 | contig 10740 bp, 6 predicted proteins | sample Poulit2012_FD_187524 | JGI IMG/M metagenome (GOLD analysis project Ga0209487, IMG submission 187524) | Agricultural soil microbial communities from Georgia to study Nitrogen management - Poultry litter 2012 (SPAdes) (version 2) | ecosystem: Environmental > Terrestrial > Soil > Agricultural land... | reverse complement strand
CCGCCGTCCGGATTGCAAACCTCGCACTGCCTCAGACGGGCCGGGGCCCGGTTCCGCAAGTGCGGAACCGGGCCCCGGTGCTGAACTCATGGGGTCGGGTCAGCGGTAATCCGCCTCGTACCCCTGCCCGAGGTCCAGTTCCTCCAACGCGATGGAGTCCGTGCCGTCGGTTACCGGGCCGTAGTCGATCTCGTCGTACCCGAAGTTGGGGTACAACTCGGCCTTGGCTGCCTCGGTGGGCTCCACCTGCACGTTCCGGTAGCGCTCCAGGCCGGTGCCGGCCGGGATGAGCTTACCGATGATGACGTTCTCCTTCAGTCCACGCAGGGCGTCCGAGCGGCCGCTCATCGCGGCTTCGGTGAGCACCTTGGTGGTCTCCTGGAAGGAGGCCGCCGACAGCCACGAGTCCGTGGCGAGCGAGGCCTTGGTGATCCCCATCAGTTCCGGGCGACCGGAGGCGGGCTGACCGCCCTCGGAGACCACTCTGCGGTTCTCGTCCTCGAATACGGTGCGGTCGGACAACTCACCGGGCAACAGGTTGGAGTCACCGGAGTCCAGCACGGTCACGCGGCGCAGCATCTGCCGCACGATGACCTCGATGTGCTTGTCGTGGATATCCACGCCCTGGGACCGGTAGACCTCCTGCACCTCGTCCACCAGGTGCTTCTGCACCGCACGCGGGCCGAGGATTCGCAGGACCTTCTTCGGGTCCACCGCGCCGACCACCAGTTGCTGCCCCACGGCGACGTGGTCGCCGTCGGAAACCAGCAGTCTGGAGCGCTTGGTGACCGGGTAGGACACCTCTTCGCTGCCGTCGTCGGGCGTGACCACCAACTTGCGGGACCGCTCGGTCTCCTCGATGGAGACCCGACCGGCCACCTCACTGATCGGCGCCTCACCCTTGGGGGTGCGGGCTTCGAACAGTTCGGTCACACGAGGCAGACCCTGGGTGATGTCCTCGGTGCTGACCGCACCACCGGTGTGGAAGGTACGCATCGTCAACTGGGTACCGGGCTCACCGATCGACTGGGCGGCGATAATACCCACCGCCTCGCCGATGTCGACGAGCTTACCGGTGGCCAGCGACCGTCCGTAGCAGGTGGCGCAGGTGCCGACCCGGGACTCACAGGTGAGCACAGAGCGCACCTTGAGTTCAGCGATGCCGTGGGACTCCAGCTGCCGCAGCAGCACGTCGCCCACGTCCTCACCGTTGTTACCCAGCACCTCGCCGTCAGCGGTCGTGACCGCACCGGCCAGGGCACGGCCGTAGACCGAGGTCTCCACCGTGTCCGCCAAGCGGCTGGTCCCATCCGGAGAGGTCTCCAGCACCTTCAGGGTCAGGCCCCGTTCGGTGCCGCAGTCGTGCTCACGGATGATCACGTCCTGGGAGACGTCCACCAGACGACGGGTCAGGTAACCGGAGTCGGCGGTCCGCAGCGCGGTGTCCGCCAGACCCTTTCGGGCACCGTGGGTGGCGATGAAGTACTCCAGCACCGACAACCCGTCACGGTAGTTGGACTTGATCGGCCGCGGGATGATCTCACCCTGGGGGTTGGCGACCAACCCACGCATACCGGCGACCTGACGCACCTGCATCCAGTTACCGGCCGCCCCGGAGTCCACCATGCGGTTGACCGGGTTGTTCCGCGGGAAGTTCTCCCGCATGGCCTCGTCCACCTCGTTGGTGGCCTGGGTCCAGATGTCGATCAGTTCCTGCCGTCGCTCATCGTCGGTGATCAGACCGCGGTCGTACTGGCCCTGCACCTTGGATGCCTTCTCGTCGTAAGCATCCAGGATCTCGTCCTTGCGCGCGGGTGCGAGCACGTCGGAGATCGCGATGGTCACACCGCTGCGCGTGGCCCAGTAGAACCCGGCGTCCATGAGCGCGTCGAGGCTGGCGCCCACGGCCACCTTGGGGTACCGCTCGGCCAGATCGTTGACGATCGAGGACGCCAGGCGCTTGTTCACCTGCTCGTTGACGTAGGGGAAGTCCACCGGCAACGCCTCGTTGAACAAGGCCCGGCCCAGCGTGGTCTCCAACAGAACGGGGTCGCCCTCGTTCCACCCTTCCGGGGCTTGCCAGCCTTGGGCGGGCGGCACCACGTCGTCCATCCGGATGGTCACCGGGGCGCCCAGTGCCAACTCGTCGGCGTCGTAGGCCATGATCGCCTCGGCCACCGAGGAGAAGGTGCGTCCGGCACCGACACCCTCGGGCTCCTCCTGGGTCAGGTGGAACAGTCCCACCACCATTTCGTGGCTGGGCATGGTCACCGGACGACCATCGGAGGGCTTGAGGATGTTGTTGGCCGACAGCATCAGGATGCGCGCCTCGGCCTGCGCTTCGGCGGACAGCGGCAGGTGCACTGCCATCTGGTCACCGTCGAAGTCGGCGTTGAACGCGGCACAAACCAGCGGGTGCAGGTGGATGGCCTTACCCTCCACCAGTTGCGGTTCGAATGCCTGGATGCCCAACCGGTGCAGCGTGGGCGCACGGTTCAGCAACACCGGGTGTTCGGTGATGACCTCTTCCAGCACGTCCCAGACCACCGAGCGGGCACGCTCGACCATCCGCTTGGCGGACTTGATGTTCTGGGCGTGGTTGAGGTCCACCAGCCGCTTCATCACGAACGGCTTGAACAACTCCAGCGCCATCTGCTTGGGCAGGCCCGCCTGGTGCAGTTTCAACTGCGGCCCGACGACGATGACCGAGCGGCCGGAGTAGTCCACCCGCTTACCCAGCAGGTTCTGCCGGAACCGGCCCTGCTTGCCCTTGAGCATGTCCGAGATGGACTTCAGCGGACGGTTACCCGGCCCGGTCACCGGCCGGCCGCGGCGGCCGTTGTCGAACAGCGAGTCCACGGACTCTTGCAGCATCCGCTTCTCGTTGTTGACGATGATCTCCGGCGCGCCCAGGTCGAGCAGCCGCTTGAGACGGTTGTTCCGGTTGATCACCCGGCGGTACAGGTCGTTCAGGTCCGAGGTGGCGAAGCGGCCACCGTCGAGCTGGACCATCGGACGCAGGTCCGGCGGGATCACCGGGATGCAGTCCAGCACCATTCCCCGAGGGGAGTTGTTGGTGGTGAGGAAGGCGTTGACCACCTTCAACCGCTTCAGGGCACGGGTCTTGCGCTGGCCCTTACCGGTGCGGATGACCTCGCGCAGTTTCTCCGCCTCGGCCTCCAGGTCGAAGGTCTCCAGGCGCTTCTGGATCGCACCGGCACCCATCGAACCCTCGAAGTAGGTGCCGTAACGGCTCTCCAGTTCGCGGTAGAGCAGTTCGTCACCCTCCAGGTCCGCGACCTGCAGGTTCTTGAACCGGTCCCACACCTGCTCCAGGCGGTCCAACTCCTGGTCGGCACGCTTGCGGATCTGGGCCATCTCCCGCTCGGCGGAGTCCCTGACCTTGCGGCGCGCGTCGGCCTTGGCGCCCTCGGCCTCCAACTCGGCCAGGTCGGCCTCGAGTTTCTCGGTGCGCTGGGCGATGTCCAGATCACGCTGTTTGGTGATCTGCTCCTTCTCCAGGTCAATCTCGTTCTGCAGGCTCGGCAGGTCTTCGTGCCGGCCCTCCTCGTCGACCCACGTGATCATGTAGGCCGCGAAGTAGATGACCTTCTCCAGGTCCTTCGGGGCCAGGTCCAGCAGGTACCCCAGGCGTGAGGGCACGCCCTTGAAGTACCAGATGTGGGTGACCGGCGCGGCCAACTCGATGTGCGCCATCCGCTCGCGGCGGACCTTGGAACGGGTCACCTCGACACCGCAGCGTTCACAAACGATGCCCTTGAAGCGCACTCGCTTGTACTTACCGCAGTAGCACTCCCAGTCCCGGGTGGGACCGAAAATCTTCTCGCAGAACAGCCCGTCCTTCTCCGGCTTCAAGGTCCGGTAGTTGATGGTCTCCGGCTTTTTCACCTCGCCGTGAGACCAGGCGCGGATCTCATCCGCGGTGGCCAGGCCGATACGAAGCTCGTCAAATGCGTTGACGTCGAGCAACTTATTTCCTACTTCCTTCGGTGGATCACCGTGTGGAACGAATCGTGACGGTCACGTCCCGCCCGGACCGCCGAGGCGTACCGGGCGGGACGGTGCCGTTAGATCTCTTCGACGCGGCTGGCGTCGGGACGGCGGGACAGGTCGATACCGAGTTCCTCGGCGGCTCGGTAGACCTCCTCGTCGGTTTCGCGCATCTCGATGGAGGCCCCGTCGGAGGAGAGCACCTCCACGTTCAAGCACAGCGACTGCATCTCCTTCAGCAGCACCTTGAACGACTCCGGGATGCCCGAGTCGGGGATGTTCTCACCCTTGACGATCGCCTCGTACACCTTGACGCGGCCTGGCACGTCGTCGGACTTGATCGTCAGCAGTTCCTGCAGGGTGTAGGCGGCGCCGTAAGCCTCCAGGGCCCAGACCTCCATCTCCCCGAAACGCTGACCACCGAACTGTGCCTTACCGCCCAGCGGCTGCTGGGTGATCATCGAGTACGGGCCGGTGGAACGGGCGTGGATCTTGTCATCCACCAGGTGGTGGAGCTTCAAGATGTACATGTAACCCACCGACACCGGCTCCGGGAACGGTTCGCCCGAGCGGCCATCGAAGAGCATCGCCTTACCGGAGGAGTCCACCAGTTGCTCACCGTCCCGGGAGGGGTTGGTGTGCTCCAGCAGCCCGCGGACCTCTTCCTCGTGCAACCCGTCGAAAACCGGAGAGGCCACCGGCGTGCCCGCTTCGCCCTTGAGGGCTTCGGGCGCGAAGTGCTCCGCCCACCGCGGCAGTTTGCCGTTCTTGGCCTCTTCGATCCCGATGTCCCAGCCGTGCTTGGCCACCCAGCCCAGGTGCGTTTCGAGCACCTGGCCCACGTTCATCCGCCGGGGCACGCCCAGGGGGTTCAGGATGATGTCCACCGGGGTGCCGTCGGGCAGGAACGGCATGTCCTCCACGGGCAGGATCTTGGCGATCACGCCCTTGTTGCCGTGCCGGCCGGCGAGTTTGTCGCCGTCGGTGATCTTGCGACGTTGGGCGATGTACACCCGCACCAGGTGGTTCACGCCGGGGGGCAGCTCATCGCCGTCGTCCCGGTTGAACTCCCGTACCGCGATGACCGTGCCGGACTCACCGTGGGGCACCTTCAGGGAGGTGTCGCGCACCTCGCGGGCCTTCTCACCGAAGATCGCCCGCAGCAGTCGCTCCTCCGGGGTCAGTTCGGTCTCACCCTTGGGCGTGACCTTGCCGACGAGCACGTCGCCGGCCCCGACCTCGGCACCGATGCGGATGATGCCGCGTTCGTCCAGGTCGGCCAGGACCTCATCGGAGACGTTGGGGATGTCCCGGGTGATTTCCTCCGGGCCCAACTTGGTGTCCCGGGCGTCGACCTCGTGCTCCTCGATGTGGATGGAGGAGAGCACATCGTCCTGCACCAGGCGCTGGGAGAGGATGATGGCGTCCTCGAAGTTGTGGCCCTCCCAGGCCATGAACGCCACCAACAGGTTCTTGCCCAGGGCCAGTTCGCCCTCCTCGGTGGAGGGGCCGTCGGCCAGGACGGACCCGACCTCAACCCGGTCACCCTCATCGACCAACACACGCTGGTTGTAGGAGGTGCCCTGGTTGGACCGGTCGAACTTGGCGACCTTGTAGGTCTGGGTGCCGCCGTCGTCGAGGTCCACGATGATCGCATCGGCGGAGACCTCGCTGACCACACCGGCCTTGGTCGCCACGATCACATCACCGGCGTCGACTGCGGCACGCCGTTCCATCCCGGTGCCCACCAGCGGGGCCTCGCTGCGCAGCAGCGGCACGGCCTGACGCTGCATGTTGGCACCCATCAGGGCGCGGTTGGCGTCGTCGTGCTCCAGGAACGGGATCATCGCGGTGGCCACCGAGACCATCTGACGGGCCGAGACGTCCATGTAGTCCACCTGGTCGGCGGGCACGTCGATCGCCTCACCGCCCCGGATGCGCACCAGCACCTCTTCCTCGGTGAACCGGCCCTCGTCGTCGACCGCGGCGTTGGCCTGGGCGATGACGTACCGGTCCTCGTCGTCCGCGGTCAGGTATTCCACCTCGTCGGTGACCCGGCCGTCGACGACCTTGCGGTACGGGGTCTCGACGAACCCGAAGGGGTTGATCCGCCCGTAGGTCGCGAGTGAACCGATCAGCCCGATGTTCGGGCCTTCCGGCGTCTCGATCGGGCACATCCGGCCGTAGTGGGACGGGTGCACGTCCCGCACTTCCATGCCGGCACGGTCACGGGACAACCCGCCGGGGCCCAGCGCGGACAGCCGCCGCTTATGGGTCAGGCCGGCCAGCGGGTTGTTCTGGTCCATGAACTGGGAGAGCTGGGAGGTGCCGAAGAATTCCTTGATCGAGGCCACCACGGGGCGGATGTTGATCAAGGTCTGCGGCGTGATCGCCTCCACGTCCTGGGTGGTCATCCGTTCGCGGACCACCCGTTCCATCCGGGACAGCCCGGTGCGGACCTGGTTCTGGATGAGTTCGCCCACGGCCCGGATGCGCCGGTTACCGAAGTGGTCGATGTCATCGGTCTCGACCGGGATATCGATGTCCTGCCCGTCACGCTTGCCGGGGAGGGTGGACACGCTTTGGTGCAGGGCGGCCAGGTACCGGATGGTGGCGACCACGTCGGCGCGGGTGAGCACTGAGTCGTCCAGCGGAGCATCCAAGCCCAACTTCTTGTTGAGCTTGTACCGGCCCACCTTGGCCAGGTCATAGCGCTTGTCGTTGAAGTAGAAGTTCTCCAACAGCGCCTGGCCGGCCTCGACCGTGGGCGGCTCACCCGGACGGATCTTGCGGTAGATGTCCAGCAGAGCCTCGTCCTGGGTGGCTACGGTGTCCTTCTCCAGGGTGTCCAGCACCGCGGGGAAGTCGGCGAATTCCTCACGGATCTCGGCCTCGGTCATGCCCAGGGCCTTGAGGAACACGGTGACCGACTGCTTACGCTTGCGGTCCACGCGCACGCCGACGGCGTCGCGCTTGTCGATCTCGAATTCCAGCCAGGCACCCCGGGAGGGGATGACCTTGGCGGTGAAGATGTCCTTGTCGGAGGTCTTGTCCGGGGTGCGTTCGAAGTACACTCCCGGGGAGCGCACCAACTGGGACACCACCACCCGTTCGGTACCGTTGATGATGAAGGTGCCCCGTTCGGTCATCAGGGGGAAGTCCCCCATGAAGACGGTCTGGGACTTGATCTCGCCGGTGGTGTAGTTGACGAACTCCGCGGTGACGAACAGCGGAGCGGAGTAGGTGAAGTCCTTCTCCCGGCACTCGTCGGCGCTGTATTTGGGCGGCTCGAAGCGGTGTTCACGGAACGACAGCGACATGGTGCCGCCGAAGTCCTCGATCGGGGAGATCTCCTCGAAGATCTCCTCCAACCCGGAGATCGGCGGTTCGCCGTTCGCTTCGACGCGCGCTTGCCAGCGCTCGTTGCCCAGCAACCAGTCGAAACTGTCTACTTGCAGTCCGAGCAGGTCCGGGGCTGCTAGCGGTTCCTGGATCCGCGCGAACGAGACGCGGCGGGAGGCGGTACGTTTTTCAATGGCTTCAGTGGTTGGAGCAGAAGGGGTGCGCGAGGCAGCCAAGAGGGGTCCTTCCAAGCAGGTCGTGTGCACGCGCGCTGCTAGAACCCCTGATCGCTCATCCCCTTTTCGGACCTGTACACGCCGAATCGGAGCGGATTCACCTCGTATGTAGTGGTCCGGAGGACGGCGTCAGGGGCACACGACAGCGCAAAGCGACAGCATAGCCGCAAAGGCCAGCATTGTCCAGCAGCAACTCCGCCGACGGGCCGTTGTGGCGCCGGGCGAAGCGGCAAAGCCTTGCGGTGGTGCGGTTTCCTCCGAAGCCTAAGCCACCGGGGTGCGGGGAGGCCGGGCCAATGCTCACACGGCCAGCGGTGCTGTCGGCGACGGTTACGGGTGCCGAGACGCGAAGCCCGCACCGGCCATGGTGGTGGCGGTGCGGGCCTCGCCTCGACGCTGGTCGAGTTCACGCGGACGGTTGTGCCATCCGCGACGGTCTCACTTCAGGGTGACGGTGGCGCCGGCGCCCTCGAGGGCTTCCTTCGCCTTGTCCGCGGCTTCCTTGTCGACACCTTCCAGAACCGGCTTCGGTGCGCCGTCGACCAGGTCCTTGGCCTCCTTCAGGCCGAGGCTGGTCAGGGAGCGCACCTCCTTGATGACCTGGATCTTCTTGTCGCCCACGGACTCCAGGACGACGTCGAACTCCGACTGCTCCTCGGCAGCGGCCTCCTCGCCGCCTCCGGCGGCGGGTGCACCGGCGGCCACGGCGGCAACCGGGGCGGCAGCGGTGACCTCGAAGGTGTCCTCGAACTCCTTCACGAACTCGGACAGTTCGAGCAGGGTCATTTCCTTGAAAGCGTCGATGAGCTCTTCAGTGCTGAGCTTCGCCATGGTGGCGTTCCTTCCTTGTCAGGTACTGCTTGCGCAAGAAGCAGCGGGGGTGGTGAGCCTCCGGGCGGTCAGGCCGCGGAGTCCTCGGGGTTGTCCTGCTTCTGGCGCAGGGCTTCGATGGCGCGCGCCGCCTTGGAGGCGGGGGCGTTGAAGACGTAGGCAGCCTGGTTCAGGCTGGCCTTGAGTGCGCCGGCCAACTTGGACAGGAGCACTTCGCGCGACTCCAGATCGGCGAGTTTGGTGATGTCCTCGGCGGTCAGGGTACGACCTTCCAGGACACCGCCCTTGATCACCAGACTGGGGTTGGCCTTGGCGAAGTCTCGTAGACCCTTGGCGGCCGGGACCGGGTCGCCTTCGATGAAGGCCAGAGCGGTGGGGCCGGTGAACTGGCCCTCGAAAGCATCCACGCCGGCTTCTTTGGCCGCGATCTGGGTGAGGGTGTTCTTCGACACCCGGTAAGTGGTGGAGTCACCGAGGGAGGTGCGCAACTCCTTGAGTTGGGACACCGTCAGGCCGCGGTACTCGGTCAGCACAACAGCATCGGACTGACGGAATCTTTCCGTCAGTTCGGCAACTGCGGCTGCCTTGTCAGGCCGTGCCATGTGCCCTCCTATTCGCGTTACTCGCCGCGGATCGGGCCACACATGACAAGAGCCCTGCGCACGTGACAGGGCTCTGGTTCCCGGAGCGAACGTCCGGGTTGAACTCGGGTCACCTGCGCTGGCTCCGCATCATGCGGACTTAACCCCGTCGGGTGACGGGCGACCTGCGGTCTTGGGCAACATCCACTGTAGCGCGCCCGGGCTACCGCTCTCAATGCCTGCGGTTGTGAATGCCGCCACAGGAGGTCCGGTCGGGCGCGGCGCCCTCCCGGATGCAAAGCGGCCCGGCACCGTAGTGGTGCCGGGCCGCTTCGAGTCGCTCGCGCCGCTTGCTTGGGTCAACTCGCGGCAGCGACCTGGGTCAGTTTGCGGCGACAGCCTCGGTCGCGCTCTGCGCCGGATCGATCAGCACGCTGGGGCCCATCGTGGCGCTCATCGCCACCTTGCTGATGTAGCGGCCCTTGGCGGAGGAGGGCTTCAGTCGCTGGATCTCCTCGATCGCGGCGGTGTAGTTGTCCGCCAACTGCTGCTCGGTGAACGAGGCCTTCCCCAGGATCAGGTGCAAGTTGGCGTGCTTATCCACCCGGAAGTCGATCCGTCCGCCCTTGATGTCCGAAACGGCCTTGGCCACATCCATGGTGACGGTCCCGGTCTTGGGGTTGGGCATCAACCCGCGGGGACCGAGCACCCGGCCCAAGCGTCCGACCTTGCCCATGAGGTCCGGTGTGGCCACGGCGGCGTCGAAGTCCACGTACCCGCCGGCGACCTTCTCGATGAGTTCATCGCCGCCCACCTCATCGGCGCCGGCCTCCACGGCCTGCTCGGCACGCTCACCGACGGCGAAGACGATCACCCGGGCGGTCTTCCCGGTGCCGTGGGGCAGGTTCACGGTCCCGCGCACCATCTGGTCGGCCTTCCGGGGGTCCACACCCAAGCGGAGGGCCAGGTCCACGGTGGGGTCGAACTTCGTGGTGGCCGTTTCCTTCACCAGGGTGATGGCTTCGGCCGGGCTGTAGAGCCGGGAACGGTCGATCCGTTCAGCGGCGTTGCGGTGTTGCTTGCTGCGCTGTGTCATCTGCTTCTCCTTGTGCAGTCGTGGTGCGGGCCGCGCTCGGCCCTGCCACTCGGGTGCTGGGAGGCCCCGGTCGGGTGCTCCCAGGTGCCTGCGGCCGTCCCGTGGGGCGGCGGCAGGCCGCTAAGGGGGCTCAGCCCTTGACGTCGATACCCATCGAGCGGGCGGTGCCGGCGATCACCTTCGCGGCGGCGTCCACGTCCCGGGCGTTGAGGTCTTCCATCTTGGTCTGGGCGATCTCGCGGACCTGCTCGTCGGTAATGGTCCCGACCTTGGCGGTGTTGGGGTTCCCCGAACCCTTGTCCACACCGGCGGCCTTCTTGATCAGTTCCGCGGCCGGCGGGGTCTTGGTGATGAAGGTGAACGAACGGTCCTCGTACACCGTGATCTCTACCGGGATCACGTTGCCGCGCTGCGATTCGGTGGCGGCGTTGTAGGCCTTGCAGAACTCCATGATGTTCACGCCGTGCTGACCCAGCGCCGGCCCGATCGGGGGGGCGGGGTTGGCAGCACCGGCCTGGATCTGGAGTTTGATCAGGCCTGCGACCTTCTTCTTGGGGGGCATATGTCTCTCCTGTGATTGTGGGCCCACGCCTTGGGCGATGACCCGGTTGCATGTGGCCCGGCCCGGGCCACGAGGGGTCCG
>Ga0209487_1004460_pt1 | contig 10740 bp, 9 predicted proteins | sample Poulit2012_FD_187524 | JGI IMG/M metagenome (GOLD analysis project Ga0209487, IMG submission 187524) | Agricultural soil microbial communities from Georgia to study Nitrogen management - Poultry litter 2012 (SPAdes) (version 2) | ecosystem: Environmental > Terrestrial > Soil > Agricultural land... | reverse complement strand
GGCTCCCCTCCCTCCTTGCGGATCGTCACCGGGATGCCGGCCTCGCCGGCCGCCTTGACGAAGATCGCCGCCGGCCGCGCGTGCAGGCCGACCTTCGACCCGACGGTGACAGTCCGCTCCGCCATCGCTGCTCCTAGCGGTTGTTCGGGCTGTAGGGCGACACCACGACCTCGACGCGCTGGAACTCCTTGAGCTCGGAGTACCCGGTGGTGGCCATCGCCCGGCGCAGCGCGCCGATGAGGTTGACGGTGCCGTCGGGGGTGTCGCTCGGACCGTGCAGGATCTGCTCCAGCGAGCCGACGGTGCCCACCCGCACCCGCTCGCCGCGCGGCAGCTGGGGGTGGTGGGCCTCCGAGCCCCAGTGCCACCCGCGGCCGGGGGCCTCCTGGGCGCGGGCGAGGGAGGAGCCGAGCATGACGGCGTCGGCGCCGCACGCGACGGCCTTGACGAGGTCGCCGGAGCGGCCGACGCCGCCGTCGGCGATGACGTGGACGTAGCGGCCGCCGGACTCGTCGAGGTAGTCGCGGCGCGCGGCGGCGACGTCCGCGACGGCGGTGGCCATCGGGGTGTGGATACCCAGCGAGGTGCGGGTGGTGTGCGCGGCGCCGCCGCCGAAGCCGACGAGGACCCCGGCCGCGCCGGTGCGCATGAGATGGAGCGCGGCGGTGTAGGTGCCGGCGCCGCCGACGACGACGGGCACGTCCAGCTCGTAGATGAAGCGCTTGAGGTTGAGCGGCTCGGCGGTGGAGGAGACGTGCTCGGCCGAGACGGTGGTCCCGCGGATGACGAAGAGGTCGACGCCGGCCTCGACGACGGTGCGCCAGTGCTGCTGGGTGCTCTGCGGGGAGAGCTTGCCCGCCACCGTGACCCCGGCGGCGCGGATCTCGTGGAGGCGCTGGGTGATGAGCTCGGGGACGATCGGGGCGGAGTAGATCTCCTGCATCCGCCGGGTGACCGCGGCGCCCTCGAGCGAGGCGATCTCCTCGAAGAGCGGCTCGGGGTCCTCGTAGCGGGTCCACAGGCCCTCGAGGTCGAGGACGCCGATGCCGCCGAGCCGGCCCAGGAGGATGGCCGTCGCGGGGCTCATCACCGAGTCCATCGGGGCGGCGAGGACGGGGATGTCGACGTAGTAGGCGTCGATCTGCCACCCGACGGAGACGTCCTCCGGGTCGCGGGTCCGACGGGAGGGGACCACCGCCACGTCGTCGAAGGAGTAGGCCCGTCGTCCGCGCTTGCCTCGGCCGATCTCGATCTCGTTACTCACGCACGCCAGGTTACCCGGCGGTCGTTAGATTGCTGCCCATGGCTTCCTGTCACTGCTCCGGTCCCTCCCGCCGCCAGGTCCTCGGACTGGTCGGGGCGGGCGCTGCGGCGCTCACCCTGGCCGCGTGCGCCGGCGAGGAGGAGGCGCCCCTCCCCCGGCCCGGCGACCGCCTGCTGCCGCTCGAGCAGGTCCCGGTCGGTGAGTCGGCGGCCGCACGCACCGCCGACGGCGCCGAGGTGGTCGTCACCCGGGTGAGCGAGACCGAGGTCGTCGTGCTCAGCGCCGTGTGCACCCACCAGGGGTGCACGGTGCGTCCGCGGCCGGAGCGTCTGGAGTGCCCGTGCCACGGCTCGGAGTTCGACCCGTCCGACGGCGCCGTCCTCAACGGCCCCGCCGAAGAACCCCTGCCCCGGATCGCCGCCCACGTCGAGTCCGGCCACGTCGTGGTGACCTGACCCCCCACCGCCCACAGCTCACTTACCGCCGAGAGCGCACGTGTCGCCCGGAGGCGAGGGTGTGAGCGGGCGACATGTGACCTGTCGGCGGGGAGGGAGGGTGGGCGCGCGGCACCGGAGGCTGGGGGTCAGTCGTGCTCGGCGGCGTGGGACTCCAGGAACTCGAAGACCTCGGTGTCGTCCACGCCCGGGAAGGTGCCCGAGGGCAGCGGGCTGAGCACGTGGGCGTGCATCTTCGCGCTCGGCCAGGAGTAGTCCTGCCAGCGCTCGGCCAGCTCGGGGCCGGGCAGCCGGCAGCAGGACTCGTCCGGGCAGCTGGAGGCGGCCCGGCGGGCCGTCTCCCGGCCCCGGAACCACTTGGCGTGCGCGAAGGGCACGCCGAGGGTGATGGAGAACTCCGAGTCGGTACCGGTCCCGGTCTGCGTGCTGCACCAGTAGGTCCCGGCCGGGGTGTCGGTGTACTGGGCGAACTCCGTCGTGCGGTTGCGCCGGTCGAAGGCGGCGCGGGCGGCCCAGTGGCGGCACAGCGGCTGTCCCTCGATCGCCCCGGAGGGGTCGGTGGGCAGGGGCACGCCGTCGTTCTCGTAGCCGCGGTAGAGGGCGCCGTCGTCGCTGGCCCGGATGAAGTGGACGGGGATGCCGAGGTGCTCGGTGGCCAGGTTGGTGAAGCGCTGGGCGGCGGAGTGGTGGGTGACGCCGAAGGAGTCGCGGAAGTCCTCCATGGCGATGTCCCGGTCCTTCTTCTTCGCGGTGAGGTGCTCGATCGCGGCGAAGCGGGGGATGAGGCAGCAGGCGGTGAAGTAGGCGATCTCCTGCCGCTGGCGCAGGAAGTCGCCGTAGTCGACGGGGCGCTCGTGACCGAAGATCCGGTGCGCCATCGCCTGGAGCGCCAGCGACCGCAGGCCGTACCCGCCGGGGATGGACGCCGGCGGCAGGTAGATGCGGCCGTTGCGCAGGTCGGTGACGGTGCGCGTGGAGTGCGGGAGGTCGTCGACGTGGATGATGGTGAAGCCCAGCCGCTCGGCCATACGGGCCACCTGGTGGTGGGTGAGCGCCCCCACGGTGTAGCCGGCGCCGCGCACCCAGTCCTCGGCGATCTCCTCGATCTCCGGCAGGTAGTTGTTGCGGCGCTGCATCTCCAGCCGCTGCTCGGTGTTGATCCGGCGGGCCTCCAGCGGCGTGGCGATGACCGCCCGCGCGCGCCGGTCCACCTCGCGGTGCAGCGCGACGAGCGACTCAAGCGCGTCCATCGGCAGCCGCCTGCCCGGGCGGACCGGTGGCACGCCGAGGGAGGCGAACAGCGGCGAGCGCTGGGCGCGCTCCAGGGCGATCTCCAGCTCGGCGCGGCGGTCCGGCGGCGGCTCGGGGGCGAGCAGGTCGGAGACCGAGACCTCCAGCGCCTCGGCGACCGAGGTGAGGAGCGACAGCCGGGGTTCGCGCCGGCCGTTCTCGACGAGGGACAGGTGGCTGGTGGTCGAGCCGGTGGCCGCGGCGAGCTCGCGCAGCGTCATCCGGGCGCGTCCCCGCGCGTGCCGGATCCGGCGGCCGAGCACCAGGGGGTCGGCGGAGGTGGACATGAGTTGACCATAGCGAAACTTTTGCGGTTTTTACCCCCCGTCTGGAGTGGAAAGGCGGGTGAAGTGGGAGCACCGTAGATGCAAGGGGGGAGGCCGACCCGGCTCCCCGAGTACGGAGGAGACCCATGATCACCGCCACGCCCGTGCCCACCATCGAGGGCCAGACCGTCCAGTCACCCGAGCTGCTCGAGTGGATCACCGAGATCGCCGCGCTCACCCAGCCGGACCGGATCTACGTGTGCGACGGGTCGCAGGAGGAGTACGACCGGCTGTGCGCCGAGATGGTCGACGCCGGCACGCTCATCCCGCTCAACCCCGCCAAGCGCCCCGGCAGCTTCCTCGCGCGCTCCGCCCCCTCGGACGTCGCCCGCGTCGAGTCGCGCACCTTCATCTGCTCCGAGCGGGAGGAGGACGCCGGCCCCACGAACAACTGGGCCGAGCCGGAGGCGATGCGCGAGGAGCTCACCGAGGTGTTCACCGGCGCGATGCGGGGCCGCACGATGTACGTCGTGCCGTTCTCGATGGGCCCGGTCGGCGGCCCCATCTCCCAGCTCGGCGTCGAGGTCACCGACTCCCCCTACGTCGTCGCCTCCATGCGGATCATGACGCGCATGGGCGCGGCCGCCCTGGAGCAGATCGAGCAGGGCAAGGCGTGGGTCCCGGCCGTGCACTCGGTGGGCTACCCGCTCGTCACCGTCGACGACGACGGCGTGGAGCACTCCCGTGAGGACGTCGCCTGGCCGTGCGACGAGACCAAGTACATCTGCCACTTCCCCGAGTCGCGCGAGATCTGGTCCTACGGGTCGGGCTACGGCGGCAACGCCCTGCTCGGCAAGAAGTGCTACGCGCTGCGCATCGCCTCGGTCATGGGCCGCGACGAGGGCTGGCTGGCCGAGCACATGCTGCTCCTCAAGGTGACCAACCCGCGCGGGGAGGTCTTCCACCTCGCGGCCGCCTTCCCCTCCGCGTGCGGCAAGACGAACCTCGCCATGCTCAACCCGACCATCCCGGGCTGGAAGGCCGAGACGATCGGGGACGACATCGCCTGGATGCGCCCCGGCCCGGACGGACGGCTGCGCGCGATCAACCCCGAGGCCGGCTACTTCGGCGTCGCGCCCGGCACCGGCGAGACGACCAACCCGACGGCGGTCGCCGCGCTCCAGCGGGACGTCATCTTCACCAACGTCGCCCTCACCGACGACGGCGACGTGTGGTGGGAGGGCCTGACCGACGAGCCGCCGGCCCACGCGATCGACTGGCAGGGCCAGGACTGGACGCCGGACAGCGGCCGCCCGGCCGCCCACCCGAACTCCCGCTTCACCGTCCGTGCCGACCAGGCCCCCTCGATCGCACCGGAGTGGGAGGACCTCGACGGCGTCCCGGTGGACGCGATCCTCTTCGGTGGCCGCCGCGCCACCAACGTCCCGCTGGTCGCGGAGTCCTACGACTGGCAGCACGGGGTGTTCCTCGGGGCCACCGTCTCCTCCGAGCAGACGGCCGCGGCCGAGGGCACCGTCGGCCAGCTGCGTCGCGACCCCTTCGCCATGCTGCCCTTCTGCGGCTACAACATGGCGGACTACTGGGCGCACTGGCTGCGCATGGGCGAGAGGCTCGGCGACAGGGCGCCGCGGATCTACCAGGTGAACTGGTTCCGCAAGGGCGAGGACGGCCGCTTCCTGTGGCCCGGCTTCGGCGAGAACTCCCGCGTGATCGCCTGGATCACCGACCGCGTCAGCGGCGCGGCCGGGGCCCGGGACGGCGCGACGGGGCGCCTCCCCCAGGACGGGGACCTCGACGTCGAGGGCCTGGGCCTCGACCCGGCCGACCTCGCCGAGCTCTTCGCGGTGGACCCGGCCGCCTGGCACGACGAGGCGGACCAGACCGAGGAGTACTTCGCCCAGTTCGGCGACCGCCTGCCCGAGGAGATGACCGAGGAGCTCAGCGCCCTGCGTGGCCGCTTGGCCCAGGTCGACTGACCGGCCGCCCCCCGGCGCGCTCGCCGGGCCCACGTGAAGGATCCGTCAGGAGATTTCTGACGGATCCTTCACGTTCCGGGCGGCGGTGCGGGCAGGGCGTCTCGACGGGGCGTGCCGAGCGAAGCTAGCCACTCCGGGTCCGGGCCGGGGCCGTCGCGCCCCTCCTCGGCGTGCCGGTCGCTCACCTCGACCGCCCACTCACGGTGGCAGCTGCGCTGCCAGTCGTGCAGCTCCTGCAGGCTGCGCTCGGCGAGCTCGGGGTAGGCGGCCAGGAGACAGTCGAGCACGCGCAGGGTGGCGAGGACGTCCACCTCCGCGGTGTGCAGCGGGTCCAGCGTCTCCACCCCGTAGTGCCCGCACAGGTCGGCGAGTGCGCGCCTGCCCTCCCGGGTGCGGTCGAGGCCGCGATCCAGGACGAGCGGGTCGAGCACCGGGCCGGGCGCCCGGCCGAGCCGCTCGCGGAGCGTGGGCAGCTCCCAGCGGGCGAGCTCCTCGTCGAGCAGCGTGAGGTCGTATGCGGCGTTGTAGGCGACGACGGGGACACCCGCCGCGAGCGCCCCGGCGAGCTCGGCGGCGATCTCTTCCAGCGCCTCGCGTGGCGCGGCGCCCTCCGCCCGGGCGCGGTCGGTGGTGATGCCGTGGATCTGGCTCGCGACGTCGGGGATCTCGACTCCCGGGTCGATGAGCCACGTGCGCTGACGCAGCGTCCCGCCGTCGCGCAGGACGAGCGCCGCGGTGACGATCCGGTCCGTGCGCGGGTCCACGCCCGTGGTCTCGGTGTCGAAGCCGAGAACCGGGCCGGCCACCCAGGTGTGCATGGCACTGCCCTCCGCACCGCCGTCGTCGTTGCCCACCACTGTGCCAGACCCCACCGACACGCCGCTGTGGCGTCGGTGGGCCTGCGACATGTCGGGCCGAGCCGGCGACAAGTGAGCTGTCGGCGGTAAGTGAGCTGTCAGCGCGAGTAGTTCGGGGCCTCCACGGTCAGCTGCACGTCGTGGGGGTGGGACTCCTTGAGACCGGCGGGGGTGATGCGGACGAACTTGCCCTTCTCGGCGAGCTCGGTGAGGTCGTTCGCGCCGACGTAGAACATCGACTGGTGCAGCCCACCGACGAGCTGGTAGGCGACGGCGGACAGCGGGCCGCGGTAGGGCACCTGCCCCTCGATGCCCTCGGGCACGATCTTGTCGTCGGTGTCGACGTCCGCCTGGAAGTAGCGGTCCTTGGAGTAGGAGACCCGGCCACGGGAGGCCATCGCGCCCAGGGAGCCCATACCGCGGTAGTGCTTGTACTGCTTGCCGTTGACGAAGACGAGGTCACCGGGGCTCTCGTCGCAGCCGGCGAGCAGGGAACCGAGCATGACGGTGTCCGCCCCGGCGACGATCGCCTTGGCGATGTCCCCGGAGTACTGCAGGCCGCCGTCGCCGATGACGGGCACGCCGGCCGGCTTGCAGGCCTGGGCGGCCAGGTGGATCGCGGTGACCTGCGGGACGCCCACGCCCGCGACCACGCGGGTGGTGCAGATCGAGCCGGGGCCCACACCGACCTTGACGGCGTCGGCGCCGGCGTCGACGAGCGCCTGGGCGCCCTCGCGGGTGGCGACGTTCCCGCCGACGACCTGGACGTGGCGGGTGGCCGGGTCCTTCTTCAGCCGGGTGACCATCTCCAGCAGCAGGCGGGCGTGGCCGTTGGCGGTGTCCGCGACCAGGACGTCGACCCCGGCGTCCACGAGAGCGGTGGCCCGCTCCCAGGCGTCACCGAAGAAACCGATCGCCGCCCCGACGAGCAGCCGGCCCTCGGCGTCCTTGGTGGCGTGGGGGTACTGCTCGGACTTGACGAAGTCCTTGACGGTGATGAGGCCCTGGAGCACGCCGTGGTCGTCGACCAGCGGGAGCTTCTCGATCTTGTGCCGGGCCAGGAGGCCCGCGGCGTCGGCCCGGCTGATCCCGACCGGTCCGGTGACGAGCGGCATCGGCGTCATGACGTCACGGACGAGGCGGACGGGGAACTCGGCCCGGTCGATGAAGGCGGTGTCCCTGTTCGTGATGATGCCCAGGAGCACGCGCCGCTCGTCGACGACGGGCAGCCCGGAGACGCGGTAGCGCCCGCACAGGGCGTCCAGCTCCTCCAGGGTGGCCTCGGGCCCGACGGTCACCGGGTCGGTGATCATGCCGGACTCCGAGCGCTTGACCATCCGCACCTGCTGGGCCTGGTCCTCGATGGACAGGTTGCGGTGCAGGATGCCCAGGCCGCCCTGGCGGGCCATGGCGATCGCCATCCGCGCCTCCGTGACGGTGTCCATCGCCGCCGAGACCAGCGGCACGCGGAGCGTGATCTCGCGGGTCAGGCGGGCGGAGGTGTCCACCTCGGAGGGGATGACGTCGGTGGGTCCCGGCAGCAGCAGGACGTCGTCGTAGGTCAGGCCGGTGAGGCCGAAGGGGTCGGTCGCCGCAGAGTCACTCACAGGGCCGATCCTACGTCGGCTCCGCAGGGACCGGTGCGTGAGGTTACTCGCGCACTGCGGCGGCGATCTCGGCCACTGCCGCCTCGACCGTCCGCACCCGGTGGACGTGCTGCAGCCACATGGTCGGGCTCTTGTTGCCGAGCAGGAAGACCTCGACGTCGCCGCGCTCCGAGGCGCGCACGACGGTCTCCTCGGCACGGGGCGGACTGCCCAGCACGGCCAGGACGGAGGCCTCACCGGAGGGCAGCCAGGACTGCAGGGACTCGTCGTCCGGCGGCAGGTGCTCGGCGCGCACCACCAGCGCCCCGACCCCGCCCTCCGCCAGGCCACCGGCGATCACGTGCGCCCGGATCCGGTCCGCCGCGGCGGTGAGGATCCGCACCGCGGCACGGCCCGGCACCGCGACGTCGCGGATCGCGTGCATGAGGCCGAGCTGCATGACGCCGTGGGGGTCGCTCCCGGGACGCTCGGCGAGCCGCTGGCGCCCCTGGTCGACCATCTCCGCGGCCGGCCGGACGAGGTCGTTCCACACGCCCACGACGCCGGCCTCGCGGGTGGCCCGTTGGAGCATCCGGTGGACGCGCCGCAGGTCGGGCTCAACGGCGGCGGCCGCCAGGGTGAGCGGGTCGAGCGCCAGGGTGCCGTCGTCGGTGTCGGCGGCCTGGCCGCCCTCCTCGCCGTTGCGGCCCTCGCCACCCGCGGACTCGGTGGCGATGCGGGCGGCGTCGGCTGGGGCGACCCCGCGCAGCGTCAGCCGCCGCATGGTCTGCAGCCGGGCGACGTCGTCGGGCGTGTAGCGGCGGTGGCTCCCGGCCTGGTGGGCGGAGGGGCCCAGGCCGTAGCGCCGGTCCCAGGTGCGCAGGGTGGAGGCGGCGACGCCCAAGGTTCGCGCGACGGCCGCCACGGTCAGTGGCGCCGCCTCCAGCTGCGGGTCTCCGCCCCCCGCACCGGGGGTCCCTCGTGCCACCAAGTCCTCCTCGTCGTCGGCCTCGATTCTGCCCCCCGCCGGAGCCTACGGCACGTCCGACGCGCAGACGGGCCCTGGCGACTACCACGCACAGGTCACGGCGCGCTTGCCCACCGTTCACGAACTGTTTTCTGAATCGCTTCGGCAAGGGGCTTGAACAACCGATGGATCGGTTGCTAAGTTCATCTCATTCGCCCCGCGGCACGGAGCCGCACCCCAACTCGTAAGGAGCGCGGACTCATGGCAGAGCTCTCTCGACTCCCCGGCCCGATCATGGACCTGTGGGAGTGGCAGTACCAGGGCAAGTGCCGCGAGGCCGACCCCAACCTCTTCTTCCACCCCGAGGGCGAGCGCGGTGGCACACGCCGGCGACGCGACGAGGCCGCCAAGGCAGTGTGCGCGCAGTGCCCCGTGATCCAGCAGTGCCGCGAGCACGCCCTGAAGGTCCGTGAGCCCTACGGCGTGTGGGGCGGCCTGTCCGAGGACGAGCGTCAGCAGATCCTGTCCACCCCGCTGCGCCGCGCGAGCTGACCGCGCGTCGCAACCCCCACGGCGCACGCAAACGGGCCCCGGTCATGGCGACCGGGGCCCGTTTCGCTGTCCTCAGGCGGACGTCACTTCTCGACGACGGCGAGGATGTCGCGCGCGGAGAGGATGAGGTACTCCTCGCCGGAGTACTTCACCTCGGTGCCGCCGTACTTGCTGTAGATGACGACGTCGCCCACGGAGACGTCCATCGGGACGCGGTTGCCGTTGTCGTCCACGCGGCCGGGGCCGACGGCGACGACGGTGCCCTCCTGGGGCTTCTCCTGGGCGGTGTCCGGGATGACCAGGCCAGAGGCGGTGGTCTGCTCTGCCTCGAGGGTCTGGACGACGATGCGGTCCTCGAGGGGCTTGATGGAGACCGACACTGCGGACCTCCCCTTCGCATAGGTGAGTACGGAACAAGGTCAGGTCGCACCGTCACCGACCGGGCCGCCGTCGCGGGGATCGGCCCGAGGCTCGGGTGCAGCGTCGCGGCCGGTGGCCGCGACGCTCCTCAATCTATTCCGGCGATTAGCACTCGGTCAAGGCGAGTGCCAACGTGTCGTCCGGGCGACCTCGCCCGTGCCTAGGATCGGGGGGTGGACGCCAGTGCGCTGAGCAAGCTGCTCTCCCCCGAGGGCTGGGCACTGCTCGGGCAGCTCCCGCCCTACGACGAGTCGAGCGCCCTGCGCCTGTCCACCGGCCTGCGCGAGCGCGGGGTGGATCCGGAGCTGGTCGCCGCCGCCATGACCCAGTCCCGCCTGCGGGCCGCGGCGCGCGCGAAGTTCGGCGAGTTCGCCGACGGCATGCTCTTCACCCAGCCCGGCCTGGAGCAGGCCACGCGGCTCACCGTGGCCGCCCACCACGCCTCCCGCTACGCCGCCGCCGGGGCGAGCCGGGTGGCGGACCTCGGCTGCGGCATCGGCGGGGACGCCATGGCACTGGGCGCGCTGGGGGTGCCGGTGCTCGCCGTCGAGCGCGACGAGCTCACGGCCGCCCTCGCCACCGTCAACATGCGTCACTTCCCCGAGGTGAGCGTCCGGCACGCCGACGCGCTGGAGGTCGACCTGCGCGCCGAGGGGGTCGACGCCGTCTTCGCCGACCCAGCCCGGCGCACCCGCGGCGGGCGCCGCGTCTTCGACCCGCGCGCCTACTCCCCCACCCTGGAGGAGATCCTCGGCCTGCGGGAACAGGTGCCGGCGCTCGGCATCAAGGTCGCCCCGGGAATCCCCCACCACCTGCTCCCCGCCGAGAGCCACACGCAGTGGGTGAGCGTCGCGGGGGACGTCGTCGAGGCCGGCATCTGGTTCGACTCCCTGGCCCCCACGGGACCCGGCCGCAGCGCACTGGTGATCACGGCCGGCGGCGAGTTCCACGGGCTGCACGACGACGCCGTCACCGCCGCCGACGCGCCCGTGTGCACCGGGCAGGTCCGGCCGCTGGACCACTACCTCTACGAGCCCGACGGCGCGGTCATCCGGGCCGGCCTGGTCGCCGTCGCCGGTGAGCAGG
>Ga0209487_1004458_pt1 | contig 10741 bp, 8 predicted proteins | sample Poulit2012_FD_187524 | JGI IMG/M metagenome (GOLD analysis project Ga0209487, IMG submission 187524) | Agricultural soil microbial communities from Georgia to study Nitrogen management - Poultry litter 2012 (SPAdes) (version 2) | ecosystem: Environmental > Terrestrial > Soil > Agricultural land... | reverse complement strand
GTCGCTGGAAGTCATTTCGATGGCCAGGCGCGATGGTCAGGTCACCAAGTCGAACCTGATCCTGGGCATGGGTGAATCCCGAGACGAGGTGTCCGAGGCGCTGCGGGACCTGCACGACGCAGGCTGCGATCTGGTCACCATCACCCAGTATCTGCGTCCCTCGCCGCGACACCACCCGATCGAGCGGTGGGTCACCCCGGAGGAGTTCGACGAGTTGTCCGACGAGGCCGAAGCGCTGGGTTTTGCCGGGGTCATGTCCGGGCCTCTGGTCCGTTCTTCCTACCGCGCGGGCCGCCTCTACCGGCAGGCGATGGCCGCCCGTGAAGGGGCCTCGCGGGACTGACCCGGATCGGCCAGAAACCGACTCAACCACGTACCATCGTGGCCATGGCACGCAAGGACAAGACCGAGCAGTCCGGTCAAAAGAAGGGTCGCCTGGCGCAGATCCGGCAGACCTACCAGATGACCAAGCGCACCGAGCCGCACATCGGTTGGTTGCTGCTGGCCCTGTTCGTCGGTGTGCTTGCGATCTTCGTCGTCATCGGCCTGCTGTTGACCCCGTTGTGGCTCTGGATCGCGCTCGGGGTGCCGGTGGCGCTGCTGGTGACCGCCACGATCTTCGGGCGTCGCGCTGAGCGATCCGCCTACAGCCAGATCGAGGGACAACCCGGTGCCGCGGCGGCCGCGCTGGGCACCCTGCGGCGTGGGTGGGACGTGGAAAACGCGGTCGGTGTGAACCGGGCGCAGGACGTCGTGCACCGAGCGGTCGGCCGTCCGGGAATCGTGCTGGTCGGTGAGGGCACGTCGCACTCCAGGGTCGCCAACCTGCTGACCCAGGAGAAGAAGCGTCACTCGCGGGTCTCACCGGACACACCGGTGCACGAGGTGATCATCGGCTACGAGGAGGGCCAAGTCCCCCTGCGTAAGTTGAGCAAACACGTGAACAAGCTTCCGCGGAGCCTGCGCCCGCCCGAGGTGACCGAGCTACGCAACCGGCTGCGCGCGTTGGGGACCACCCCGGTCGGGATGCCCAAGGGGCCGTTGCCCAAGAACGCCCGGATGCCGCGCGGCGGTGGGATGCCGGGGTGATCAGCGGTCGTCGGGAACCTTCGGACCGTTGACCACGATGGTGCCGGCCGCGAGATCGTGCAGGCCGCGTCCCTGGCTCGTGAACGCCAGTGGTGGGATCACGAGTGCGATCAACGCTGTGCGCGGTGCAGCACGCACGACGCCGACGGGTTGCCGATCTACCCGGATCACCCGGAGCCCGAGCAGCAACTGACCGGGACTCGCGCCGAGCAGGCCCGTCGCGGCCCATACGAGGATCAGCCAGCACAGCAGCGGCAGCCATATCAGCCAGCCCGAGCCCGGCTGCCAGACCGCGCCGCCTCCGACGAGAAAGGCTGCCGCGTTGCCACAGATCCAGTCGATCACCAAGGCCCCGATGCGCCGTGACCAACCGGCCGGAGATCCAGGCCCACGGTCCGGCAATGGTACGTACGTCTGCCCCCGCTCGGCTTCATCGCTCATCCTGCCGCTGAGCCTAGCGGGGAGCGCGCGCGGCGCGTGATGCCGGCCACGGGGGCCGTGTCCTGGTTGTGCACGATGTGCTGAAAGAATGCGCCACGGAAAACTCAACAACACCGTGCCGTGCGGTGCACCTCGACGATGACGTCGGCGGGAACCCCCGCGTCGAGAAGGAGAATACGGATGTTCAGCACACCTGAGGAGCTCATCGCGTATGTCCGGGACGAGGCCGTCGAGTTCATCGATGTTCGGTTCTGCGACCTACCGGGCATCATGCAGCACTTCAACATTCCCGCCCGCACATTCGACCTCGAGGCCGCCGCTGAAGGCCTGATGTTCGACGGTTCGTCGATCCGTGGTTTCCAGGAGATCCACGAGTCGGACATGAAGCTGATCGCCGACCCGGCGACGGCCTTCATCGATCCGTTCCGCAAAGCCAAGACGATGGTGCTCAACTTCTCCATCGTCGACCCCTTCACCAATGAGCCCTACTCTCGGGACCCGCGGACGGTGGCCGCCAAGGCCGAGGCATACCTGACCAGCACCGGGATCGCTGATACCGCGTACTTCGGGCCCGAGGCCGAGTTCTACGTCTTCGACGACGTCCGGTTCGAGACCAGGGCGAATGCCGGCTACTACTTCATCGACTCGATCGAGGGTGCGTGGAACACCGGCCGGGAGGAAGAAGGTGGCAACCAGGCCTACAAGACCCGCTACAAGGGTGGCTACTTTCCCGTGCCACCGGCCGATCACTTCGCCGACCTGCGCGACGAGATCGTCCAGGTGCTCGGCCGCGTCGGGATCGAGGTGGAGCGCGCGCACCACGAGGTCGGCACCGCCGGACAGGCGGAGATCAACTACACCTTCGACACCCTGCTGCACTCTGGCGACGACCTGCAAACGTTCAAGTACATCGTGAAGAACGTGTCCTGGGCCGCGGGCAGGACCGCGACGTTCATGCCCAAGCCGCTCTTCGGCGACAACGGCTCAGGTATGCACGCGCACCAATCACTGTGGAAGGACGGACAGCCGCTGTTCTTCGACGAGAACGGCTACGGTGGGCTCTCCGACACCGCGCGGTGGTACATCGGTGGACTGATCGAGCACGCCGACTCGTTGCTGGCGTTCACCAACCCGACGGTGAACTCCTATCACCGCTTGGTGCCCGGCTTCGAGGCCCCGGTCAACCTGGTGTACTCCCAGCGCAACCGATCCGCGGCGATCCGTATCCCGGTGACGGGCACCTCGCCGAAGGCCAAGCGGATCGAGTTCCGCGCTCCCGACCCATCGTGCAACCCGTACCTTGCGTTCTCGGCGATGCTGATGGCCGGTCTGGACGGTATCCGGAACAAGACGGAGCCACCGGAGCCGATCGACAAGGACCTCTACGAGCTCCCGCCGGAAGAGCACGCCGACATCGCGACCGTACCGGCTTCGCTCGACGGGGCGCTGGACGCACTCGCCGCAGACCACGACTACCTCACCGAAGGTGACGTGTTCACCGAGGACCTGATCGGGGCGTGGATCGACTGGAAGCGGACCAACGAGATCGACCCGATCCGGCTGCGACCACACCCCCACGAATTCGAGATGTACTTCGACATCTGATTCCAGACGCATGGTTGAGCCCCTGCTGGTGCTATGGCGCCAGTGCGGGCTCAGCCATGCGGGTAGAAGCAGCGGGTGAGACAATGACGCGATGCTGAAATGGCTGGAAACCAGCACCGGCAAGATCACCATTGGGGTGGTCTTGATCATGCTGACGGTGGTCTGGCTCATTATCCCGCCCGACACGCATGTGATCATCACGGTCGGACTGCCGATCGTGTTCGCAGCGAACGGCGTGTTCAACCTCGTGACCGGTCTGCGAATGCGCGACAAGCCTCAAGTCTCGTAGAACACCCGCTCCACGACGCTGCGACTGTGTCGCGCCTGCCTGCGGTACTCGTCGAGGAACGCGGCCGACTCCCCCGGCTCCCACCCGAGCAACCGAGACACTGCAGAAAGCGTGTCTGCATCACGCGGGACCATGTCGCTCGGCTTGCTCGTGACCAGCACGATCGCGTTGCGCACCGCGGAGGCCGACCGCCACGCCCGCAGCAGTTCCGCGCAGTCATCGTCGGCCAGCAAACCGGCGGCCACCGCGTTCTGCAACCCCTCGACGGTTCGAGGGGTGCGCAACTCCGGCACCTCCCCGGCGTGGCGCAGTTGGATGAGTTGCAGCGTCCATTCCACGTCGGACTGCCCGCCTGGGCCTAGCTTCAGATGCAGTGCCGGCTCGCCACCCCGCGGCAGCCGCTCGGACTCGATCCGCGCCTTCATCCGGCGCACCTTGCGGACGCCGTCCTCGTCCAACCCGCCCGAGAGCCACCGCAACGGGTCGATGACCTTCGTGAACTCGTGCAGCAGGTCTGGATCGCCGCAGGCGGGAGAGGCACGTAGCAGTGCCTGACGTTCCCAGAGCTCGGCCCAGCGTTGATAGTAGGAGGCGTAACCGCTCAGCGTCCGGACCACCGGGCCTCGTCGTCCCTCCGGACGCAAATCCAGGTCCAGGGTCAACGCGGGTTCGGGCGAGGGCATCGACAACAGCCGACGCATCTGTTGGGCCACCTCCGTGGCTGCGCGTCCCGCCTCGTTCTCGTCGGCACCCGGCAGCGGATCGTGGACGAAGAGCACGTCGGCATCCGAGCCGTAGTTCATCTCCCCGCCGCCCAGCCGCCCCATCGCGACCACGCCGATACGTGTGGGCAGTTGCTCCCCACGGTGATGCTCGACGGCGCGCACCGCCACATCGAGCGCGCCGGTCAACGTCACGTGCGCGATATCGGTCAAGGTCGTGCCGACCGTCTCCACCGTTGCCAGTGAGACCAGGTCGGCGACCGACGTCCGGAACAGCTCTCGACGACGGATCGAGCGCACGACCCCGATCGCGTCGACGGGATCCTCGTGCCGCCGCACCGCGCGCGTCACCTCGTTGACGAGCGTCGGCACACTGCGGGCCTCGAGTTCGGAATCGCTGCCCAGGATCCGCACGGCATCGGGTGAGCGCATCAGCAACTCGGTGGCATACCGTCCGGAGGCCAGGACGCGCGCCATGCGTTCGCCCGCCGCGGCGTCGTCGCGCAGCAGGCGCAAATACCAGGGCGTGGTGCCCAGCGCGTCGCTGACCTTCCGGAACCCGGCGAGTCCGGCGTCCGGGCTCGGTGAGTCGGCGAACCACCCGAGCAGCACCGGCAACAGCGTTCGTTGAATGGCCGCGCGGCGCGAGACACCTTTGGTCAGAGCATCGAGATGGCGCATCGCTCCCTGCGGATCCCGGTACCCGAGCGCCTCCAACCGGGCATGTGCCGCCTTCGGGCTCAGCCTCATCTCATCTGTCGGGAGGTCTGCCACCGCGGCGATCAGCGGGCGGTAGAAGATCTTCTCGTGCAATCGGCGCACCTCGCGGCGCTTTGCCCGCCACGCCTCCTGCACCTCGTGGGCCGAGCGCATGCCCATGCTCCTGGCCAGAACGCGCAACGCAGCGTCCTCGGTCGGCAGCACATGGGTGCGTCGTAGGCGCCGCAGTTGGAGACGATGCTCGAGGGTGCGGAGAAACCGGTATGCCTCACCCAGCGCGGCACCGTCTTCGCGGCCGACGTAGCCGCCGTCGGTGAGCGCACCCAGTGCCTCCGTCGTCGAGGTCGATCGCAGCGCGTCGTCCCCCCGTCCGTGTACGAGCTGCAACAGTTGGACGGCGAACTCGACGTCGCGGATTCCACCGCGGCCCAGCTTGACCTGCCGCTCCGCTTCGGTGGGCCGGACGTGTTCCTCCACCCGCCGACGCATGCGCCGCACGTCGTCGACGAAGCCGCTTCTGTCGGCAGCCGTCCACACCAAGGGCTCGATTGCCTCCACATAGCCTCGGCCGAGCTCCGGGTCACCGGCGACCGGGCGCGCTTTGAGCAGTGCCTGAAACTCCCAGGTCTGGGCCCACGAGCGGTAGTAGGTGGCGTGGCTGTCCACCGTCCGAACCAGTGGACCGGCCTTGCCCTCTGGGCGCAGGGCCGCGTCGACCGGCCAGATGGTGCCCTCGGCGGTGTGGTCCGAACAGATCCGCATCACCGAGGTGGCCAACTCGGTGGCGGCGCGCAGCGCCTCGTCGGCGTGCGTATCAGCGTGGGAATCGGGGGGCATATCGTCCACCGAGTCTCGCGGCTCCGCGACGAAGATGACATCGACGTCGGAGACATAGTTCAACTCGCGACCGCCGACCTTGCCCATGCCGATCACCGCGAGCCGACAGGGCGCCAGGTCCGCGTGCGGGCCGTGGGCAAGCTCCGCACGAGCAATGGCCAGCGCCCCCTCCAGCACAGCCGCCGCTAGGTCCGCCAGGTCCCGGCCGACGTCGTCGACCCCCAGCCCATCCACAAGGTCGAGCCCAGCGATCTGCATGAGGCGGCGCGCGTACTCGACCCGCAAGGCATCCTTGCCGGTATCGACGGAGAGCTCCGACACCGGCTCCGTTGCCTCGGGAGCGGCCCCAACAGCGCGGAGGACGCCGGCGCGCACCTCCCCCGGGCCCGGACGGCGCCGAACATCGAGATCCTCCAGGTCTCGCCAGTGCTGGGGATGGCGAACCAGATGATCACCGAGAGCATTGCTCGAGCCCAGCACGGCGATCAGCCGCTCCCGAGCCTTCCCTCCTGCTCCGTCGAGCAGATCGAGCACGTCATCGGCCTGGCCGGTTTCAACGACCCGGTTCAGGGCGCGCAGGGCAAGATCGGGATCCGCCGCGCGGCCGATCTCGGCGGCGAGTCGTTGAATATCGGACAGTGCGCCGAGCGGTCCGGACTCGAGCTCACGAGCCGCACTGCCCGCGTCGACGAACCCCATGCGGGTCAACGCACCCTGCCAGCTCATGGTGCGATTGGTCGGCATACGCCGAACCTACCCGCCTCGGGTTCGGTCAGCGAGGTGCGATGGCCGCTTCGGCGCCCGCCGTGCTGTCCTGCTCAGCATCGACACAGCCACCATAGGTCGGCTCGCGCGTCTCACCACACGTGGAACCGAACTGTTCGTCGTCGGACCCGACCGGGGTCTCCCAGTAGAGGTCGTCACACGCCTCCATGTCGCCGTCCGTGCACAGCTCGCGCAACTCACCGAGATCGGTGGAACCACCCTCGGCTTCGACACAGCCGCCCATGGTCTGCTCCCGGGTCTCGCCACAGGTAGAACCGAACTGTTCGTCGTCCGAACCCAACGGGGTCTCCCAGTAGAGGTCGTCACACGCCTCCATGTCCCCGTCGGTGCACTGTTGACGCAGCTCCGCCTGGTCTGTGGCGCCCTGGCCACCGGCGTCTCCCTCGCCGCCGGCCTGGGTCGTGGGTGCGTCGTCCCCGGAGAACACAAGCTCGTACAGCGCCCAGCCGCCCCCACCGAGGGCGAGCACCGCCACCGCGACGATGAGTCCGACCAGTAAGCCCCGGTTGGTTCCGCCGCCGGATCCACGAGTTACCTGGGTCGGGTGCGGAGCAGCGCCGAACGGAGCCGCGGACCCCTCCCCTGGCTGCTGCTGGCCCTGGTACCCGGGGTCTGGCGCGGAGAAGCGCCCTGACCCGGCGGCCCGTACCTGCAGAGCCTGGTCGACTGCCGGGTCACCCAACTCGCCGAGCCACGTCAGCAACTCCGGGTACGTGGCTGGGTTCGCGGCAATCGACGCGCGCAGGTCGACCCGCTCGTAAGCAAGGCGGGCGAGTTCGGCGGCAGGGGTCTGGGGATCGGAAGCAGCGACCGCGCTCGGGTCGTGCGGGCTCGTCAAAGTGATTCCTCGGTACCTATTAAACGGTCAGGACAATGCGCCGCGACGCGGCTGCGCCGGGACACGCACCGTCGGGAGTTATATCAGGCTTGGCGACCACCCGCCACGCGGGCCGAGGGTGAAGACGCGCTCAGAGCACCGGGAGCAGCCGCGCCCGTTCGTACGGGCCCACCTGACGCTGGTACTCCTCCCACTCCGCACGCTTGTTGCGCAGGTAAAACTCGAAAACGTGCTCCCCGAGCGTCTCGGCCACGAGCTCGGAGCTCTCCATCACGTGAAGTGCCTCACCGAGCGACTCCGGCAGGCGGCTGATACCCATGGCGAGGCGTTCCCGGTCGGTCAGTGCCCACACGTCGTCCTCGGCCTCCGGTGGAAGCTCGTAGCCTTCCTCGATCCCCTTCAGCCCCGCACTGAGCAGCACGGCGTAGGCAAGATATGGGTTGGCCGCCGAGTCCAGGGCACGGAACTCCACCCTTGCTGACTCCCCCTTGCCCGGTTTGTACATCGGGACCCGGACCAGCGCGGACCGGTTGTTGTGCCCCCAGCACACGTACGCCGGCGCCTCTCCACCGCCCTGCAGCCGCTTGTACGAGTTGGTGAACTGGTTGGTGACCGCGGTGATCTCCGGCGCGTGTTCCAGCAGGCCGGCGATGAACGCACGCGCGGTCTTGGACATCTGGTACTGCGCCCCGGGCTCGTGGAAGACGTTGCGCCCGTCCTCGAACAGCGAGAGGTGCGTGTGCATCCCGGAGCCCGGGTACTCGGTGAACGGTTTGGGCATGAACGAGGCGTAATAGCCCTGGGACAGCGCCACCTCGCGCACTACCGCACGGAAGGTCATCAAATTGTCGGAGGTGGACAGCGCGTCGGCGTAGCGCAGGTCGATCTCCTGCTGGCCCGGTGCCACCTCGTGGTGGCTGAACTCGACCGAGATCCCCATCTCCTCGAGCATGGTGATCGTCTCACGGCGAAAGTCCTGGGCAATGCCGTGTGCCGTGTGATCGAAAAACCCGCTGGAGTCGATCGGCGCAGGAACGGCGCCGTCCTTCGGTCGTTCAGCGAACACGAAGAACTCCACCTCGGGATGGGTGTAGAACGTGAACCCCGACTCCCGGGCCCGGTCCAGCGCTCGCCGCAGCACATTGCGTGGGTCGGCGAACGACGGCGAACCGTCGGGCATCAGGATGTCGCAGAACATCCGCGCGGTGCCGTTGGCGCCGCCCCGCCATGGAAGCACCTGGTACGTCGAGGGGTCGGGTTTCGCCAGCATGTCCGCCTCGAACACCCGGGCGAACCCCTCGATGGCCGACCCGTCGAACCCGATGCCCTCGTCGAAGGCGTTCTCCAACTCGGCCGGTGCCACGGCGACGGATTTGAGAAAACCCAGCACGTCGGTGAACCACAGCCGAACGAACCGGATGTCGCTCTCCTCGAGGCTGCGGATGACGCTCTCCTGCTGCTTGTCCACACGGCCAGTGTGCTACATCTTCCTGCCCGCTCACCGGTCGACCTCGTCGTGCCTCGTCGTGCCTCGTAGCGCCTCGTAGCGCCTTTGACAGCGAACGGGCTGCCCGCGATGCTCGGGCACACCGCTGGCGACCGGCCAGTGACACTGCGCCATGGAGGAGTGGTGATGACCAAGTGACCGGTTCGGTTGCTAGCGCCGCCGAGTTGATCGTGCGCTGCCTGGAGAACGAGGGCGTCGACGTGGTGTTCGGGATGCCCGGCGAGGAGAACATCCATCTGACCCAGGCCCTGGAACGATCTCGCATCCGCTACCTGTTGGTCCGGCACGAACAGGCCGCGTCGTTCATGGCGGAGATGTACGGCCGGGTGACGGGCCGCGCGGGCGTCATGTCGGCCACGCTCGGGCCCGGCGCCATCAACCTCATGCTGGGCGTCGCCGACGCCATGACCAACAGCACCCCGGTGGTGGCGTTGTCGGCGCAGGTCGGCCGGGACCGCAACTACAAGGAGTCGCACCAGTTCGTCGACCTGGTCAGTCTGTTCTCGCCCATCACCAAGTGGTCGGCCAGCGTGCCCGGCCCGAAGGCGATCCCGGAGACCGTCCGCCGCGCGTTCAAGACCGCCGAGACCGAACGCCCCGGTGCGGTGTACCTGGCAGTGCCCGACGACGTCGAGTCCGCCCACGCTCCGGCAGAGCTCGCGCCGCTGCCGCGCAACGTCGTGCAGCCCGAGGCGCCGTCGCCGGTACAGGTTGCCCGCGCTGCCGAGCTCATCGCCCAAGCCCGGCGTCCGATCGTCCTGGCCGGCCACGGGGCCGCTCGGAACAACGCTGCGGACGCGTTGACCGACTTCGCCACCTCGCTCGGCATTCCGGTGGCGACCACCTTCCACGGCAAGGGCGTCTTTCCCGACGACGACCCGTACGCCGTGGGCACGATCGGGTTCATGACCCGTGACTACGCCAACTTCGGGTTCGAGGACGCCGATGTGATCATCGCGGTCGGCTACGAGCTGCAGGAGTTCGATCCGGCGCGTATCAATCCGCACGGGGACAAACACCTCGTCCACGTGCACCGCTTTCCCGCGGAGGTGGATGCCCGCTACTCCGTCGACGTCGGCATCGTCGCGGACATCTCTGCGTCACTGCGCGCACTCATCCACGAGCTCGGCGAGCACCGCTGTCCGATCGCCGAGCCCATCCGGTCCCGGGAGCTGTTGAGCGAGGAGCTGGAACAGGGCCGCCAAGACCAGCGCTACCCACTCTCCCCGGCGCGGGTAGTGGCCGACACGCGCACCGCGCTCGGCCGGCAGGATGTCGCCCTGGTCGACACCGGTGCGGTGAAGATGTGGATGGCTCGCCTCTACCCCACCTACGCGGCCAACACCTGCCTGATCTCCAACGGCCTGTCCGCGATGGGGTTCGCGCTCCCGGGAGCGCTGGCCGTCGCGCTCGCCCAGCCGGAGCGCAAGACCTTGGCCGTCGTCGGTGACGGCGCCTGGCTGATGCACTCGCAGGAGATCGAGACCGCCATTCGCGAGCAGCTCCCGCTGACCGTGCTGATCTGGGAGGACAACGGATACGGGCTGATCGAGTGGCAGATGCAGATGGAGCTGGGTGCGCACAGCAACACCGCGTTCACCAACCCGGACGTCCTCACCTACGCGCAGAGTTTCGGCGCATCGGGCTACCAGATCACCGAGCCGGACGAGCTGCTGCCCACGCTGCGGGCGGCCTTGGACGAGGACGGAGTGTCCATCGTCAACTGTCCGGTCGACTACACCAGGAACCTGGAGTTGACGGGGCGACTCGGTCAACTCGACAGCGCTCTGTGAACCGTCGCTGCTCGAGGGGAACCATTCAGGTCGTCCGACCGACCCATCCAGCGCGCACGGGGTGGGCCCATTACCCTCGGTGACGTGCCACAACTTCGAGCTGCCCTGGCCCAG
>Ga0209487_1004457_pt1 | contig 10745 bp, 4 predicted proteins | sample Poulit2012_FD_187524 | JGI IMG/M metagenome (GOLD analysis project Ga0209487, IMG submission 187524) | Agricultural soil microbial communities from Georgia to study Nitrogen management - Poultry litter 2012 (SPAdes) (version 2) | ecosystem: Environmental > Terrestrial > Soil > Agricultural land... | reverse complement strand
ACATTAATTTTTTCATACATCGGGTATGTTACCCAGGAAATAGCTCTTGAGGGTAGAACAGAGTTGAATGTCGAGATGGTTATGGATGCAATTATGGGAGAGGATATTGTTGTTGTTGGTTATGGTGCGCAAAGGCGAGAGAGTGTTGTTGGAGCAATTTCAACCATAGAGGTTGAAGAGTTGAGAGTGCCGACTGGTTCGATTAGTAATGCTCTTGCTGGTCGAATGTCTGGAGTGGTATCAGTTCAGACGACTGGAGAACCCGGCTACGACCATGCACAATTCTGGATACGTGGAATCGGGACATTTGGAGCTAATAGAGAGCCTCTTATATTGGTGGACGGAATTGAACGAGACATAAATGGTCTCGACATCGAAGAGGTGGGATCCATTTCTATTTTGAAAGATGCTACTGCTACAGCAGTGTATGGGGTAAGAGGGGCTAATGGCGTAGTACTTATAAATACAAAAAGAGGAGAAATAACTGCACCGAGAGTCAGTTTTCGTTCCGAAGCAGGTGTTACAAGCCCGACTCGAATGCCAAAATTTGTTGATTCTGCCCAATTTGCTGAATTATATAATGAGGCACGTGGCTCTGATTTCTATTCAGATGAAGTTATTGAAATGTATCAGTCAAATGCGGATCCCGATCTCTATCCGAACGTGAACTGGCTGGACGAATTATATTCTGCTGGAGCCTCTTTTCAGCGCTATAATCTAAATGTCAGTGGAGGGAATGAACGACTGAGATACTTCGTTTCCGGTTCCTTTTATGATGAAGATGGCATCTATCGACAGAATGATCTTGCCCAATATAATTCCAATATTAATCTGCAACGTTATAATTTCCGATCCAATATTGATATCTATTTAACAGAATCTACCCAATTCTCCATTGGTATTGGAGATATTCTCACTTCTCGTAATCGCCCAGGAGCAGGTACTGGCGACATTTGGGGTTATGCTTTTTCTACTTCACCAAATGTCTTTCCTGCGGAATTTTCAGATGGTAGTGCATCAGGGCCCTCTTGGGGGACTGGAGAAAATCCCTATAATCTACTCGTCAATTCCGGGTATGCCGACGAGTGGAATAATAAAGTGCAGTCTGTCATCTCGCTACAACAAGGTTTGGATGTAATTACAGAGGGATTGGCAGGAAGAATTATGTTTTCTTTTGACAAGGAGAACGAAAGCCTGATGGTTCGCTCGAAAACTGTTGAGACTTTTCTAGCATTAGGGCGTGATGAAAATAACGATGTGATTTTAAATCGAACGAGGGAGGGGCAGGATTTCCTCTCCTACTCCTCTTCCAGCAGTGGTAACAGAAATATTTACTTTGAGACCCAATTGAATTACCAACGCGATTTTGGTCTTCACTCAGTAGGTGGACTGTTAATTTATAATCAAAGTAGTTTTTCAAATACAGGTGCAGGTAGTCTGGAAGCTTCTTTACCGTACGTACACCAGGGAATTGCTGGTAGGCTAGATTATTCCTTCGCTAATCGGTACTTCCTGGAAGGGAACTTCGGATTGAATGGTTCGGAAAACTTTGCAAAAGGTCATCGTTTTGGGTTCTTCCCATCCATTGCAATTGGTTGGATTCCTTCAAACGAATCATTTTACACCGGAATAAGTGATGTAATTACATTCCTGAAATTCAGAGCATCTCATGGTTATGTAGGTAATGATGAGATTGGTGGTGGGCGCCGTTTTGTCTACATGTCTACAGTAAATCAGGGAGCGAGTGGTTATAACTTTGGTCCAAACAATGCAGGGCACGGAGGACTCACCTTTGGAGAGATTGGAACGCCTCATGCTACTTGGGAAAGGGCTAGAATGACTAACTTAGGAATTGAAATGCATCTTTTTGACAACTTTATTATTCAAGCAGATGCATTCTATGAAAGAAGGGAGAAAATATTTCTCCAGCGAGCTTCTTTGCCAAGTTTTTTCGGGCAGACAACTCTTCCTTATGTAAATCTGGGTGAGATGGAGAATAAAGGTGTTGATGGAAATATAGAATACTTTCAACAGTTAGGAGATGTTTCTATATCAGTAATGGGTAATTTCTCATATAACAGAAACAAGATATTGGAAAATGATCAGCCTGATTATGCATATACATACCGAAACAGGAGGGGGCAGAAATTTGGCCAGCAATTCGGAATGGTTGCTGTAGGGCTTTTCGAATCAGATGAAGAGATCGCCCAAAGTCCTCCTCAATTTGGACTGACAAACCTGCGACCAGGGGATATAAAGTATCTGGATGTCAATGGTGATGGTGTAATTGATTCAAATGATGAAGTGCCGATTGGGTATTCTAATGTTCCTGAAATGGTTTATGGTTTCGGATCAAGTATAGCGTATAAAGGTTTCGATTTCTCTTTCTTGTTCCAAGGTGTGGGTAATATAACGCGATTCATTGGGGGTGTGCCAGTATATCCATTCAATTCGGATAACCTGGGTATGTCAAATATTTATGAGGATGTTTACTATTCCCGATGGACTGTTGAATCTCCATCACAGGATGTTATGTTCCCAAGATTATCAGATGGACCTAATCAAAATAACTATCGGAATTCTACTTGGTGGCAGCGAGATATGAGCTATCTGCGACTGAGAAATGTAGAAATTGGTTATACCATTCCATATGCAGTAACGGAAAAAATCAGAGCTAGAAGCCTGAGGGTATATCTTAGTGGTGTGAACCTTTTGACGTTTAGTAAGTTCGATATGTGGGATCCAGAGCTGAATACATCAAATGGCAACCTATACCCAATTTCCAAAGTGATAAACTTTGGAATATCCATGAACTTTTAATTAACAGTAAAATGAGAAAGTTGTCATATCTTGCAGCACTGGCTGCTATACTTTTTATCTCTTCTTGTGATCTGCTGGACGTAGAAATCGATGACCGTCTTACGATGGATATGATTTTTGAGGATCGACAGACCATAGAATCTTTCCTATATAATATCTATAGTCATACTCCTTCAGAACTCAACCATGACCAAACACCATGGGTACCGGCAAGTGATGAAGCTGATTTTATCTATCGAAGGGGCTATCAAAATATGAATTCAGGTAACTGGGATCCTGACAATGCTCCATTCCAAAAATGGAGTGGATATTATCAAGGAATTAATAAAGCCAGTTATTTTATAGAAAATCTTGAGGTTATCGATGATTTAACCCAAAATCAGGTGACACAGTATAAAGCAGAGGCGCGATTTCTAAGAGCATATTTCTATTTTCTGCTTATTCGACAATATGGTCCAGTGATTATACTTGGCGAAGAGCCGTATCCAATTGATGGTGATCTAAATGTTCCCAGGACTCCTTTTGAGGAGTCTGTTCAATGGGTTAGTGATGAGTTCCTAAGAGCTTCTGAGGACTTGCCCCTCACTTGGCAGTCTCAATGGTATGGCAAGCCTACAAAAGGTGCAGCACTGGCATACAGATCCAGGTTATTGTTATATGCCGCAAGTCCGCTATATAATGGAAATCCAGCCTATAACCATGTTCAAAACCCTGACGGCACACCTCTTTTCCCATCTACATATACAGAAGAAAAATGGAGGATAGCTGCGGATGCTGCAAAAGAAGTAATTGATTTGGATCAGTATGAACTGGTGGTAAGAGAAGATCCATATGAATCGTATTGGAGTGTTTTTAAAGAGTCATGGAATGAAGAAATTATACATGGCAGGTCTGATGGCGGGGGGTGGTGGGATTTACACACACGTCCGAGAGGTCGGCAAGGTTATGGAGGAAAATCAGTAAGTCAATTACAGTTGGACGCTTATGCAATGGCCAATGGTAAATATCCCATAACAGGGTACGCGGGAAGCCAGGCGAACCCAATAATTGACCCCTCTTCGGGATATGTAGAAGAAGGTTTTTCAAATTTTACACACCCTATTGAGGGCTATACAAGGGAAACATTTAACATGTTTGTCAATCGTGAACCTAGATTTTATGTATCTGCGTTGTGGAGTGGTGCTGACTGGATCTTTCCTAACATAGATTACATAGTTCATTTCTACTGGGGTAGTAACGACGGGCCATCTTCCAGTGCTCATGACTATCCTAAATCAGGTGTAATGATTCGAAAACTAAATCATCCTGACAATGACTATACTACATCTCCAGTAACTCGTTCCTGGATCCATTTTAGATATGCGGAAATCTATCTTAACTATGTAGAAGCGTTAAATGAATATGACCCTGGTCATCCAGACATTCTTGAATATTTGAACCGTATTAGAGTTCGTTCCGGAGTTCCCCCTATTGAGGAAGTCTACCCTGAAGCAGTTGGAAATAAGAATTTGATGCGAGATTTGATTCACAGGGAACGTAGGGTTGAACTGGCATTTGAAACCCACAGATTCTTTGATACCAGACGGTGGTTGATTGGTGAAGAAACAAATGGTCAGCCATTCTATGGGATGAATATTTTTGCAACATCTGATGATCCAGGTTCTGAGTTTTGGCAACGGACTCATCATGAGGACAGGGTATTCGAACAACGGCACTATCTGTTTCCCATACCTCAGTCGGAAATAGATCGAAACCAGGAATTGGTGCAAAATCCATACTGGTAAAGGATAGGAACATAGGCAGGGTGCAGAGTAAAAGCACCCTGCTTGTTTAAACTCCATCAAAAACGGGGACTTCTGGAAACTACTGTATGTTGTTTGTGTTAAGGTTTTGATAAATATATTTACAAATATCGTTTCCCAATCTCCATCTCAGGGCCATATAGTACCCAACAAGTCCTATTTAAAGGATATTTGTAATCGATCTTTGGTGATCTCACCACCAACTTACAGACCTTACCTGGCTAAGAGCTTTGGTAAACAGCAATTTGGCCTGTTTAAAGTACCAGAAGAAACTTCCAAACCCCCAAAACAAATAATTAAATGAACGTCATGAAAAAAAACATCTACCTCTATGCGATCCTGATGCTGTTGGTGATGAGCAATTGTAATGTAAATGATCAATTGCATGGGGATGCACCAGAATCAAAAGTGCTTTTTGCCAATAATGAACTTATACAGGACATTTACATGGCGCCAACAGTTCAGAATTACACATATAATTTACTCATTTATAGAAGTGGAATTCATAGTGATAACCTTGTAAAGGTCGGTATTTCCGTAGATGCATCAATTTTAGAAGAGTATAATTTGGAAAATGGAACTGAATATGAACTTATGCCATCTGAATATTATGAGTTTGATAGTGAAATCAATATTTCCAGCGGTAAAGAGTATGGTTCAGTTGATGTCCACATTCAGGTGAGACGTATTGCAGATGAATTAGTTGCAGATTCACAATACGTTATTCCATTTACAATTTCGAAGGCAGACGGTGCAGATATTAATGATGATAAAAACGATGTCTTAATTCTATTTAATTTGAGAGAACCTTTTATCCGTCAGGAGTCTTATGGGACAGATGAGGGTGCCTCTGTTGGAAGTATGAACTTTACGAGAAGTTATACTGTGTATGTTGAATTTGAGAATGAATGGGAGATCAATGCTGGTTATCAGGCTAATTATAACCTTGTGGAATCCTATAATGTAGATAATGGGACAGATTACAAGCCACTGCCCGAGAGTAATCTTGTTAACATTCCATCTGAATTCACATTATCAGCAGGTGTTAACTCAATTGATGTTGAAATCGAATTGAGTCCTGATAATTTACAATACTTTGAACCTTATTTACTTCCGCTGCAGCTTGTGAGTTACGGTGACTTTCCTGTGGATTCCAGTCGACAGATAATATATTTATTATTTCAACGTGACTTTGACCAAAACGATGCAATAATAATTCCTCTTACCGATGAGATGATTGAAACCTACACACAAGAGTCTTCAGAAGGTCCGAAGGCTAATTTAGTGGATGGAAGTACATCTACCTACTGGCACTCGGCATGGTCATCAGGGGTAGCTCCATTGCCCCATTGGATTCAGATAAATTTTGATCAATCTGAAGAGATCGGTGGCTTTAATTATACTTTTCGACAACCAAGTGGAATTAACGATCGTCCAAACCATTTTGACGTTCAAGTCAGTGAGGATGGTTCTGTTTGGAGCACAGTATGGGAGTCCAAGGCAGGATTACCTGTAGAACCTGTTGATCAGATGCAAACACTGGTGTTTGACCAAAATTACAGTTCACAATATTTCAGAATCCGAATTCTCGATACGTTTGCCAGTGGAAGCTGGACTCATATGAGCACGTTGGAAGTATTTAAGGTTTCAGAATAATACTCATAAAGAAATGTCTGGGAGGATGCCAGACATTTCTTTAGTTGCAACTAATATACCGTTGGGTTAAAAAAGTTTATGCTAGGATCAGTTACGAAACAAAAAGCTCTGATATTGTTAATGATTATTCAGGGGTGTGCTTCTATTAATCAAGAGCAACTCGAAAAAAAAATGCAAGAGACCCCAACCTGGGATGACCAGACGCTTAGCTTTTACGACTATGATGCAGAGGGTAACCTGAGAGACGTTCGAAACGACCTGTCCGGCAGACTGGCCGGAATGGTTCAGTTTGTACAGAGTCACTCCGTAGATCCCTCGGGCAATGAAGAAAAACATATGCCGCGAATGACAAGTGAACGGGAAACTCTGTTGTTGTTCACGCCATCCCCTGAATTTGGTGATATTACCCAATTAGAAGTGACCGTGTTACTGAATGGCAAGGTGGAGGAGACAATTGCTCTGAACAGGCCTGAATTTATTTTAGAGGCGGACAGGCCGGAAGACGCTGTGGATTCCAGGCCCGATGTTATCTATTCCAAACGAGCCTGGTCTGGGATCCTTCCCTGGCATGTAATCAAGCCGGGAATGGAGTTGGTTTTTAAGGATGGATCGGGGATGGAGGGTCGCCTGGAGGCAGAAGCCATTGAGATGGCTCCTCCTTCTGAACTTGTACTCAACAACATTCGAATCGGCCTTCTCACCGATCCTCCGGTCGATGAAGATCATTACATCATGCTGGAGCCGGCAAAAGCGGGTGCAGATTATTTTCAAACAGCTCCTCTTTCAAAATTGACGATCGCCCAGTATGAGGATATCAGGCTGGACAGGGTTATGGTAGCAACAGGAGAAATCTACGAGAAGGCCAGCCGCGATGAAGGCGGTGTCTATAGTGGAGACATGAGAGAGAATACTGCAAAATCAACCTTCAGTGTAGGCATAAACCTGGCGAACTGGGGTATCACCAGCTCAGGAATGCTTAGCCAGCATCAACCTCAGCTGACACAGACTGTTGTAAGCCACCACGCACAGGGGGAGTATAGCAATGGTACACAGCTACACGGACTGAGCGGAGGTAACGGCATGCTCACACTAATTCGCTCCATCGGGAATGAGTTCAGTCATGAGATCGGCCACCATTACGGCCTGGGGCACTATCCCGGACGAGATGGTGATGACGATTTCTGGACGACCCACCATCATGATAGCGGATGGGGGTATATCGCCCACCGTAAAAGGATGAGGGCCAATATTCACTGGACCGATCAGCAGCTGAGCGACGGCAGCACCAACGTCCCCAATTTCAAGGAGACATACAGATTTAGCCGTGACGCGATGTCGGGCGGGGATATTGCCAGTCAATATTCAGACTACACCCACTATACGGGCTACAGTACCCAGACCAGGATCCAGCCGTCATTAAACAGGCCTGTTTTTTCCGAAGAGTCATCCACCGGTTACCGTATCTGGAATGAAAAGACGGGTAAAATGGAAGACCACAGACCGGAAGTTCCGAAATCAGACTATATCTGGTTTAACTCCCCGGATGGATATTACCTGGCTCCGGTGAAGCATGGAACAGAGGTATATACCGTTTTGGGCGGGTACGACCCTGATGAGCGGATCGGTCTGCTCTACCCGCCAGCGCGAAGCAACTGGGGGAATGTGTTTGATCTGCCTGAGCCTGAATTTGATTCTGCAACGAAGCAATGTTGGCTTCAGATTGATTACAAAGGCGGATCGGTTCAACATGTTGCCTTGTCGCCACATCGCATGGGAAGTAATGCAAACAAACTGCATGTACAGGTGGACGCTGCTGAGGATCCGCAGCAAGCATCGCTCTATTGTCACTCTTCTGAAGGGGAGAGGGTTCTTCTGTCTGAAGTATCTTTTCCGGAAAGAGAATCCAAAATGGAGCCGCCGGTTGTTATTGGCAGGGAATCAGGGTACACCGCACTTGAAAAAGAAGAATACTCTGAACTCCATTAACAGAAAGGCGGATAGCATTTTATAAAGGTGTTTGAATTTGTTTCTGTTCCTTCAGTCAGAGTATAAAGCAGCGAATAAGTAAGACGGTCTATGATCAACGTTTTTTCCAGGCTGTCTGTGTTTGTGGCAGCCTTCTTCCTTATTGTTATTGTTGGTTGCCAAACAAACGGACCGATAGCTGTGAAAGGCGCAGGAACGGGGAATGGACAATTAACAGATCATACGGTTCTGTTTGTGGATGAAGGCCCATCTGGAATTTCTGAGGCAAGACGGCTGGGTCAAACTTTCCCCTCATCCGATTTTGTGGCTACCGGTCTTTATCTGGCTCCGGGGGATGAGGTTACGGTTGATGTCTCCTTCACCAGGCAGGGGAGCGGTACTCCACGTCTACTCATCGGGACCTATTCAAGGTATGAGGAGAAATGGAATCCTACAGAAGTGGAACTCATCAGGGGAACCCAAACCGTATCAGGCAGAGGAAAGGGAGGATTGCTCTATATCCGTTATCATACGGAAAATGGGGAAGAGCCGGGAGGACAGGTCCGTCTTGAATTTAAAAGCGGAGCCCTCAAAGTTCCCCATTTTAAATTGGGTGAGACAGACCACAGGGATTGGCAACATCAATTAGAAAAGAGGAAAAAAGCTCCGGATGTCATTTTGGAAAGCAACCATGCAATGATTGTTGTTTCGAGAGAGCATGCGCTGGAGTTCAGGAATGAAGATCAGGCAGATCTCCTCACTCTACTCGACAGAGTGATGGATGCGGAAGCGGAAATCAGCGGACTGACCAATTCGGGAGGAATCCATCAGCGAAATCGTCATAAAGTTCTGCTTACAGAGACCGATATGGAAGATACCTATATGGCGGCAACATGGTACCGGACCTGGTATCACAAAGATGCCATCCGTCACATTCTGACGACGAACGGATTGCAGCACGATGGCTGGGGGCCATGGCATGAGATCGGGCATATGCATCAGCAAGACGCCTGGACCTGGCAAGGTTTGGGAGAGGTCACAGTCAATATCTACTCCCTTGCAGCAGAAAGGGTCCTGGGGAATGGCAGATCCCGACTTGCCCGTGACCATGTTTGGGCAGAGGTTGCACTCTACCTGAATCTACCTGATTCAGAGCGGGACTTTAACAGTGAGGAGACAAATTATTTTGTTCGTCTTGCGATGTATCAGCAGTTGTGGATTGCCTTTGGTGATGAATTTTATCAGAAACTGCATCGTAGAACTCGTGAAGGTACTCCAGGGTTGGAAAACAGGGAGGATAAAATGAGGTATTTTATGTTGCAGGCTACTGAAATTTCAGGGGTCGATCTGGGAGATTTTTTCCGAAGGTGGGGATTGCGTGTAGATGAATCGGTATATAGCGAAATTGCATCGAAAGGGTTGTCTCTACCCGGCCAGGATCTGACGAAGCTTACAGACGATCCCAACTTTATATTTCCGGATGAGCCGTGGGCAGAGGTGATCGATTTCAGCTCGGAAGAGACCTCTAAAGAAGGAAAGATCAACGGTCGTGCTGAACGTCTGATTGACGGTATGAAAGGAACGTACTGGCACTCAGCCTGGGAAGAGACAATCGAAGAGTTTCCGCATCATCTCACATTTCGGATTCTCAAACCACAGGAGGTGCGCGGATTTGAGTTCACCCAGAGAGCCAATGGGGCACGGCATGTCAGGGAAATCGAGATCCTGGTCAGTGGCGATAACCTGAAGTGGGAAAGTATGGGTACGTTTGAACTGGATTCTGTGACTACACCCCAAAAAGTATCGCTGCCAGCGAGAAAAAAAATCGCCTATTTTAAAGTTATCATGAAATCTGCCTACGATGGTGAGTCCTATGCGGCCATGGATGAGATCCGTATCTATTGAGGTCCTAATACAGTCAAGGGAGAGCCCGGGTTAAGTCACTACTGTATTGCACGACGTGATATTGCGGATATAAGCGAGTCTAAAGCCAAATAAGAACAATGTAAGATCTGACTCACCCAAATTCACACTTCAAGAGCAGAAATCGGTGTAGCAAGGGATTCTTCGCTTTCGTACTCATTAAACAAGGTCCGTAAACGATGGTGACTCCCGGGGCGGAAGGGGTTAAACCAATAGGCCGTATAAACAGAAATATTGATAAAAGACTGCTCCTTTAGTGATTTAGGTCGTCACACGAATGAAACTTTCCGCTTTTACATTTTTTGATAAGCGGAAAAATTCACATATTTATGGTGCAGATACCGATTGGCAGGAAGTCACTAAAGTGGTATAGTGTAATAGGGAAGTGACTTACGGTCTTGGATTGTCCAGAAGGTTTAAATTGATGAAACATCGGTGGAGACAGAAAGAATATCTTTGGCGGGTTGCAGTGACGAAGTGTGTTGGAGTTACATGAAAGATGGTTGTAAAGACTCTCTTGAAGTACTCTACCTGCGCTTTTATAATAACCTGTTTGATTATGCCGTCAGTTTTTGCGGG
>Ga0209487_1004456_pt1 | contig 10749 bp, 9 predicted proteins | sample Poulit2012_FD_187524 | JGI IMG/M metagenome (GOLD analysis project Ga0209487, IMG submission 187524) | Agricultural soil microbial communities from Georgia to study Nitrogen management - Poultry litter 2012 (SPAdes) (version 2) | ecosystem: Environmental > Terrestrial > Soil > Agricultural land... | reverse complement strand
CATCAAACATTTTGTTCAAAAGCGATTAAAAGATCAATCATTATTTTCTCCCCAGATGTATACGACCCCTGTCATTACAATTACTGGACAAAATCATATTCTAATCGAACAGCATTACAAAATTACTTATTTTTCAAATACAGAAATTAAATTATCTACAAAAATAGGTACAATACAAATTATCGGTACTGCATTAATGATAAAAATGATGTATCCACAAGAGATTTTATTAGGAGGTACGATTAAAAAAATTAACTTTGAACAAATAGTGTAGAGGGTGAAAAAAATGCAACATCATTTAATAGCTAAATGGATTGGCTATGTAACATTGGAAATAAAAGGGACAGACCATGAAAAGTTATTTCAGGCATGTGTAGTTCACGGGATTAAAATATGGGATATTGATAAAAAAAGCGAAAATTTATGCATTTGTAAGACGTATACAAAAAATATGAAACAGCTAGACAATATTATTCAACAAAAATTTTCTAGATACGAGATTTCAATAATTAATGAACAAGGCTATTTACCTTATGTAAAACAGATTTGGTTTCGAAAAGAATATATAATTGCTTTTTTCCTTTGTATTATATTATTATTTTTATTATCTAACGTCATTTGGAAGGTTAAAATTAGTGGGGTATCAACAGAGTTAGAAGAAAAATTAACAGAACAACTTGCATCATATGGAATCTATGAAGGTGCTTGGGCTTATTCAATTGATTCAATTGAATCTATTCAAGATGATATTTTAAATAATATGGAAGAATTATTATATATAGGTATTGAAAGAAAAGGGACAAGCATTATTGTAGACGGGATTGAAAAACTAATTATTAAAGAAAAGGAAAAGGAAACCGCAACACAGCTAGTTGCAGAAAAAAATGGTGTTATCGATAAGATGTTCATAAAAAAAGGCGTTCCTTTAGTGAATACTGATGATTATGTTAAAAAAGGGGATGTGTTAGTTTCGGGAGATATTTTAGATGAAGAGGATAAAGAGGGTGATGAAAATAGTTCTAAAACACCTGAAGCTGAGGGTGAAGTTTATGCAAATACATGGTATGAAGTTGATGTAAATAGCTCAATTTATAGCTATCGTGAAAAGTTAACAGGTGAAATGATTACACAGTATTTGATTGATGTAGGTAACTATCAATTACCAGTTTGGCCTTGGAAAAGAGCTTCATTTAATGAGCAGTATGTTGAAGTAGAATATGAAGATGTTTATTTTATAAAATGGAGAATTCCAATACAAATTATAAAGAAATCAATATATAATAAAGCTACTTTGACTCAAACTAGGTCAGAAGCACAAACGAAAGAATATGCTATACAACAAGCACTTGATCATTTAAAATTAAAATTAGGAAAGAACACAGAAATTATTAACTATTATGTTTTGCAAGATGGAACAGACAATGGTAAAGTGAAACTGAACTTATATGTTAGTGTCTTGGAAGATATAGCGATAAGTCCAAATTAAAAATTAATTTTGAAGTATGCTGAAATAAGTCTATGAATCTTATGTAATTATTTTCGCCTACGCATATAAGTGAAGTATTAAATAATATGTCAAAAGTAGCCTAGTAATAAAAGGAGACAAATCTGAATGGATGAACCGATTGAACTAATTGACTTAAAAATACATAATTCTAACGAGGCCAGAGAATTATTCGGAATAAACGATTCTTTTCTTAAGCTCATTGAGCAACAATTACAAGTATCAATTATTACGAGAGGCGAGCAAGTACAAGTATCAGGTATGAAAAAAAATATTAAACTTGTTCAAGTAATATTAAATGGTTTATTAACGGTTATTCAAAAGGGGCAAATATTGACCGAACGTGATGTCTTTTACGCCATTGAATTAGCGAAAGATGGAAACATCCATCAATTTGAAACTTTATTCGAAGATAGTATAATGAAAAACGCTAAAGGTAAACCAATCCGAGTGAAAACATTAGGCCAAAAAGAGTATATTGCTGCAATGAGAAAAAATGATATGGTGTTTGGAATTGGACCGGCTGGAACAGGAAAAACTTATTTAGCTATAGTAAAGGCTGTTTATAGTTTAAAGAATGGTCTTGTTAAACGAATTATTTTAACCCGACCAGCTGTTGAAGCCGGAGAAAGTTTAGGATTCCTACCGGGCGATTTAAAAGAAAAAGTTGACCCTTATCTAAGACCATTGTATGATGCATTAAATGATGTACTTGGTAGGGAACAAACGGTTCGATTAATTGAAAAAGAAATCATTGAAGTTGCTCCATTGGCTTATATGCGTGGAAGAACTTTAGATGATGCATTTGTCATATTAGATGAAGCACAAAATACAACACCAGAACAAATGAAAATGTTTTTAACGAGATTAGGATTCGGCTCAAAAATGGTCATTACTGGTGATATTACACAAATTGACTTACCAAAAGGAATTGAATCTGGTTTACAAGTTGCTAATCGGTTATTAACCGAAATCAATGGTATTTCATTTGTTTATTTGAAAGAAGCCGACGTTGTTAGACATCCATTAGTTCAAAAAATTATTCATGCTTATGAACATAAAGATCAATTCCAATAATTTTTTACGTTTATTCTTTCAAATTTCCAGCTATATACAGGGGTGAATTAGTTGAAGAAATGGAATAAGAAATTTAGAAATATATTTAATAGTAAATCAAAATGGATTACAATACTATTCCCTGTTATTTTATTAGGAGTTTTTTTCTATTTAATGACAATGAATAATGTCTATTTAAAAACGTATGAAATTGAAAAATTTAATAGAGCAGCGGAAACAATTAGATCACCTATATCTGTTGAAAATGAAGCAGAAACAGAACGAAAAACGAGAGAAACTGTTTTATCAGTAAGTGATCGATATACAATAATGGAAGAAATTATTGAAGAAAAAATTAGTTATATAGAAGAATTATTTGATGCAGTGGAAAAATTAGCAGTAGAAAATGAAGTAAAAGACGATGATGATTCTGAATTATCAGAACCTTTATCGAATGATGAATTAGTTTTTCAACTTCAAGAAATATTATCTACTGAAATAACAGAAGCGATTGATGATTTAACATTTATACAACTTATTCAATTAAATAATGAAGATCGTGAGAAGGGAAAAGATCTTTTTATTAAAACAGTAGATAAAGTCTTACGAAATGGGGTTCGCGTTGAAAATATTAATAGCGCAAAAGAAGAAGTAAACGGTAATATTAAATATTCTACTTTAAACGAGGAAATGAAAAAAGTTTTATATAAATTAGTCGATTTTTCTATTGTTGAAAATTCTTTTTTTGACGCAGAAAAAACAATGGAAGCCCGAAATGAGGCTGCAAGTAATGTAAATCCAGTAATTATCCGCTCTGGGGATATTATTGTTCGAGAAGGCCAAATTATAACAAATGAAATATATGAAGAATTAAAACTAGTTGGCTTATTAAAACAGCAACAAAGAATATTTCCTGGAATTGGCTTAGCTTTATTTATCTTATTTATTTTATCTATTATTAGTTATGAATTGTTTCGACTTCATAAAAGAAAGAACTTTGATTTTGGTAAAATGATTATCGTCTTATTCGTTAGTATAATTGTTGTTGCCTTAATGAAAATTGTTAGTTTATTTACAGATCAATTAAATCATTTATATTTTATTGTACCAATAGCTACAGGTGTATTACTACTAAAATTATTAATATTTGAAAGATTAAGTATTATTTTTGCGATAATTTTTTCTGTTTTAGGTAGTATTATTTTTAATGGAGAAGTTCCTGGTTCATTAAATATGGAAGCAGGTATTTACTTTTTATTTTTCCAAATTGCTGCAATTGTCTTTTTAAAAAATTTAAAAGACAGGGTATCTATTATAAAAACAGCTTTTGGGATGGCAATTATAAATATGCTCACAATCATTATGTTTTTATTACTTTCTTTTATACAATATGATTTAGTGCAAGCAATTATTCATTCGTCTTATGGAATTGTTGCTGCGATTTTATCAGCAGTGTTAACGATTGGACTACTACCATTTTTTGAAACAGGTCTTGGAATATTGTCTGATCACAAACTACTTGCCTTGGCAAATCCGAATCAGCCTTTACTAAAAAAGATTTTAACGGAAGCTCCTGGAACTTATCATCATTCTATAATGGTTGCTAATTTAAGTGAAACAGTTTGTGAAGCAATAGGTGCTAATGGGTTATTAGCAAGGGTCGGTTCGTATTATCATGATATAGGAAAAACAGTTAAACCTCATTATTTTATCGAAAACCAAGTTGCAATACGTAATCCACATGACTTTTTAGAGCCAACTGAAAGTGCCAAAATAATAATTAATCATGTCACAGATGGAGTAAAGATGCTTAAGAAGCATAATTTACCTAGGGAAATCATTGATCTAGCGATGCAACATCATGGAACTTCATTAGTTGAATATTTTTATTACAAAGCGAAAGAGAAGGATCCAAATGTAAGTGAATCTGATTTTCGCTATTCCGGCCCTAATCCATTAACAAAAGAAGCAGGAATCATATCGATATGTGATTCTGTTGAAGCTGCGGTAAGGTCATTACGTGAACCTTCATCTGAGAAAATTGAAGAAATCGTTACATCTATCATTAATAAGAAGTTAATGGATGGACAGTTTGATAGTACTCCGTTAACCTTAGAAGAATTGAACATCATCCGTGAAACAGTGTGTGAAGCTTTAAAGGGGATTTTCCACTCACGGATTCAATATCCGACGAAGGAGGCTAATTAATGATTGTCGATATTATAGACACTGAAAATACATTGTCTAAAGAACAAGTTTCATTAATCAAAAATGTGTTAACCTTCGCAGCAAAAAAAGAAAAGGTAGTTCAAAATGCAGAGCTAACAGTAAGTATTGTCTCTAATGAGGAAATAGCTATTTTAAATGGGCAATACCGTAATAAAAGTGAACCAACTGATGTACTGTCTTTTCAATTAGACGATCCATTTCATGAAAGAGATAATATCCCGATATTGATTGGTGATATTATTATTTCGATTGATAAAGTTAAAGAACAATCTATTCGATTTAACCATTCTTTTAATAGAGAATTGTTATTTTTGTCTGTTCATGGATTTCTTCATTTATTAGGATATACTCACGATAATATAGCTGAGGAAAAAATGATGTTTCAAAAACAAGAAACCATATTGAAGGAGTTTAATCTTGAAAGAAAATAAGAAGGGAATTGGCTTAACATATGCTATACAAGGTATTGTTTCAGCCTTTATCCATGAACGTAACTTTAGAATTCACATTATCATCGCCATTTGTGTTATTGGAGGAGGCTTCTTTTTTAAATTAACAAGATTTGAATGGTTGTTTGTATTAATTAGTATACTTCTTGTTTTAATGACAGAATTAATTAATAGCAATGTAGAAAGAATCATTGATTATATAAAGCCAGAATATCATGTTCAAGCAAAAATAATAAAAGATATTGCTGCGGGTACTGTATTACTTGCTGCTGTTTTTGCAGTAATCGTTGGCTTAATAATATTTATTCCGAATATTCCATTCTAGCCAAAAATAGAATGGTTTTTTATTTGAAATAAAGTTTTATACCTTATCATAATTGATATCGAACATTGATTAGTAAAATTTAACAGTTGGACGTTTGCCTATTAACGAAAAAATCCATCTTTTTAGGTGTTGCTTTAACCTCCAACGGACAGAAGTCTGGATTATCATTGTTATCGAGGAATATCCATAGTATCTTAATTAACGTGCAATTTGTTCGGATTAGTACCATCTTTACAATCTTTACATGAATAAACAGTGACTTTTTCACTGACTAGGAATGTCATAGTTATAAAATTTTAAAACTCGTATTCAATGTTGCGTAATATAAAATTCATCCAATTGATTAAATAACACTATTTGTCGAAATAATGAAAATTAGTGCTCATATTTTACGAAATATATTATGTTTTTATATGTTTTGTCGAAAGGATTAATTTTATTGCAAATTTGTAGTATCATATGTACAAAGGTGCACTTCAGGAGGAGCAAACATCATGGTAGAATCATCATTTCGTTCAGGTTTTGTAACAATTGTCGGGAGACCAAATGTTGGAAAATCGACATTAGTGAATCAAATAATTGGAGAAAAAGTATCCATTATTAGTGATAAAATTCAAACTACACGTCATACAATTCATGGGATATTGACGGAAGACGATATGCAACTTATTTTAATAGATACACCTGGTATACATAAACCAAAACACAAATTAGGAGATTATATGGTCGACGTATCGATTAAAACGTTAAATGATGTAGATCTTGTATTGTTTATAGTAAATGCTACGGAAAAGTATGGTAAAGGTGAGGAATTTATATTAAATCAGCTAAATCAAATTGATTCACCCGTGTTTCTAATCATTAACAAAGTCGATCTTATTCATCCAGATGAGTTGTTTTCAATAATTGACATGTACAAAGACACACATAATTTTGAAGAAATAGTGCCAATCTCAGCTCTGAACGGAAATAATATTAAGAAATTAATTTCATTGATGAGAGACAAACTACCATATGGACCTAAATATTATGATGATAATCAACTTACGAATCGATCAGATCGATTTATGATTAGTGAGATTATTAGAGAGAAAGTACTTACTCATACAAAAGAAGAAGTACCTCATTCAATCAATGTAATCGTTGAAACAATGGAACAAACATCCAAACAGAAGTTGCATATTCAAGCAACGATTATAACTGAGAGAGAATCTCAAAAGGGAATATTAATTGGTAAAAAGGGACATATGTTGAAAAAAATTGGTCAAGAAGCCCGTATAGAATTAGAAGAGATTATTGGAAAAAATATTTTTTTAGAATTGTGGGTGAAAGTACAAAAAGATTGGCGGAATAAACAATCTATCCTATCACAATATGGCTTCGATTCAAATTAGATAGACCTTTGGAAAAAATTTATACTCATCTTTACAATGTCCAAGGCTATTCTAATATTATAAGTTACATTTTCATTATCCAACAAATTTAAAGGAAAGGAAGGTTTCTTGTGAATAATATGATATGGAATTTATTTTTACAAACAGGAAACGTAGAAACCTATTTATTGTTGAAACAATTAGAAAATGAACCTGATGAAGATGGACTACAAAACGAGTTAACAAAGGATGAAATTGCTTTTTTTGAATCGAAAATGTAGCATATATAATAAGGAGAAGAATGTATATGCTGACAAAAGTGGAAGGTATTATTTTAAAAACACAAGAATATGGCGAAACGCATAAAATTGTTACAATATTTACAAAACAATATGGTAAATTATCCGCAATATGTAGAGGAGCTAATAAAGTAAAAAGCAGATTAAGTTCAGTAACACAACCATTTATTAAAGGGGATTTTTTAATTTATTTAAGTAAAGGATTAAGCACTGTCCGTCAAGGCGAAATGATTCATTCATTTCGCCATATTAGAGAAGATATAATAAAAACTGCTTATGCGGCTTATATAACGGAATTATCGGATAAATTATTAGAAACGAAAGAATCCGCTACTTATTTATATACTCAATTAAGTAATACGTTAACATGGCTAAATGATAAGACGGAATATATTATTCCTATTATTATGTATGAATTAAAATTATTTAATAAAGGTGGATTCGCACCAGTAGTTGATCAATGTGTAAATTGCAATAATTTAGAAGATTTATGCGCCTTTTCAATAAAAGAAGGTGGCCTATTGTGTAAACGATGTGTCAATACTGATCTTCAGTCCCAAATTATCGCACCAAATTTAATCAGACTTTTACCTATATTTTTAACTGTTGGTATAGAGAAAATTGGTACAATATCAGTAAAACAAGAAAATGAAATATTATTGCGTAATATGATGGACCAATACTATGATACATATGGAGGATTTACGTTAAAATCAAAAAAATTTTTATCACAGATTCGCTTATTAGAATAGAATGAAAAAGTTGACAACTTATTATTAAATATGTATTATTTTATAAAGTATCATGTTATGATAGGGATAAGTATTTACACCACTTATTTATAGCGAATCCAGGACCGTGCAAGCTGGACAAATAAAGTGTAAAGAATGGCACCCTGGAGCATGGAAGTTTTAAGAGTGACTCGTACAGGAGTAAATAGGGTGGAACCGCGGGAAAAACCCGTCCCTATGTCTTTAAAGTTATAAAGGCATAGGGATGGGTTTTTTATATTCAATAGCACTACATTTGACAAAGGGCCTAATTTTGGATTTTTTTTCAATATTTAGCAATGACAATCAAAAGTTTAATATATAAATTTTTTCGGATTTCACCAAGTAACTTTATTGACTCCCGTAAGGTTTTAGACTTTCTTTTTGTATAAACTCTACTTAATCTTTTGCAATCAAAGCATAGTGATAATGTATGTTCTAACTACCGATTCATTTATTAAAGGAGGAAAACAAAAATTGAATATACAAGAAATGATTTTAACTTTACAAGAATATTGGGCTAAACAAAATTGCATTTTAATGCAAGCATATGATGTGGAAAAAGGTGCTGGGACAATGTCGCCAATGACATTACTAAGAAGCCTTGGACCGGAGCCGTGGAATGTAGCATATGTTGAACCATCAAGAAGACCAGATGACGGTCGCTATGGTGAAAATCCTAATCGACTATATCAACATCATCAATTTCAAGTTATTATGAAACCATCTCCAGCTAATATTCAAGACCTATATTTAGATTCTTTAAAAGAACTTGGAATTGACCCACTTGTCCACGATATTAGGTTTGTAGAAGATAATTGGGAAAATCCTACATTAGGTGCAGCTGGACTAGGGTGGGAAGTTTGGCTAAATGGAATGGAAATAACACAATTTACTTACTTTCAACAAATTGGTGGCTTAGAAGCAAATCCAGTAGCTGTAGAATTAACTTATGGGATTGAAAGACTTGCCTCCTACATTCAAGATAAAGAAAATGTGTTTGATCTTGTTTGGGTAGATGGTGTTACAGTAAAAGATATATTTTTACAGCCTGAATATGAACATTCCAAATATGCTTTTGAAACATCAAATACAGAAACATTATTTACGCTGTTCTCTTTATATGAGGAGGAAGCGAAGCGAACCATAAAAAACGGATTAATTTTTCCAGCATATGATTATATATTAAAATGTTCACATACATTTAATCTGCTTGATGCAAGAGGTGTTATTTCTGTAACAGAACGTACAGGTTATATTGCAAGAGTAAGAAATTTAGCAAGAAGCATAGCAAAATCCTATATAGAGGAAAGAGAAAAATTAGGCTTTCCTATGTTGCAAAAGGAAGTGAATCAAAATGACTAATCATGTATTATTTGAAATTGGCATTGAGGAATTACCAGCGCGATTTATTGATGATGCAGAAAAACAATTAAAAGAAAAAACAGAACAATGGTTAAAAGATTTAAGAATTGAGTTTACGTCTATCAAGTCCTTCTCAACACCACGGCGTTTAGCAGTATTAATTAATGACATTGCTAGCGAACAAACTGAGGTAATTGAAGAGGTAAGAGGCCCTAAGTTAGAAATAGCTAAAAATAAAGATGGGTCATGGACAAAAGCAGCAATTGGATTTACAAAGGGTCAACAAACAACAACAGACGCAATATATATACAAAAAGTAAAAGATATTGATTATATATTTGTTCAAAAAAATATAGAAAAAAGAAAAAGTATAGAACTGTTACATACGTTTAAAGACGTCATTACTTCTATTCATTTTCCACAAACGATGAGGTGGGGGACAGAACATGTTCGTTTTGCACGTCCAATTCGTTGGTTAGTCGCTATGTACAATAAGCATATAATACCGTTTGAAATCGCAAATGTTCAAACGAGCAATGTAACTCACGGTCATCGATTTTTAGGAGAATGTGTCAAGATTGATGAACCAATGAAATATGAAAATATACTATTAGAACAATATGTTGTTGCAGACCCTTATAAAAGAGAACAAATGATATCTTCACAATTTGAAAAATTGGAAAATGAAGCAGACTTTAAAATTAAAGTTGATAAGGAATTACTACATGAAGTACGTAACTTAGTCGAATATCCAACTGCTTTTTTTGGTAAATTTGCAAGTTATTATTTGCATTTACCCGAACAAGTTTTAATTACTTCCATGCAAGAACATCAAAGATATTTTCCTGTCTTATCAAAGGAAAACAAATTATTACCATATTTTATAAGTGTAAGAAATGGAACAGAACATGAACTAACTAATGTCATTCGTGGTAATGAAAAGGTGTTAGTTGCCAGGTTATCAGATGCCCAGTTTTTTTATGAAGAGGATAAAAATCAATCGATTGAATTCTTCAATGAGAAACTAAAAACGGTAGTCTTTCAAGAGAAGATAGGTACATTTGATCTTAAAATAAAGCGAATTAAACAAATTAGTGAATATATAAGTAATAAATTATCATTAGATGATGACACTAAAGCAAACATACTCCGTGCTGCAGAGATATGTAAGTTTGATTTAGTGACGAGTATGGTAAATGAGTTTTCAGAATTGCAAGGTATAATTGGTGAAATTTATGCAACTTATTTTGAAGAAAATAAGATGGTTGCTAAGGCAGTTAGAGAACACTATATGCCACTTCATACAAAAGGAAAACTCCCTAGTGAAGTTCCAGGTGCTATTGTTAGTATTGCAGATAAAATCGATACAATTGTCGGGT
>Ga0209487_1004455_pt1 | contig 10750 bp, 5 predicted proteins | sample Poulit2012_FD_187524 | JGI IMG/M metagenome (GOLD analysis project Ga0209487, IMG submission 187524) | Agricultural soil microbial communities from Georgia to study Nitrogen management - Poultry litter 2012 (SPAdes) (version 2) | ecosystem: Environmental > Terrestrial > Soil > Agricultural land... | reverse complement strand
AAATGTATATTTCTTATAGGGATAGGGCAAAAGGTTATTTCAAACATGAACCAAGGCGGAGGGATGGCAGATCTTAAAAACTACCTTAAAGCTAATTTTCCAGACAAATGGGAAGATATCTATCAAAGGTTACTAGATATAGCAGAAGTTTTTCCGTATAAGTTTGAGGAGTTAAGACAAACAGATGTTGTGTCATTAGGAATTGACCTTGGAATTGATAAAAATGGAGAAATCTACATTTTTGAGGCGAATGGTGCGCCATCTACCGCTGCATTGAAAGCAGAGGTTATTAATTTAAGAACACAGTATTATAAGTTTCTAATCGAAAATAAAATAAAGGCTTAAAGTCTCTATATAAAATAGAAATATAAATTTAACTTGCAATCCAGTCATAAAATAACTAACCTATTAATATGATTATAAATTCTAATGATACATTAAGGAGACACACATGGAGGAACGTGAGACTTTAAATAAGACATTAAAGCCCCATTGGGTATGGGCAATAGCATTAGGTTCAGCAATAGGTTGGGGTGCCTTTGTACAACCTGTTAACTGGATGGAAACAGCAGGACCAGCAGGGGTAATCATAGGTTTTAGTATTGGGGCGTTGCTGATGATGCTCATTGCAGTTAGTTATGGTTTTTTAATTAGAAGTTTCCCAGTATCAGGAGGAGAATTCGCATATGCCTATATTAGTCTAGGCAGAACGCATGCTTTTATCAGTGGCTGGTTTTTAACATTAGGGTATATTTGTATTGTAGCTTTGAACGCTTCTGCATTAGCCTTAATGTTTAAATATGTTTTTCCAAGTTTCATTGAGCATCTCCATTTATATTCTATAGCTGGTTGGGATGTCTATGGAATGGAGATCATTATTGCTACAATAGCACTTATTATTTTTGGTTATTTGAATATAAAAGGAACTGGTTTATCTGGTCAGTTACAATTCTTATTTGTTCTCGTGATGATCGTGGGAGTTGTAGGATTAACTCTATTTGTTGGATTCCAACCTGGAGCTGGTTTACAGAACGTACAACCCTATTTCCCAACAGATAAAACGACATTTGCAGCGATTATTGCGATTGTAGCGATTGCACCATGGGCATTTGTAGGTTTTGATGCTGTTCCCCAGGCCGCTGAAGAATTTGATTTCCCGGCTAAAAAAGCATTTATGCTAATCATTTTAGCATTGGTATTTGCAGCAGCTATTTATAGCTTGATGATTATCGCAACATCAATGGCAGCACCTTGGCAAGAAACAGCTGCTGAAGGTCATTTATGGGGTACTGGATTCGTCATTCAAGAATTATTAGGGCCACTAGGTTTAATTATTTTAGTTGTTGCGCTATCAATGGGGATTTTTACAGGTCTAAATGGTTTTATATTGGCTGGAAGTCGTCTGTTATTCTCGATGGCGCGTGCAAAAATATTACCTGATGTATTTGGTAAGTTACACCCTAAACACAAGACACCGCATGTAGCGATTATATTTACAGTAATTGTTTCAGCAGTTGCTCCTTGGTTTGGGCGCGAAGCATTAGTATGGGTAGTAGATATGTCATCCATTGGTGTGTCTATCGCTTATTTCTATACTTGTTATACATCCTTTTACTTATTTAAATGGTCTGAAGTAGGGCTAATAGATCCAGCAAAACAAATCGTGTCTCCAATGAAAAAATTCATTTCTTTAGTTGGAATGATAGCAAGTTTAATCTTTATTGGATTATTGTTAATCCCAGGATCACCTGCATTTCTAGGAATAGAGTCAAGAATTGCTTTAGGTATCTGGATTGTAATAGGAATTGTTTTCTATTTTATGAAACGGAAAGAATTTAATTCTATACCAAAAGAAGACTTAAATTATCTTATCTTGGGAGATAAAGAGGTAAGAATTAAAGAAGATGAATAATAAAAAAGTTACAGCAAATATTTGCTGTAACTTTTTTTAATATGAATAATTTTCATCTTCGTAAGATTGCTCTTCAACAGATTCTTCTTCATATAGCTCATCTTCAGATGAACCATCTTCTGTCAGTTCATTTTCTCCCGATACATCTTCTTCCGTATCACCTTCAAGTTCTAAATGAGCCTTCAGTTCGGCAATTGTATTGTATAGTGAAGTCTGATCTAACTGCCAATAATAAGTCGAGCTAGGCTGGTAATCTTCACCATCTAAAGATAACTGTTCTACGTCGATTCCATTAGTGCCCTGTGTAGCATAAGAAAAGAAACTTTTCATTTCGGTAAATGTCATGTTCGTCGACATATTATCTCCAACGGCATCAATAATGTCGTCATATTTTAGAATTTGTGTTAATGAAGACGATTTGTTAATAACAGAATTAATTAACTCAACTTGTCGTTTTCCGCGCTCAACATCACTATCTTGTTTTCTTGTTCTTGCGAAAGCTAATGCTTCTTCACCATTTAAATTTTGGAATCCAGAAAAAAGGTGAATGTTATCTCGTTTGTCATGTGAATCTGATTCTTTAAATTCGTATGGAACGTCTACTTCAACACCATCTATTGCATCAACTACGTCAACAAATGCTTTGAAGTTAAGTTTGACATAGTAATCAACAGGAAGATCGAGAAGATTTTCCACTGTTTCAATTGTGGCATACGTTCCGCCAAAAGCATGGGCATGGTTAATTTTATCCTCATAACCAACTTCCGGAATATAAACTAAAGAATCTCGTGGAATACTTAAAAGTTTGACACTTTTATCATCTTTGTTCAAAGTAGCTAATATTAATGCGTCCGTTCTTGCGACTTCTCGTTCTTTTCTTTTTTCGTTTTCATCAATTCCCATGATGAGAATGGATACATTATCAAACTTAGGATCGACATAATCATCTCTCAAATCAGATTTACCTCGCTCATCATCTTCGTAAGCGCCAGATAAGGCTGAATCCGCTTTTATATATAAATAGGTTCCATAAGAAATAACCACAAGAAATGCAACAAGCAATGGTAAAATGAAATATTTCACTCTTTTACGCAAACGTTTCTTCTTCCCAACTCTACCTGTTTGCGTAGAATTTTTATTCGACATAAGTATAAAACTCCCCTTAATGCATCTAACTTAAGATGACACATAAATTCTAAATGATACCTGAACAAAATTATCTAAACAAATTATACTATGAATCGATAAAATAGTACATCTAAAACGAGCTATTTTGACATTGTTACAAGAATTGTTAAATAACACTTCTTATAGTAACAAAGTAGTAAGAATTTTCAAGAAGGATTATTAGTATTATATGATATAGAGATGATTAATATTTATTATGAGAGAATCAATTTAGGGATCCTTTATCCGTTAGAACAAGTTCAATACTTTTGTTCTATTTTATAAAAGGTGGAATTGGCTTCATCTTTTCATATTGAAAATTACTGTAAGAAATAAAGAGTTTATTAAAGATATTATAGCATAAACAAAAAACTCTAGTTTCCTATTTTGATAGAAAACTAGAGTTTTTATTTATCTATATCTTGGAATGTCGTAATGGTAGCTTGGATTATTTAATTGGTTATAGATGTTTTTAATTTGAGTTACTTGTTTATGTGCCCAACCAATATCTGTAGCATATTGTTTAAATGCATATCCTTCACCCATGCGTGGATTCCATCTCATTTTATAAAGAGTATTTTGATTATGCTCATTATAAATATAACCATCACCAATCCATTTTGCTCCACCCTCTATTGCAGCCGCGGGAGTAAACCAGCCATTGTCATAGGCAGTTTTTGCTCCGCCATTTAATGGATTAGAATCGACAGCGCCGATTCCAAACATATTATATACGGTTCTCCCGTTATACTGAACACCTTTTGCTAAATTAGATGTTCCATGACCAGTTTCTAATAATGCATGAGCAATTAAGTAGGCTTCATTCACTCCATGTTTACTAGCACCATTGATAAATGCTTGTCCTTGTCCTGCTAAAGTACCTTTACCACTTAGTACTTTATTTAATTCGCTAGCAGATACCCCTACACTTGAATCAAGTCGTAAATGTTGGAACTTATCATTATTAGAAGGATCTAGGTATGATCTTACATCAGCACGGGTTGGTTCTCTCCAAGTAGAATTATAACTAATTTCATGCCAAGAAGAACCTTGCGAAATAATATTAACTAGCTCACCTTTTTGCAGTTTACCAAAGCTATGATAGCTTGAACCTCTTCCTGCACGAACGTTTACAGTTCCCGTCACTTCGGCTTGTGCACCAGAAGTTAATGACGAATGGATATAGCGTTTCTCCCCATTTTGGGAAATTTCATACCATAATGTATTTCCCGATAGGCTTGTACCCGTTGCGGTACCGGTAATCGTAATTGGTATTCCAGTAGTTAACTGAAGTGCAACTGAACCTGTCGTATTTGGAGCGGTTCTAATATTAACAGTGCTTCCAGATACTCTTGCCGTTCCAATTAGACGTAGATAATTGGCACTTACATATGCAGCGTCATTACGATATTTATCTGTCATAGGTGCCGATTGATTCAATTGAATATCAACTGCCTGATTAAGGTTTATATTGTAATCAGTGTATTCGGTTTTATTGATAGGTTTAGTTCCACCATTTTTCACCACATCAGCAATTTTAGCTCTCGTTACTTCATCAGCAATGCCATTTACAACAAGACCGTAATGCTTTTGGAATTCACTTACTCTTTGAGCAGTGAAACTTCCGTATAAATTGTTGACATTCATCCCACCGAAACCAATCGTATTCAAATCTTTTTTCAATTGGATCGTGTTATTATGTCTTTTCCCTTGTTGATATACGCTATTGGCAACAGACTTAATTTTTGCTTGTGTTTCTTCATCTGCTACTCCAGTTGCTTTTAGTCCATAATATGATTGAAAATCATTCACCCTTTTCGCGGTATAGCTACCGTATAAATCATTGATATTCATTCCACCAAAGCCAACTTTAATGAGGTCTCTCTTCATTTGCGTGACATTATTATGTCTGTCACCCTCATCAAAAATCAAGCTAGCTACTGATGAGATTTTTGCACGAGTAACATCATCCGCTATTCCATTTACAACAAGTCCGTAATGCTTTTGAAATTCACTTACTCTTTGAGCAGTAAAATTTCCATATAAATCATTGACATTCATTCCGCCGAACCCAATTTTATTCAAATCCTTTTTCAATTGGATTGTGTTATTATGTCTTTTCCCTTGTTGATATACACTGTTAGCAACAGATTTAATTTTCGCTTGTGTATCTTCATCTGCTATTCCAGTAGCTTTTAGACCATAGTATGCTTGAAAGTCTTTCACTCTTTTTGCAGTGTAATCTCCATATAAGTCGTTAACATTCATTCCACCAAAGCCAACTTTAATAAGATCTCTCTTCATTTGCGTAACATTATTGTGTCTGTCACCTTCATTGAAAATCAGGTTTGCAACAGAAGTAAGTTTTGCGCGAGTAACATCATCCGCAATTCCATTTACAATAAGTCCGTAATGTTTTTGGAATTCACTTACTCTTTGAGCAGTAAAACTTCCGTACAAGTCGTTAACGTTCATCCCACCAAATCCTGTTTTAATCAGATCATTTTTTAGTTGGATTGTATTCGTATGACGTTTACCCTCTTGTAGTGGACTATTAGCAATAGAATTGATCCGCGAACTTGTTTGTTCATCAGCAATACCTGTCTCTTTTAGTCCATAGTATTTTTGAAATTCCTTTACTCTTTGTTCCGTAAAGCTTCCATACAAGTCGTTAACGTTCATTCCACCAAAACCGATTTTATTCAGATCTTTTTTAAGTTGGATAATTTTATCATGCCGATCACCTTGTTCGAAAATTTCATTAGCTAATGATTTAATTTTAGCGAGTGTTACTTCGTCAGTGATTCCGTTTACTACAAGACCATACTGTTTTTGGAATTCACTTACTCTTTGAGCGGTGAAATTTCCATATAAATTATTGATATTCATTCCACCAAACCCAATTTTATTAAGGTCCTTTTTTAGTTGGATTGTATTACTATGTCTTTTACCTTCTTGTAATGAACTGTTAGCGATAGATTTAATCTTTGTCTGTGTTTCCTGGTTTGCTATTCCAGTAGTTTTAAGTCCATAGTAGTTTTGAAAATCCTTTACTCTTTTCGCCGTATAACTACCATATAAGTCATTGACGTTCATCCCACCGAATCCAACTTTAATTAGATCCTTTTTTAATTGGGTAATATCTTTATGGCGGTCTCCGGTTTGAAATGAAGTTGTCGCAAATGGTTGAACAGAAAGTCCTTGATTAGTAGTAATTATCTTTTCATTCTCCGCATCCGCTTTTGAATCTTCGTCGGAATTAGTTTTCTTTTGTTTTTCTTCCTTTTTGGTAATAACAGCCTCATCATCTTCGATATCTACTTCTTTTTTTGAGTTAGTGTTGTTATTATTTTCATCTACAATTGTGTTCTCTTGAATTTCATTATTCTCGATATCATCTTCTGTAGCATTATTTTCTGAATCAGGTTCCTCCGTGATTTTCTCATTTACTTCATTACTTTCTACTGCTGCTCTTTCTTTTTTGAATGCTGAAGCTTCATCGACTGGAACGATATGATCGATATGTACATACCCTTCGACAGTTATTTCTTCTTTATTATCTGTATTTTCATCGATGTACGTATAGTGAATGAAAGCAAAGTCTTCTTCCGCGGGGTCTATGTTATCTTCCTCTTCAGAGATTAATAGAATTGCTTCGGTATCATCTGGAATCGTTAAGGTAGCTTCATCGTCTTGTTTTGGAATATCTTTAAAGAACTCAATTTCTTCCTCAGATTTCTCGGAGAACAGAACGATTTCCTCTTCTTTATATTCTACTTCATCCTCGGTAGAATCAGAATCAGAGAGCAAGTTTTCATCTTCTGAAGGTACTTCTTCATTTTCTTTTGACTCTTTATCTTCCGCGTATGTTGTTACTGGATGAATTGGACACAGTGAAACGACTAACGTGAAAATGACAAAATAGATACCTAACTTCCTCATTATGTCTACGCACCACCTATTGTGTTGGTTAATTTAAGCCAATACTACTTTTAAGGTGGTATTGAGCTTAATAAATTTCATCATTTCTAATAGTAAAAACAAAAGGGAGGTTCATAGCTTATGAATCTCCCTTTTTATCTTAGTATTATGCGAAGTACTTTTTAATACCATTTGCAATACCTTTTGCAGCCTTATTTTTAAAGGAAGCTTGTTTTAATTTGTTTGCATCGCTTACTGTGTCTATAAACCCAAGCTCAACAAGTGCACTAGGCATGTTTGATTCACGGTTTACATGTAAGTTTTTATCCTTTACTCCACGATCTCTTGAGCCAGTTTGTTTTATCGTTTCATTTTGGATATGTGTAGCTAATTTATTGCTTTCGCTTGGCTTAGGTCCGTTTGCCATTTTCCATGTTTCGATACCAGTACCTCCGCCAGCATTGATATGGATACTAACAAAAATATCAGCATTCACACGATTTGCATGATTCGTCCGTTCTGATAAAGAAAGATATTTGTCAGTAGTTCTAGACATGATAACGGTATAGCCAGCCGCTTCTAATTCTTTTTTAGTTCTTAAAGCAATGTCTAACGTTACATCTTTTTCATGAAGGCCATTCCCAATTGCACCCGGATCAGAACCACCATGGCCAGCGTCAAGGTAGATTACTTTAGACGGCTTAGCTGCAATTTCTATAATTTTAGCTAATGTTACTTCATCGGCGATTCCATTCACTTTAAGACCATAATGTTTTTGGAATTCGGTTACTCTTTGAGCAGTGAAACTTCCATATAAATTATTTATATTCATTCCGCCAAACCCAATTTTGTTTAAGTCCCTTTTCATTTGAATGGTATCGTTATGTCTTTTCCCTTGTTGTAAAGGACTGTTAGCAACTGACTTTACTTTAGATCGTGTTACGTTTTCAGCAATTCCTGTTGCTTTTAATCCAAAGTATTTTTGGAACTGACTTACTCTTTGTGCAGTAAAGCTACCATATAAATTATTAAGATTCATTCCACCAAATCCAACTTTTGTCAGATCTTTTTTCAATTGAATGACATCATTATGACGGTCACCTTCTTGAAAAATCGTATTAGCTATCGATGTGATTTTAGCAAGTGTGACATCATCAGCAATCCCGTTTACTTTAAGACTATAATGTTTTTGGAATTCGGTTACTCTTTGAGCGGTGAAATTTCCATATAAATTATTTATATTCATTCCGCCAAACCCAATTTTGTTTAAATCCTTTTTCATTTGAATGGTATCGTTATGTCTTTTCCCTTGTTGCAAAGGACTGTTAGCAACTGACTTTACTTTAGAGCGTGTTACGTTTTCAGCAATTCCTGTTGCTTTTAATCCAAAGTATTTTTGGAACTGACTTACTCTTTGTGCGGTGAAGCTACCATATAGATCATTGATGTTCATGCCACCAAAACCGAGCTTGTCCAGATCCTTTTTTAATTGGATAACATCATTATGACGATCACCTTCATGAAAAACCGCATTAGCTGATGAGGTGATTTTAGCAAGTGTGACATCGTCAGCAATCCCGTTCACTTTAAGACCATAATGCTTTTGGAATTCGGTTACTCTTTGAGCGGTGAAACTTCCATATAAGTCATTTATATTCATACCGCCAAATCCAAGTTTGTTTAAGTCTTTTTTTATTTGAATGGTATCGTTATGTCTTTTCCCTTCTTGCAAGGGACTGTTAGCAACTGATTTTACTTTAGAACGTGTTATGTTTTCAGCAATTCCTGTTGCTTTTAATCCAAAGTATTCCTGGAACTGACTAACTCTTTGTGCGGTAAAGCTACCATATAGATCATTGATGTTCATACCACCAAATCCAAGTTTGTTTAGGTCCTTTTTTAACTGGATGATATCATCATGGCGATCACCTTCTTGAAAAATTGCATCAGCTAATGACGAAATTTTAGCAAGTGTAACATCATCAGCAATCCCGTTCACTTTGAGATTATGATGCTTTTGGAACTCGCTTACTCTTTGAGCAGTGAAACTTCCATATAAATTATTTATATTCATACCGCCAAATCCGACTTTGTTCAGGTCTTTTTTGAGCTGAGTTGTTTTTGCATGTCTTTTACCTTCTTGTAAAGGACTGTTAGCGATAGAATTGATTCTTGAACGTGTTTGATCATCAGCAATTCCAGTTATTTCAAGTCCAAAGTACTTTTGGAATTCCTTTACTCTTTGTTCTGTAAAGCTCCCATATAAGTCGTTGACATTCATACCGCCAAATCCAACTTTAGTTAGATCCTTTTTCAACTGAATAACTTGATTATTTCGATCACCATTTTTAAATTCACTGTTACTTCTCGTACTCGTTGTCGATTTTGATGGTGACTGTTTTGAAGTACTGTCTTCCTTAGACGATTCATCTTTTTCAGTTTCGTCCTCGGCTTCATCTTCCTCAGCAGCTTCGTCCTCAGCTTCATCAATTAAATCTTCATCATGTTCGCGGTCGATTTCTTCTTCATCGATTTCATCTGTGTCATCAACATTTTCTGTCTCTTCGTCGACATCATCCACATTTTCATCTCCGTCGTTTTCAACCTCTTCATCGATATTATCTATCTCATCACGATCAACGTTTTCGATATCTTCAGTTTCATCACTGTCTAGTTGATCATCTATGATTGGCTCATCTTCAACGGCTTCGTCAGTTTCTGCTGTGTCTTCTGTTGTAGTGTCATCATCCTTAGTTATTTCGGAATTTCCGTTATCATCAAGGGACTCACTATTTACTGTATTCTCTTTGTCTTTTATTTCTTCCGCTAGGACTGTGGAAGGTGCTAATAGAAAAAATAAAGCAAGAAGTACAATAATGGAAGATTGTAATAGCAAGGTTGAATAACCATACTTATTTATGAAGCTACTATTCATTTGTCTCATACGATTTAAATTTCACCTCCTTCCTAGTCGTAATTTGCCATTTTACATATATTATGTATTTAGATATAGGCATTAATTACTATATTAATATATTTGTTGGATAATGTCGAGTCATAGTGAGACCTTTATCCATCGGTACTTACAACTAATATCGAAGAAAGATGCCCAAAAGTGTTGCTATCACGTTGTTTAGAAATAGTTGACTAGTAAAAGTAATGTTTTTGAAAAAAATTTGTAAAGAAATAATACTAGATTTATGAAGGGAAGTGGAGTAGAAGGAAATCTTGAGAAGAAATATTTTCACTCCATATAAGGAAGGTAATTTTTAAAATAGAATATTATGTAAAACTTGCCACCTTTTTTGCTTTGCTCACGATAATAGTAGTGAAAGCGAGGTGAGATTACATGGCAGAAAGTATTTTAGTACGCTCGTCGTTACGCCTGATTTTGAATAACGGGATTGATCCGAGAACGGATGATGTGATTAAGAAAGTAAAGACGTTCAACAATCTGAAGCCAAGTGTAAGTGCAGATCAATTATTTGCAGTAGCTGAAGCTTTTGCAGCTGTACAAACACTTCCACTTTACTCGTTGGAGCGCGCGGATAATTCGGAGATTGTCCAAGTGGATGAAGGGTAACTTGGTGGCTTGATCCTCTGAGTAAAATGCAGGAGGAAGGAGGGGGAGTATGAAGAAACTAGAGTTGATTTTTGAAAACCAAGTAGGTAAAAACGTAACCTACTCAATGGACAGCCCAACAGAACCAGCAGATCCAGTTGTAGTAAGTGCTACGATGGATACGATTA
>Ga0209487_1004454_pt1 | contig 10751 bp, 8 predicted proteins | sample Poulit2012_FD_187524 | JGI IMG/M metagenome (GOLD analysis project Ga0209487, IMG submission 187524) | Agricultural soil microbial communities from Georgia to study Nitrogen management - Poultry litter 2012 (SPAdes) (version 2) | ecosystem: Environmental > Terrestrial > Soil > Agricultural land... | reverse complement strand
CGCAAGGATGGTCTTGCGCATGCTTCAGCCGAGACGGAGGACGTGAGACGAGCGCAAGGTTGATCTTGCGCATGCCTCAGCCGAGACGGAGGACGTGAGACGAGCGCAAGGATGGTCTTGCGCATGCCTCAGCCGAGACGGAGGACGTGAGACGAGCGTAAGAATGGTCTTGCGCATGCCTCAGCCGAGACGGAGGACGTGAGACGAGCGCAAGGATGGTCTTGCGCATGCTTCACACATACTTTTGATCACAAGCCTTACGTAAGAGCGCCCTTACTTACATGATACAATTGATTTCATCGTTGAAGTGAAAGCTAGATTGGTCTTACCCGTATTATATCATTGACATTCGTCAAAGAAACTTGCCCTTCTCATGTCACAGTATCCATCAAAAGCGATAATTAAGAGTAGCAAAATAAATGAAGTGGATCTTAGCATTTAGATGAACACATTCTTAAAGTAACTATTTATTTCAGAGTTAATGTGTGTATTGCATCTCTAACTTATCTCATATTATTAGTGCTAATTAACCTCTTTCAAACTGAGAAAGTTGAGCAATTAATTGAAGCTGACCTTGGGAAAGCGAGTAATCTTTCGCTTGAAACTTCACAGCTACATTGTTTCATAAACTAATAGAGTTTTTTCACTATTTTAAATGTTTTGTTTGACTTTCAATTTATACCATGTATAATTAATTTTAATTTGAAATATGCACATCTCTTATCTAGAGCGACGGAGGGAATAGGCCCTATGAAGTCCAGCAACCTTAAAGCAAATCCTTTTGCTTTTTACGGTGCCAAATCCTACAGACAAAATATGTCTGGAAGATAAGCGGAGGATTGATTGACGATATCCCCTCTTCTATCTTTTGTAGAAGAGGGTTTTTATATTTCCTTCTCTATGTGGATGATGTACATTGTTTAAAAGAAATTAAAAACGAACTTAAATATCAAGGAGGAATTTCTTATGTCAAAGTTTGAATTTCAAAAAGATGATACAATTTTATTACATGCGGGTCAAGAGCCAGATCCCGTAACAGGATCACGCGCAGTACCGATTCACCAAACAACTTCTTATGTGTTTCGTGATACGGACCACGCTAAAAACTTATTCGGATTAGCAGAAGCAGGTAATATATATACACGAATCATGAATCCAACGACAGATGCTTTTGAACAAAGGGTTGCTGCATTAGAAGATGGGACTGCTGCAGTTGCTACTGCATCTGGAATGGCAGCTATTACATATGCAATTTTAAACGTTGCAAGTGCTGGCGATGAAATCGTTGCAGATAGTAATTTATATGGCGGTACATATAATTTATTCGTTCACACATTACCACGTTTTGGTATTAATGTTAAAATCGTTGACGGAAGTGATCCAAATGCCATAAAAAATGCCATTACTGATAAAACTAAAGCTGTTTTTGGCGAGACAATTACGAACCCTAGTTTAAACGTTTTTGATATTGAAACAATTGCCAATATTGCACATGAGCATGGCATTCCATTAATTATTGATAATACATTTGCTCCGAAGTTTGCAAAACCAATCCAATGGGGAGCAGATGTTGTTGTTCACTCTGCAACAAAATGGATCGGCGGTCATGGTACATCAATCGGAGGAGTTGTGGTTGATGGTGGTCGCTTTAATTGGGATAACGACAAATTTCCTGGGTTCACTGAGCCTGATTCAAGTTACGGCGGTGTACGATTTGCCGATTTAGGCCCAGTTGCCTTTGCTCTGCGTGTACGTGTTCAACTATTAAGGGACACAGGAGCATCTATTAGCCCACATAACGCATTTTTACTTTTACAAGGATTAGAAACATTACATGTACGTTTAGACCGACATAATAATAATGCAATTAAAGTAGCTGAATATTTACAAGCACATCCAGCTGTTGAATGGGTTAATTTCCCAGGACTTCAAGATCATCCATCACATGATCTAGCAAATAAGTATTTTTCATCTGGCTACGGTTCTGTCATTACGTTCGGTATTAAAGGCGGACTTGAAGCAGGTAAAACATTGATAGACAATATTGAGCTTTGGTCACATGTTGCTAACGTAGGAGATGCGAAATCATTAATTATTCACCCTGCTTCGACAACTCATCAACAGTTAAGTGAAGAAGAATTAGCAAAAAGTGGTACTACTGTTGAACTTATTAGACTGTCGGTTGGAATTGAATCGATCGATGACATTTTAAAAACATTGGATGCAGGACTTGAAAAAGCTACAGGCATTAAAACGATTGACACTTCCAATGAAGATGCTATTCAATGGTTACTATCTTCTCCATTTGACCGTAGTGAAGGTCTTCGTCAAAAGACAATTGCAGTCAGTGGTTCAGAGTCGTTATTTATAAAGGCTCAAACATTAGTTGCAAGTGGATATAATATTGTTCAATTAGGAGCAACAGAGGAAGAAGAAATTGATGCAATTGTTACAGATGGAACTGTTGATCAGTCATACTTTGCTGCCGCTAAAATTATTTGGACAGAGCAAACTACTTCTGAACAAGTAAATGGTTCAGCTGTCATTGTGAGTGGTAAAGACTTATTAGAGGAAGCTTTCCGAATACGTCAAAATAAAGCATAAATAACCGAAAACATATCATCCATTCGTAATCCAAAGAAACCGCCTAGCTTACTAGGTGGTTTTTCTTTCTCTATTCTTCACCGACAATTAACAGCTATGTTTAGTGGATTGACTTTTAGGTTACATTATAAAGTAAAAAGTTATACATAAACTGCTTATGCTTTATAATAGATATATATTAATGGAAATTAGGTGTGATTGTTATTAAAAAGTTACTTATCACCATCGTTGCGATCATTACTATTTTATTTATTACGATTATGACATTTCATATAAACGACGATAGAGTGATCGAACAAAAGGCACCTCTTGAAGAAGTAACACTAGAAGAGGATAATAGTGAGGACAGCGAAGAAGAAACGGCGGAAAATGTCATTACCAAAGAGGACCCTGTAAGAGAATTTCTCTCAGATAATGTACGAAAAGCAGTTCAACGCTTTTTTGCACATGATTTATACGTTGTTTCCATTGGAGATTCTTTAACGGAAGGTGTAGGTGATGATGCAGAAAATGGTGGATATGTTGGCGTTTTAGAGGAAGCAGTCAACAAAGAGGAACAACTAGTAACGATTGATAATTTTGGGCGCCGAGGAAATCGTACAGATCAACTCATCAAACGTTTAGAAGAGGAAAAGGAAATGATCGATGCAGTTGATCAAGCTGATATGGTGCTGATTACTATCGGAGCGAACGACATTATGCAAGTATTCAAGAATAACTTTGCTGATTTAGAAATGGATAAATTTACATCTGAACAAATTCGTTACGAACAACGATTAAATTCAATTTTCACTACGCTACAAGATATCAATCCAGATGCTTCCATCTATTTAATTGGGTTTTACAATCCATTCAAAGAATACTTCCCAGAAATTGAAGAGTTAGAATATATTGTAGATAGTTGGAATCAAATTGGATCAGATGTTACGGAGCAATATGACCAAATTGAATATATCCCAATCAAAGATTTATTTGATGATCCAGACATTCAATTTTTCGCAGATGATAACTTTCATCCAAATCATATTGGATATGAAATGATTGCAGAGCGTATACTAGATTATGTCACGAATGAAGGTGAAGAAAATGAACCATTCCGAACGAACGAAGAAGAATAAGGTTTGGAAGAAACGCTTTTATCTTCTGCTTGCAATAAATGGCATCATTATTATTGGTTTAGCGGTTTATCTTTACTCACCAATACCTAAAAAGGAACTAGACATAGCGAGTAAACAATATGAATCTGAAAACAGTTCTCAGTTTGTTGTAAGAACAACTAAACAAAATTTAAATAATTTAGTGAACGCTTATTTGGATAAACTATTAGTAAATACAGACCATGTATATTCGATTCATTTAGATGAAGATGTACAGTTATTTGGTGAATTACCGCTTTTTTCATCAACCGTACCATTACTCATTCATTTTGAACCAATAGTACAAAAAAATGGTGATCTCGTATTAAAACAAAAGTCTATTTCTGTAGGGCAGTTACAGTTACCTAATAAAAAGATTATGCAATACGTCGAAAAGTATTTACCAACTCCTGAGTGGGTCATTATTAATCCTCGTGATGAGGAAGTTTATGTAAAAGTAACAGAGATGGAGATTAAAAGTAATTTCAAAATAGCTGTAGAACAATTTGATATTGAGGCAAATAATATTGCGTTTAAAATTGAAGTTCCTTATCGAACATTAGGTATCGACGTATTTGATCAGCTCGAAGAAAAAGAATAGATGTGACAATATCACATCTATTCATATTTTTCGACCATTTTTGCGATCTCTGTTTTCACTTCATCTACTAAACTAGGTGGTGACAAGACCTCAGTAGCATGTCCCCATTGTAAAATCCATCCTAATAATCCTGCCGACGACTTTGCCCTCGTAGATAATATAAAATGTTCATCTCCTTCTGGCTTTACTTCTACTTCTAAACCAAAACGATCAAACATTGGATTTAATAACTCTTTTTTCAAACGCATTTTAATACGAATATCTTCCCCACTAAACATCTGAAAACTTTCATCTACGTAAGATTGTAGTTGAAAATCCCGGTTCGGAGCAAAGGTTCTGTCTGTTATTTCAGTGTACCGCATCCGATCTAGTCGATAATGACGAATATCATTATTTGCTTGATATTTCCCTATCAAATAATACAAATCACTTTGCCAAATCAGTGCGTATGGTTCCACATAATAAATTTGCTCATCATGTCTCAGTTGAAATTCCTTATCTATATTATAATCCCCATATTTAAACTGTAATACGTTCGATGCCGAGATAGCGCGATGAATTCGATCAATATCTACTTTCATTAACTCATAATCCGTATTAACCGTCTGGCTAAATAACACCGGGCTAGGTAACGTCTTCTTAATATGGTTACTCGTAAGTTTTTTCAACTTGTCAATTAATCTCGTCTTCTCATTAGGTGTGATGGACCGAGCAGATAAAATAGCGTCTACTAATAGACGAATCTGATACGTTTCAAACGATTTCGCTTGATGACTATAATAAATCTTCCCAAACTTCTTACGATTTTGCACAATGTAAAAATCCATATACTGTAGTGCCTCTATGTCTTTTTTTATTGTTCGAATATCAATTTTATCTAAATCTAGTAATGCCATTATTTTTTCTTTGATTTCATATACATCTAGCTCATGTTCTTCATCTGTCTCATCAAATAAAAGATTTTTTAATTGTAACAAGCGGTAATTATTACTTTGTTTCATAGAATCCTCCCAAATATACCCAATAATATCTATATTATACCATTTTTTGCTTAGCGTTTATATATATTGACGAATAACGTTGAATCCCTTAAGCTTACTTGAGATGATATTTTAACGGAGGAATATATAATGATTAATGTAATAGATGTCAGCCTACAATATGGCGACAAAAAACTATTTGAAGAAGTCAATTTACAATTTAATAATGGAAACTGCTACGGACTAATTGGAGCGAACGGTGCTGGAAAGTCCACGTTTCTTAAAATTCTAGCGAGTGAGATTGAGCCTCAACAAGGAAATGTATCCATTCCGTCCGATAAGAGAATTGCAGTATTAAAACAGGATCATTTTGCTTACGAGGAGGAACAAGTGCTTGATACTGTACTGATTGGACATGAACGTTTGTACGAAGTAATGAAAGAGAAAGACGCCATCTATTTAAAAACGGACTTCACAGAAGAGGATGGTATTAGAGCCGCTGAATTAGAAGGTGAGTTCGCTGAATTAGATGGTTGGGAAGCACATTCAGATGCTGCCATCCTTTTAACAGGGTTAGGTATTGATGAGTCTTTACATGAAAAGAAAATGGCTGATTTAAAAACAGAACAAAAAGTAAAAGTGCTATTAGCACAAGCTTTGTTTGGTAACCCCGATATTCTCTTACTTGATGAGCCGACTAACGGATTAGATATCCAAGCGATTCATTGGTTAGAGGATTTCTTATTACACTTTGATAATACGGTTATCGTCGTTTCGCATGACAGACACTTTTTAAACAAAGTCTGTACACATATTGCGGATGTCGATTATGGGAAAATTGAAATTTATATTGGAAATTATGATTTCTGGTATGAATCAAGTCAATTAGCAACGAGAATGGCAAAAGATGAAAACAAGAAAAAAGAAGAAAAAGTGAAAGATTTACAAGCTTTCATAGCACGCTTTAGTGCGAATGCTTCAAAGTCAAAGCAAGCTACATCACGTAAAAAGCTATTAGATAGTATTACACTTGACGATTTAAAACCTTCATCACGTCGTTATCCATATGTCGCATTTACTCCTGAGCGTGAAATTGGAAATGATTTATTACGTGTTGACGGATTAACAAAGACAATTAACGGACAAAAAGTATTAGATAATGTAAGTTTCACAATCAATAAAGATGAAAAGGTTGCTTTCGTTGGTAAAGATGATTTAGCAAGAACAACACTATTTGACATTTTAATGGGGGAAACAGAAGCTGATAGTGGAGAATTTCATTGGGGAGTAACGACTTCACAAGCTTATTTTCCGAAAGATAACTCTGCATTTTTCGAAGATAATAACCTACCTTTAATCGACTGGTTGAGACAATATTCACCGGAAGATCAAACAGAAACTTTTTTACGTAGCTTCTTAGGTAGAATGTTGTTTTCTGGTGAGGAAGCATTAAAGAAAGCAAACGTCTTATCTGGTGGGGAAAAAGTTCGTTGTATGTTATCAAAAATGATGTTATCCAAAGCAAACGTGCTAATCTTTGATGAACCAACAAGTCATTTAGATTTAGAATCGATTACCGCGGTCAACAATGGATTAATTAATTTCAAAGGGACTATTTTACTTACTTCCAGTGACCAACAGTTTGTAAATAGTATTGCCAATCGATTAATCGAGATTACGCCTAACGGGCTTATTGATAAGAATATTAGTTATGACGAATATATGCGTGACCGTGAACTACAAGCAGAAATAGCTAAAATGTACACAAATTAAAAGGAAAGTACCGTCATTGGTACTTTCCTTTTTTCCTCTTATTGGAATGCGTCTTTATATCGATCATCATGTTTATGGCAAGCCACCCAATGATTAGCTTCACGTTCTTGGAAAACTGGTTTCACTTCGGCACAAATATCCTGCGCAAAAGGACACCGAGTTCTAAATACACAACCACTTGGTGGATCGATAGGACTTGGTAATTCACCTTTTACTTCAATTCTCTCTCTTGTTCTTTCTAATACTGGGTCTGGAACAGGCACGGCACTTAACAACACTTGTGTGTATGGGTGCAGTGGATTTTCATATAAATCTTCACTCGTTGCAATTTCTGCCATATGACCTAAGTACATCACGCCTACTCGATCACTAATATGACGTACCATCGATAAATCGTGCGCAATGAATAAATATGTTAAACCGCGCTCATTTTGTAATTCTTGTAACAAGTTCACTACTTGTGCTTGAATGGAAACATCTAGCGCTGAAATTGGTTCATCCGCAACGATAAATTCAGGATCCACTGCTAAGGCACGAGCAATTCCTATTCTTTGTCTTTGTCCACCACTAAATTCATGTGGATAACGATTTCCATGCTCTTTATTTAGACCTACAATCTCTAATAATTCATTCACACGATTGGTCCGTTCTTGTTTTGATTTCACTAGTCCATGTATATCTAAGCCTTCTGCAATGATGTCTAAAACAGTCATTCTTGGGTTCAATGAAGCATATGGATCTTGAAAGATCATTTGCATGTTTTGATTCAACTGTTTCAAATCTTTTTTTGACTTTTTATTATGAACACTTTCACCTTTAAATAAAACCTCTCCATCTGTTGCTCCATATAAGCCTAGAACCGTTCGACCAGCAGTTGATTTACCACAACCCGATTCTCCTACTAGACCGAATGTTTCTCCTTTATGAATATCAAATGTGAGACCATCAACCGCTTTTAAAATATTTTTGCGATCGATTGGAAAGTGTTTTTTCAAATTACGAATTTCGACGAGTTTCTCTTTCGATTCATTCGATTTAGTCATTCTCATTTACCCCCCCTGCAAAAATATTTTCAGGTGGATCGACTTTAGGTGCACGTTCATCTAATAACCAACATGCTGTTTTTTGAGTTGTCGATGACTCCATATATTCTGGCATATGTGCATCACATACTTTCATTGCGTATGGGCAACGAGCAGCAAATGGGCAACCTTTCGGTGGATCTTTTAAGTCTGGAGGTGTTCCAGGAATTGATTGTAATTCCATTCTATCATCGTTTAACTTAGGCATCGAACCAAGTAAGCCCCATGTGTATGGATGTTTAGGTTCATAAAATATTTCATCTACAGTTCCTGTCTCTACTACTTTTCCCCCATACATTACCGCAACCCGGTGAGCAGCATTTGCTACAACTCCAAGATCATGCGTAATCAGAACAATGGCGGTTTTCGTTTCCTCTTGGAGTTCTCGCAGTAATTCTAATATTTGCGCTTGAATTGTCACATCTAATGCTGTCGTTGGTTCATCGGCAATTAATATTTTTGGATTACAAGATAAAGCGATAGCAATCATTGCTCTTTGTCTCATTCCTCCAGAAAACTCATGCGGATATTGATTAATCCTTGTTTCAGGATTTGGAATACCGACTAATTTTAATAACTCGATTCCACGTGCATGTGCATCTTTCTTCGACATATTTTGGTGTTTAATAAGTCCTTCTGTAATTTGTGAACCAATTTTCATTGTCGGATTTAATGAAGTCATCGGATCTTGGAAAATCATTCCCATTTCTTGACCTCGAACCTTTTCCATTTCTTTTTCGGATTTTGCAACAAGATTCTCGCCATCCATCAAAATTGAACCACTCTTGAATTCAGCTGGAGGCATTGATAAAAGCCGCATAATCGACTGTACGGTGACACTCTTTCCGGAACCAGATTCGCCAACTATGGCTAATGTTTCACCTTCATGCAAGTCAAAACTCACATCACGAACCGCTTGGACCTCTCCTCCGTACGTATGAAACGATACAGACAAATCTTTTACTTCTAAGACTTTTTTCATCTTACTTCCCCTCCCAACTATCGGCGATCTTTCGGATCTAATGCGTCTCTCATTCCATCACCAACAACGTTAAATGCTAACATCGTTAAACAGATAAAAAATGCTGGGAAGAATAATTGGAATGGATAATAACGTAATGATGCCAACGCATCAGAAGTCATTGTACCCCAACTCGCTTGTGGAGCTGGAACTCCCAAACCTAAGAAACTTAAAAATGCCTCCGTAAAGATAGCATTCGGTATCGTTAATGTTAATGTCACTAGAATTGCACCAAGAGCATTTGGAATTAAATGTTTCGACATCACCCTAAATGTAGTAGCCCCAAGGGATTTCGATGCCAGAACAAACTCTTCTGCTTTTAATTTCAATACTTCTCCTCGAACAATTCTCGCCATGCCAATCCACCCCGTGATCGTCATTGCGATGATTAATGTCCATAAGCCTGGTGGCATAATGACCATTAATAAAATAACGACTAATAAATAAGGGACACCAGATAAAATATCAGCAAAACGCATCATATATTCATCGACTTTTCCACCTAAGTAACCGGAAACAGTCCCCCAAACAACCCCAATAATTAAATCAAGGAATGCTGCAGTGAGTCCAATAAATAAAGAGATACGCGCCCCATACCATGTTCTAGCAAATATATCACGGCCTAGGTTGTCCGTACCAAACCAATGCTCCATGGATGGTGACTGGTTTGCATTCAATAAATCATTATCATAATAATTTTGACCAGATATAATCGTTCCTATGATCGACATAATTCCTAAGAGGACAATGACAACAATCCCCATAATTGCTAATTTATTTTGTTTAAAGCGGCGCCAAGCATCTTTCCAAAACGAAGTACTTTCTCCCGCTATTTTTTCAGCATCAGATTGTTCATAATAAATTGGTTCAAAATCAGTTGTTTTAATTTGTGAGCGTGACATTACTGATCCCCCTTATTTCCTGTAATTTTAATGCGAGGATCGATCAATCCATAAATAATATCTACAATTAATATAGAAAATAATAACAAAATACTAAAGAATACAGTTGTACCCATAATAACGGTATAATCTCTGTTTGTAATACTTTCAACAAATTCATTTCCTAAGCCCGGAATAGCAAAAATTCTCTCAATGATAAAACTTCCTGTTAAAATTGAAATAACTAATGGTCCTATATAAGATACGACAGGTAAAATAGCATTTCTTATACCATGGCGATAAATCGTCACTCGATTACTTAATCCTTTTGCTTTTGCTGTTTTAATATAATCTGAATTTAATACTTCTAACATACTAGAGCGCATCAATCTTGCAATAAAGGCAAGAGGAGTTGTCGCTAATGCAATCGCAGGTAGAATACTGTGCATAAACGAATCAAATTTTGCAATTGGGAACATTTGTAGTTTAAATGCAAAAACATATTGCAATATAGCAGCTAATATAAAGCTTGGTACAGATATCCCTAGTACAGCAAAAATCATTGCAGCATAATCCCCGAATTTATTATGATATAAAGCTGCAAACACGCCTAATAATACTCCTAATGATAATGCTATAAAGATAGCTTCTAAGCCTAGTATTAACGAATATT
>Ga0209487_1004452_pt1 | contig 10752 bp, 9 predicted proteins | sample Poulit2012_FD_187524 | JGI IMG/M metagenome (GOLD analysis project Ga0209487, IMG submission 187524) | Agricultural soil microbial communities from Georgia to study Nitrogen management - Poultry litter 2012 (SPAdes) (version 2) | ecosystem: Environmental > Terrestrial > Soil > Agricultural land... | reverse complement strand
ATTCGAACAAGATTCAATTTACCAATTCCACCATTACATTCTCGGTTTGTTCATTTATCATATATTTTATCCTTTATCTCTATTGTCTTCAAATACTTTATACTGATTTCGCCGATCTTTTGACGTTTAACCCTATCGGTCTTGATCAAACCAGATTATTTTTTTATTCTTCGTTTGCAAGAATGGAAGAAACAATATGCAAAGAATCCCACTCCCCTTGGGATACATCAATAACCGCATACTTTTTCGGAAAAAGCTGTTCTTTGATTTCTTCAATGGAAAGCCCCTCTTTATGTAAGTTTTTCACCTCTCCACAAAGGTTCTCAAGATTATCCAACTTTTGTTTCAACATCTTTTTCCCGTTTTCTACATACCCGGCATGACAACAAAACATCGATTGAAAATCATAAGAGAGCAATTTACGGATGGAGTCCATAATCACCGGGATAGATTCACTATTCATAATGACCTTAGTCTTCGCAGCGACAAATAAATCCCCTGAAAATAACGTACCAGTTTCCTCATCAAGGAGAGAGACATGATCATCGGCATGGCCTGGTGTATAAATTACCTTCCATTCCCGATTCCGAGATTGGATTGTATCTCCGAGTGGCATGGCTTTAAACCCTTCCCTCTTCCCCCAAGTCAACTGACGGTATTTTGGATAGGGATAAGCTTGAGCACATATTTCAATTCCCTTAGGATGGATATAAATAGGCACTCCCCTGTTTTCTTGAATCCATGGAGCTGTTCCAGTATGATCTTCATGGCTATGTGTCAGAGCTACGAAATCAATCGAATGATTTTCATAGAAAGGAATAAGTTCAGCTTCACTATGTTTTGGGCCTGTATCGATTAGCATCCCGTCTACCAAAAAGGCATAAACGGTATTTATTGTGTTACCACCCAGTACAATGTCCATTTTTACACAAGTAACATCTTCTTTCTCATACACTTGCATCATTGTCTCATTCCCCTTTCTATCAACTTTCGATATGATTTCGCTTCAGATTCTGGTCTTTCTAACTGCACTGCGGCTGATTAGCTTGTCCACTTCTTCAAAGTATTCTTTATCGAGTTGGTCTACAAATTCTGCTGCACTAGTAACCTCTTTGACAGCACCAATGCCTTGGCCGCTTCCCCAAATATCCTTCCATGGCTTGGCTGCTTCTTCTCCAAAACTCATTTTGGATGGGTCACTTTCAGGAAGATTGTCTGGATCCAATCCCGCCGCTCGAATGGATGGTTTCAGATAATTTCCATGTACACCAGTGAAAAGATTGCTGTAAACAATATCATCAGAAGTACAGTCAACGATCGCTTGCTTATACGCTTCAGAAGCACGGGCTTCATGCGTTGCTATGAACGGTGAGCCAATATATGAAAAATCAGCCCCCATCGCTTCGGCGGCCAGGATTGCGCCTCCCGTAGCAATCGATCCGGACAAAGCAAGAGGACCGTCAAACCACTGCCGGATTTCTTGTATCAAAGAAAAAGGACTCTTTACTCCAGCATGACCACCGGCTCCTGCCGCAACTGCAATTAAACCATCTGCACCTTTGTCAATTGCCTTGTGCGCGAAAGTGTTATTGACTACGTCGTGCATAGCAATTCCTCCGTAGCTATGTGCTGTATCAAATACTTCCTCACGGGCACCTAAGGACGAAATAATAATAGGAACCTTGTACTTCACACACAATTCCATGTCGTGTTCTAACCGTTCATTTGACTTGTGAACAATTTGATTAATTGCAAATGGTGCAGCTGGACGATCTGGATTTTTTGCGTTATAAGCTGCGAGTTCCTCTGTGATTTCTGCCAACCATTCATCAAGTAAGGAGGCAGGTCTGGCATTCAATGCAGGCATTGATCCAACGATCCCTGCCTTACATTGTTCTATTACTAATTTTGGGTTACTAATAATAAACAACGGCGCCCCAAATACTGGGATACGCAAATTCTGAAGTATTGATGGAATTCTTGACATTTGATATTCCTCCGCTCAGTTAATTTATTTATTGGTATTTAATTTCTCAAAACAACCACACTTCTTTTTTGATCATATATATAACATTCAACTAAACCGGTTGATTTCCCTTTTTTTATAAGTTTATTTTCAGCCCGAAGCTTACCGCCGAAGTGTGTTCTTGTGAAAATTCAGTATAATATTACAAAAAAATATTTAACATAGATATCGAATTTTTCCATGAATCTCCCACAATCATCTGTTTAAATTTTCCAATTAATAAAAATATAAATTAGCAAAGATATTTTGTATACAAGTGGGTTTGTAAAACACTCCAATGATCTGTTCCATAGGAAAAGGGCAATACCGATGTTTAGGTATTGCCTGCCCCCGTTAGCTCAATAAGATTGTCTAAACATTCATTTACGATGATCTCTTGCCTCTCAATTTATGATAAAGGGACATGATGATCCAAATAGCAGTTGGAAGTGCGATAGCTCCAATTACTCCAGATGTTAAGATGTCAACTGTAGTGCCGGTACTACCGACAAATAACAAAATAATAACAGCAACTAGTAAGAAAAGGAATGGGATAGTTTTCCCTAGTTTGGCTAATCTTCTTCCTTCTACCTCCCATTTGTTATTGTATGTTGTGATTACAGTCCAGACTGTTGGGAGGGCAATTACACTGAGAATAGTAGCTACTACAATAAGTATTGATTTTAATGTACCTGAGCTTATCATCACTCCAACCCAAACGAGTGCTGTTATTAATACTAATGGAATTGCGAATTTCATCATGGATCCGCCTGAGTTTTTATACTTTTCAACCGCTGTATCGCGGTCAGTATACAGCGGCTTTGTACCAGGGCGTGCCCGAAATAAATGAATATTTCCTTCAGAGGTAACATGTGACCATCCAGAAGAAGAAAAAAAGTCAAAGTATTCCTCTTCTTCATCCTCTTTTAACCAACGATAATCGACACTGTATATATAATCGGAGCTTTCCCCTTTTTCAAGGGTATACCCCATAAATTTAAAGTCACTGACATGCCAGCCCTTTAAAGAAAATCGCCGTAATTTTTCCATATCCTTATCTTCGGAAAAAGCTAGCCCACCTGACGTAATATACTTTGTTTGTGTCATTCTTCAACCTCCCCTAATCCCGTTTCTGCTAATTGAAGCATCAGTTTTCTTAGCTCCACATTTTCTTCTAATACTTCTCTTCCTTTTTCAGTAAGCAGATATGTTTTACGTCTTGAACCCGATCCATCATACAAATAAATCCACTCTTGTTTTAATAATTTCTTAATAATCGTGTACATTGAAGCAGGACCTATCGTAATTACACCTTTTGTTGTTTCTTCAATTAAGTTCATAATAGCGTAACCGTGTCTTGGTTTAGTTAAGGCAGCCATAATATAAAACATTGAATCTGTTAATTGCTCCGTTGTTTTCAATCAATCACCTCTATATCTTTTCAGGATATATCACATAATGATATATGCATCTAAGAACAATATATCATTATATGATATATATGTCTAGAGGTGTTTTAAAAATCAATTAATTGTATATGTTAAATGTTTTCTAGGGTTCCGCAAATTTTGTTGATCTGATCCAACGAATAAAAGCCTAGGGGAATCTTTAACCAGATCTCCTAGGCTTATTGCAGTTTATGGCAATAAATAGTTTTTCACCTAACCAGCTTTCTTAACAAAATTTAAGACAAAGTTCAGGAGTACCGTCTTTAGTAAATTCACTCTCTTATCTTTTGATTATTTGAATTTAAGCTCTTACTTCCACCTACAACTACCACGAGATGATTCAATCATTTTCATTTTACCAGTTTCCTTATTAATGCTATCTTTTCCCCTTTTCAAGTGGATCAATTTCCCACTGGATTATATATTTATTGGATTTAGAAATCACCGATATAAATTCTAGCTCAGCACACTCTCTTGAATGTTTGTCCAGAACCATTTGCTTGGCTTTTTCCTTAGTTATTTTTTGATCATTTGAACTTATGCTATTACATCCAGTTATAATAAAAATAAAAAACAACAAGAAAAGTATAAGAGGTATCTTTTTCAACTTTTGTCCCTCCTTAACATTAACTTTCGTATAAAGTGAAGCTTTATTCAGTGGGGATTATCTTCTTCCCCCTTTGACGAAGAGGAACATAAGCTAAGTACGCAACTTTGCTTTAAAACGCCTATGTGATCTGCACTTGGGCAGGCCCGAGTGAATCGGACATTTACTAGCAGTTGCCCCCCATTTATCTTATAACGGGGGATAAAGATTCCAACAGGTTTCCACAAGAAGTTATTTCACATATTTCATTATAGGAAAGCACCGCGTCCCGTCAATGTATACATTATGTTATTTTCACCATAAAAACCCCCTTTAAACAAAAACATCTAAAGGGGGCTAAGCTTCATTTTTTTAACACACCGTGACTTTGTTTTAGCTATTGAAAATTAGTCTAAAGCGGAATCTTGGCCTCCTGGCTGTAACATATTTTCAAAAAAAGATTGTATTGATGACGCACTTCCTAAATTAAGCCAACGTAACCCCGCCTTTTTTATGGGGCGGGGTTCATTATATTTTTTCCTGATATGTTTCATACTGCTTGTACAAATCTTTCAATGCAGAAGCAATGGCATTTCCTGCTTTTCCTAAGTAATGTGTCTTCACTTCCTCAACTGGATAATCGATCCCATCCTGCAAACTGTAGCCTCTTAATAATTGCTGCACATATTCCTGTCCGTGAACAGTTGCCAATGTACAGCTTGCTGTCACGATAACGCCATATTTTTTATCAATCTCAGCAGTTATTGTCAATGTTTCATACATACTTTTGGCAGCCATGCCTGACGGAAGCCTGGCATGGCCGGCAATAAATACGGTGTTCATGATCAACCAAGTCCTTTCTGCATCTATTATTACTTTGTTTGGAATGGGTTGCGCGGATACGCAATATGCTGTATCCGCGCATCACTTTTTTGTATAAATCCTCTTAAACTACTTCTATATATTTACTTGCGTTTTTTCCGGACTTTGTGATTCCACAATGTGGACCCCGCGTTTGGCCATTTCATTAATATAGGTCTCTCCGGGTACAATTTGTTCCGGAGGGTAGACCCCTTTTTTGGTGATCGTTCCGTTTCCAATCATTTGCGCAACGATGGAAATCGTGTTTGCTGTCGCCCTAGCCATGGCGGTTATATTGTTTTCTCTATCTTTATATGTTGTCATTTCATATGCATATGTTGCAGGTGAACCGGCCTTTTCACCGGACACAACGACCCGGAGTAATACCGCATCATCTTTTTCTCCCAGTTCAACAATGGGATCAAGCACCTTTAACAAAACTTCTCTTGGATTAATATTTTTCCCTTTCACATCTACTTCATAATCCATTCGTGTGAGATTGAGATCCACGAGTAATTGGAATTTTTCAGCATGACCGGGGTAACGGATTGTTTTGTATTCAAGTGTGTTTAATTCCGGATAAGAAATAGATAATGTTGATGTCCCGCCCGAAGTATGAAACGCTTCTAACGGACCAAACTTTTCAAAATGAACAGTCTCCACTTCTGACAATGAGGCGATCTCCTGTTTATTTCCATCCCGAATGATTAATGATGGATCTGTATAGTGATCAAACACACCTTCCATGGAAAATACATGATTGTATTCCAAAGGTGGTCCAGGTCTAACAGGAATCCCGCCAACATACAATTTGATGGAATTCGCTTTATCCAGCTTATTAACCCCGTAACCGGATAAAATATTGATCATCCCCGGTGCAACACCGAGATCGGGTATTAGCGTGACCCCTGCTTCCTTTGCTTCTTTTTTCAGAGCTAACACTCTATCTGTCATATGTCCGATATGACCACCAAAGTCAATAGAATGAACTCCCACGTGAATGGCTGTTTTAGCAACAACTTCGTTAAAGGAATAAAATAAAGCGTTAATAATGACATCGAACTGTCGCATATAACTTGCCAGATCCTGTTCGTCACTCGCGTTCACTCGGTAGGCTGTCAGTTTACTAGATTGCAATTGATCGCAAACCTTTTGTGCCCGTTTTAGATCTATATCTGCTAAACCAACCGCTTGAACATTTTCACTTAACACTAAATCTCTTGCAGCTTCTTTTCCCATTAATCCGGATCCCAGTACACCTATTTTCATCTGATCAACTCCTTGCTAATAGGATTATTCAACATCAATTTGGGCGCGTTGTAGCTTGCCGCTAAAATCAACATAAACAGCTTTCCATTCTGTGAATACGTCTAAAGCTTGCACGCCTGAATCACGGTGCCCGTTTCCTGTTCCTTTTGTTCCGCCGAATGGTAAATGAATTTCTGCACCTGTTGTTCCGGCATTGACATATACAATTCCTGTATCGAGATCGCGTTGTGCTTGGAAAACACGATTTACGTCAGCTGTGAAGATAGAACTGGATAAACCATATGTCACGCTATTATTCACATCAATTGCTTCTTCAAAATTTTTAACTGGAATGAGGGAGACAACCGGCCCGAAAATCTCCTCCTGTGCAATGCGCATCGACGACGTGGCATCCGTAAATAAAGTAGGCGCAAAATAGTAGCCATTTCCATGCTCACCATCTTTTAATTCATAGCCGCCTGCAAGTAGTTTAGCCCCCTCACTTCTGCCAATTTCAATATATTTCTTGATTTTTTCCATGCCTGACTTGTTAATAATCGGGCCAACTTTAATAGATTTATCCAACCCATTACCAATCGTCAGTTTTTTCATCTCTGTTAACAGTCGCTTTTCTAATTCCTCTTTGACATCTTCGTGGACGATAACACGGCTGCATGCGGTACACCGTTGACCGCTCGTTCCAAAAGCACTCCAGATGATACCTTCCACTGCTAAATTCAGATCGGCATCATCCATCACAATCACCGCATTTTTCCCGCCCATTTCCAAAGAAACCTTTTTCAACTGGCGGCCACAATCACTGGCGATATTGCGTCCTATATCATTGGAACCTGTAAAAGAAATAACACGTATCCCGTCATGGTGCACCATCGCATCACCAACGGCTGAACCAGAGCCAAACACAACATTAAGGACGCCCTTAGGAAGCCCGGCTTCTTCAAAGATCTTCGCCATTTCATAAGCCATGATCGGTGTTTCTGTTGCCGGTTTCCAAACGACGGCATTCCCTGCAACGATGGCCGGGAATGACTTCCAGGTTGCGATCGCAATTGGAAAATTCCACGGTGTAATAATACCAACGACACCAATCGGTGCACGAACACTCATGGCAAATTTATCTTTTAGTTCTGCAGGTGTTGTTTGCCCGAACAAGCGGCGCCCTTCCCCTGCCATATAAAAGGCCATATCAATCCCTTCCTGCACTTCTCCAAGCGCTTCTTCAAGCACTTTTCCGTTTTCCATTGTTAATAGTTTTCCAAGCCTTTCCTTCCTTTCTTTCATAATGTTTCCAACCTGAAAGAGCACTTCCGCGCGTTGTGGCGCCGGTACTAAAGCCCACTCTTTTTGTGCCTTTTCGGCGGCTTCCACTGCCTCATCTACATTTGCTTTTGTTGATAATGGAACTTCAATAACTCGCTCACCTGTCGCCGGATTGATTACCGGAGCAGATTCATTTACATGCAGCCACTCGCCATTAATGAAGTTTGCTAGTTTTTTGACATCTAGTACTGTTTCAGCCATTAAAAATACCTCCTGAAATGAATTTTCGATTGAAAAATGCCAAAAGTAATTCTATTTTCGCTTCCTGTCACGAATCTCTTCAATTGTTGAGCCTACTGATATATTTTCTTTCTCTGTCAAAATTTCAATGACTGCTGGGTCTTTTTTCGCTAATGCTTGATCAAAGGCAGTTGCAAATGCTTCAGCCGACTCTACAACATATCCAGCAGCACCAACGCTTTTTGCTAAATCAGCAAAGGAGACAGCGCCCAAATCTGTTGCCATCACTTTTTCAGGGTAATGCATTTCTTGATGCATCCGGATCGTTCCGTACATGTTATTATTGAAAACCAGGCAGATTATCGGAATCCGATAACGAACCGCTGTTTCTAATTCTTGAACTGTCATCATAAACCCGCCGTCACCCGATAAAGAAACGACCGTTTTATCCGGAAAGGCAAGTTTGGCTCCAAGTGCAGCTGGCATCCCATACCCCATCGCCCCCGATGTAGGCCCGACATAGGTATGTTTATCTCTAAACGGATAAAACCCATGCAGCCAACCGGCAAAATTACCCGCATCATTGGTGATTAAGGCATCTTTAGGGAGTTTATCCGCCATCATTGCGATCACATGCTTATTAATCACATCCGTTTCAGAGACTTCCAGGCTGCTTATATTGACGAAAGCTTGCCGTCTTTCGGTTGCCCAGTGTGCCCACGTTTCTTGGATATCCATCATGAACATAGCTTGTAATGCTTCCTGTACATCAGCAACAATACCCAAATCAGGAACATACACTTTGCCAATGGTATCGAAATCAATGTCAATATGAATGAGCTTTTTGTCAGGAGTTAGGATAGTGTAATCCTGGGTAGTAACCTCGGAAAGCCTCGTACCAAGTGCGATGATTACATCCGCTTCTTTTACAGTTTGCAGTACATTTTTATTCGTCCCCAGTCCAAGATGACCAGCATATAATGGATGGTCATTCGGAAAAATATCATGTCTGCGAAACGCGGCCATAATGGGAATATGAAATTTTTCCGCGAACCGGATAAGCCCATCTTCCGCTTGGGAACTTTTCACGCCACCTCCTGCGATAATGAGTGGAGATCGTGCCGTACGAAGCAGTCTTTCTGCATCTTTGACTTCCACTGAAGACGGGGCAGGTTCCGGTTTCGTTACTGGCGGGCCGAAATGCATCTCCGCTTCAATGGGTAAGACATCTTCCGGCAAAGAAATAACGACTGGTCCCGGCCTGCCTGATTGCGCCACTCGAAATGCCCGTTGCACGATCTCGGGCATTCTTTCCGGATCATTTACTTCCACCGCCCATTTGGCAATCGACTGGAAATAATGATCCAAATCAACCTCTTGGAATCCCTCTCTCCCCCTGAATTTACGATGTACCTGCCCAAGGAGCACGATCATTGGCGTCGAATCCTGAAAGGCAGTATGTACGCCAATGGAGAGGTTTGCCGCACCAACCCCGCGTGTTGCTAAAACAATTCCAGGCTTTAAATTTGCCTTCCCGTATCCTTCAGCCATAAAAGCTGCTCCACCTTCATGCCTTGCCGAAATCACACGTATGGAAGGCTCATCATATAAAGCATCTAAAACAGGCAAATAACTCTCTCCGGGAACACAAAAAACCTGTTGGACAGACTCTCTTTTCACACATGCCACAATTGCTTGAGCAGCTGTCATTCTTTTTGTTTTTCCGGTCATCCATTACACCTTCTTCAAATGTAACTTTTTAAAATTGCTAATGCTTGAATCATCTGTTTATTGCCGACTACATAGCCTATGCGCCAGCCTGTCATATTATAACTTTTGGATAAAGAGCCAAATTCAACTGCGCAATCTTTCGCAAACGGTACCTGTAATACACCTGGAGATTTGTATTCACCAAACGTCACCAAATCATATGCAATATTATTTGCAAGCATCATATCATTTTTTTGGACTAGTGCCGCGGGTTGGAGATATCCCATCCGGGTGATTCCTAACTACCGCAAATGGGATACACTCGCTTTCCGGGGGCGGCTGATGAGCCTCCTCGTGCTGACGCACTCCGGGGTCTCACCTAGGCCTCATCTCCCCCAGGAGTCTCGCGTATTCCATTTGCTGGTATAAAATGTAGCTCTAATTTCATTCAAAAGTATAGTGCGCTATCTCGTTGAGTGTAACGGAAGGCGGCGACTCCTGCGGGAATAGCAAAAGGTCTTCGGTGGGACGAACGATAGTGCAGTCCCATGAGCCCTGAGACCCCGGAGTGCGAAGCACACGGAGGCTCAAGCCATGCCCGCGGAAAGCGTCCGCCTGCAGTGCACCTCAACAGCCTTTAGCATATTTACATCAGGTGGGTGCATTAATTAGGACGTATAGCACTAGTGTAATCGCTTTCATAAAAGTGTCTATATTTAGAGTAGCTGCAGTTGGATTGCTAGGATAGTTAAGCAGCATTAGATTTGCCCGTTCTAATTCCTGTTCTGAAATACTTTCGTATAACCTGTTTCCTATCTGATTCAAGTATAAATCCCTACTCCAAAATTTGCAATTATTACTAATTTTAGTATATTTGATTATTTGCTAATTAGCCTCTTTTATATACATCTTTTTTTAAAATTCTTTGACAACGTCTCCCCCTATTCTAACCCTTTAAAAAGTGCTATACTTAAGGTTAAAAAATTTATTTTGATTAGTAAAGGAGCGCAGGCGCACTATGCAGACGACAAAAACAGATCAATGGGCCACAAAACTTGGCTTTATTTTATCATCAGCAGGAGCAGCAATTGGCCTTGGGGCAATATGGAAATTCCCTTATATGACAGGAATGAATGGTGGTGGCGCCTTTTTCTTAATGTTTATTGGCTTCACCATAATTATTGGCCTTCCACTTTTAATTGCAGAATTCATTATTGGCAGAGGGGCACAAAAAGAAGCGGTTAGCGCCTACAAAACACTCGCTCCAAACAGTGGTTGGTCCATCATCGGACGATGGGGCGTTGTCGGCGCATTTATCCTGATGTCCTTTTACAGTGTTGTCGGAGGATGGGTATTAATTTATTCCCTGCTTT
>Ga0209487_1004451_pt1 | contig 10753 bp, 10 predicted proteins | sample Poulit2012_FD_187524 | JGI IMG/M metagenome (GOLD analysis project Ga0209487, IMG submission 187524) | Agricultural soil microbial communities from Georgia to study Nitrogen management - Poultry litter 2012 (SPAdes) (version 2) | ecosystem: Environmental > Terrestrial > Soil > Agricultural land... | reverse complement strand
CCTACCAACACAAGAAGGTAGGTGACGGCATCAGAAGACCCTGACCGAAGCCATCACCTACCTGAACTAGACAATAGCACAGCAAAACCCCGACACAGACCCAGCTGGGGACGTGTGTGGAGTGTTTTTCGTTTGTGTAATAGCGTTGTGTAGCGTTTCGTTGTAACAAACGCTACGCTATAGACGGTACATACCACGAGAGCGGGAAGGAGGCAAGATGGGCGAAGTAACTCTGCGGGAATCCGGCGGGATGGTGCTGAAGGAGACCAACTCCAAGAAGGGCATCTTCTACATCAAGGTCATTTCTGCGGATGTTCAGGGGTCGTCTGGCTACTATCCCGCTGAGGTATTGGAACGTGACGGGGCCAGGGCGTTCCCAGCCGGAACGCACATGTTCCTTGACCACCCCACAGCAACACAGAAGTACGACCACCCCGAGAGGTCAGTGAAGGACCTGGCGGCTTACTTCACCGAGGACGTTAAATACCTGGACCAGGGACCGGACGGCCCTGGGCTGTACGTGCACGCCCAGGTACTGCCGCATCACTTGGAGTTCGTCGAGTCCATCATGGGCATCGCAGGGGTAAGCATCGTCGCCTCCGGTATCAGTGAGTACAACAGGGATGCCGACCGGGAGGAAGTAACCGCGATTCTCCACGGCGAGTCTGTGGACATCGTTACCCGTGCTGGAGCGGGAGGAAGGGTTTTGGAGATGAGTGAATCTGCCCGCAATGCGGGTAAGGAGTCCCCGATTTTTGCCGAGCTTTCAGAGTCGGACCGGTCGGGCATGCAGAAACTGTTCGAGGCGTTCAAGTCGGCCACCGCCTCCGTGGAGACCTTGACGAAGAAGGTCACCGAACTGGAGGAAAAGGCCGCCGTAGCGGAGAAGAAGTCCCAGGAAGAGAACTCTCTGTCCATTGGTGAGCTTGTCGCCAAGCTGGACGACTCAGGGCTTCCCGGTGTGGTCCGACGCAGTCTGGCCGACAGCTACACCCCCGAGATGGACCTGGACGCCGCCATCAAGGCTGAACAGGACCGTGTGGAAGCCATCAAGGCTGAATTGACTGCCCAGGAATCGTCGGATTCCAGCGCCCAGGGCACCGACCACCAGGAGTCCATCCGTGGTGTGGGTCGAGTGCAGGAAAGCAACACTTCTGGTGCCTATGACCAGGCATCCAATATCGTTTCCGGCCTGTTCGGATAGGGAGAGACATGGCCACCAACGAAATCCACAAGTACGGCCACTGGCTGTCTGTCCCTGTGCGGGAGGACGCCCAGTCTGGCGATCCGATCATGTTTGGGTCGCGCCCGGGTGTTGTGCAGGTTGCCTACAACCCTGAGCCGGAACAGATCCCCGGCTACGTTGCTCTTCCGGTGCAGACAGGATTCAACCTGTCCGGAGAGGACCTGGAAAACCAGGACATGCTGCCTGACGGCACCAAGTTCGCCTCAGTGGCGTTCATTGGTGTGTGGGCGTTCGAGATCGAGGACAGCGACGGAGTTTCCTACGGCGATCCGGTCTACTACGACGACACGGACAACACGTTGTCCCTGTCTGGCGAGACGCTGTACGGACATGTGACCGGGCGAGGCACTGATGGACGTCTTCACGTTCTGCTCGCCGGTGTGACGGGAGCTTAAGGACGATGAAGATGAGTGAACTGAAGATTACCCGGGGCAGTGGCGAGATCGACCCCAAGCGGGTAAAGCTTGCCGAGACTGCCGCCAAGGAGAACGCACCCAGGCTGGCGCGTGGGACCCTCAAGCTGGGTGAGACCCTCAAGGCTGCGCGTGGCGGCTCCTATGCGGCCATGGCCGAGCTGAAGGAGTCGGTGAGCACCTCCGACTTTCCCTTCTTGTTCAACCAGCTGGTCGACTACGGCATCATCAACGCCTACGCACAGCTGCCCTCCGTATGGCAGACTTTCGCTGCGCGCACCACGGTGACGGACTTCCGGCCGCAGCGTATGCGTCAGTGGTACGAGGACCTGTCACAGCTCCCCGAACAGGGTGGCGGTGAGACTCGCGTTCCCCAGGCGCTCCCGCGTGTACCGGAGCTGAGTGAATACCCGGCTTTCACGCTGGGTGCTGAAGAGACCAGCTACGGCATTGCCAAGTACGGTAAGAGGTTCCCTTTCTCCTGGGAAGTGTTCATCAACGATGAACTCCAGGTGATCATGGACCTTCCCGGGAGGATGGCCAAGACTGCCAACGACACCGAGGACATCCTGGCGCTTCGGACCCTGATGGGGCCGAACGGGTTCAACCCCAACTTCATCAACACCGAATGGGACTTCGGTGACCTGGTACCTGCCGGGAACGTTCTTCAGGACAACCCGCCGCTGACTGTTTCGGCACTGGAGAAGGCTTTCGCTGACGTTTCGATGCGTCGTGTCAACGGCCGTATCGTCACCGTCAACTCCTGGACCCTGATGGTCCCACCGAGCCTGGAGGCCACAGCACAGCGCATCGCCTCGGTCATGGACTACACCGAGATCGTGGAAGAGGACGGTGTCACTCGCGAGTACACCTACCCCAACCCTGTGCAGGGTCGGTTCAACATCGTCGTCAACCCCTGGATTCCTGTGGTTGACACCTCTGACAGCATGCCCACCTCGTGGTACCTGATCCCCTCGGGTGGTTCCGACGGTGTCAACCGAGCCATCGTGGTTCCCTTCCTTGCAGGTGAGGAAGTGCCTGACGTGCGTATCAGCAGTGACACGGGCCGACCGGTCGGCGGGGGTGACATGGACCCCTACCGGGGTAGCTTCACCCATGACGATGTCCAATTCCGGGTACGTCACATCCTGGGGGCTCAGGGTCTGAACCCCGCTCCCATCGTCGCCAGTCGAGGTGACGAAACCCCGACGCACAGCTGAACCAACAAATAGGAGGAAGCCGTGGCTGCCGATTACCACAGCAAGATTGGACAAGTGCGTCTGCTGATCCCCGACCTCGAAGAGGTCGACTGGGAGAAGACAGGCACGGCTTCCTACATGTTCGAGGACACCCAGCTGGAAGGGCTACTGGAGCTCAACAACGGACGAGTGAGGCTGGCGGCCGCTGATGCGGTAGAGGCCATCGCTTTCTCCGAGGCGTTGATCTCCAAGGTCATCACCACCGAGGACCTTCAAACAGACGGGGCCAAGGTGGCCACTGCCATGCTGGCCAAGGCTCGTCAACTGCGTGATGCCGATGACCATGATCGGCGTAGGAAGGCCTCGGACCACTTCCAGCTGGTGCGGTTCAGGCCGGTGCCTACGAATCAGTTTCGTCGGAGGTTGTGATGATCAATGCACGACCCTCTCTCGATCCTCGATGGGTATACCGGCACAGGTCAGTACCTTTCGGGTTTATGTCGGTACCTGTCACCATCACCAGACGAGAAGAAGGACCCCCCGTGTGGAACCCGGAAACGGGAACCCTGGAGGGAAGTTCCGTCTTTGTGTGGCAGGGTCCGGCACGTATTCAGCCCAACAAGGATTGGCGTGTGCGCTATGTGGAATCCGGGACAGACCCACAACTGATCCACGTGGTCCGTGTCCAAATCCCACTGGAACCACACAACATGCCCCCTCTGATCAAGGCAGCCGACGTCATCACCATCGACGAGCCAGGTGAGGATGACGTTGACTGGCTTGTGGACCCAGAGCTGGCCAAGTGGCGGTTCTTGGTACGCAACATGCTCAACTCGTCCAACCCGTGGTTGCGGAACCTCTCTACGATGGCGGACCTGTCCGACCCACAGGGGGAGATCGGATGAGTCTGGTGTGGATCGAGTCAGGGACCAGGGCGGGCAGTAGGAGTCGCCGGTATACACAGTCGACACCTCTGTTCCCTGTGGGTGAGTGGGCCACTGACGAGTTGAGTCAGGTGTATGACCGTGTGGACGAAGCGGTACACGAGGAACAGCTCAAGGTCCGGGAAAACATCATGGCCAACTCCCGTGTGGACACAGGGTTCATGAGGTCCATGGTTGAATCCATGGTGTCCACTCCGGGGGAGAGTTTCGTGATGAGTTTCGGTTGGTGGGAGGGTACCCCTCATTACGCTCCCTACCAGGAATTCGGCACGGAGCATATCGAGGCCATGCTGGCTGTCCACAGGGAGTACATCCGTGTTCCACTGGAGATCTTGGATGCGGTGATCCCATGAAGCCCACCATGAATCAGTGGAAGCAGGCCATTCTCGATCGTCTTGCCTTCGGAGACGTGGACACCCCAGGGTTTGGGGAGAGGTCCGTGTACCGCGAAGGACTGGCCGACGAGGATCAACTGCCCAGGTTCGAGAACGGGATCGTCAAACCCTATGTCTCTCTTTGGTTCGGCCAGCGTGTGGCAGGAAATATGGGGTTTCAAGGGATTACAGGCGTTCGCCAGAACGCCCACATGATGTACTTCATGGCCGTGGTGAACGCTACGGACGGCTACATGGTGGACCAGGCAGTGGACCTGACGTCCGACTTGTTACTGGGGTTTCGACCCATGGGACAAGGAGAGCTGTCCGAGGACGGCATGAAGACTATCCGCCGACCTGCGGATATGTCGGGGGTAAGATCAAGGTTTTCGGTGTCCGTGGGATATAGCGGCGCCGTGGATATATAAGGAGGATGCCGCTATGGCAGGCGAAGTCAAGATGCTTCCGCCGAACATCCGTGTGGACTGGATTCCTACGGGCGGGGATGAGGATGAAGGTATTGAGGACATCAATGCACCAACTGCGGAGGAGTTGAACGCGGGAACCAACATCTCGTGTGCGATCTCTCAGAACGACTTTACGTTGGCGTTCAGTGAGCGGGACACCAACGACGAGAAGTCGTTGTGTGATGACTCCAACGTGCAGACCCCCGTGTACAAGAACTACGAGGGTTCCCTCACAGCGTTCCGTGACGCTGACATCGAGAACAACGAGAGTGTGTACAACCAGTTCTACGAGCTGTTCCGTACCCCCCTACAGAACGGGTACCTGGTGTCCCGTGTGGGTTACCCTGCGGATGAGGAGTACGAGGACGGTCAGGATGTTCAGATCTTCTTCTTCCAGTCCGGTGACCCGGTGAACGTCCACAATAATGGGGAGCCGGTCAAGATGACCGTAAACTTTTTCCCTCAGGGACGCTCCTCCAACGGTTATGTTGCCGTGGGTGGTTCGTCCTGACGTATTGGTTATTGCCGTCAATGGGCGGTAATATCAATATTTATGATCAGGGTGGTACGAGTGAATCCCCGTGTTGCTCGTACCACCCTCCTACCAGGAAACGCACGGGGTAAACACGGGAGAAGCAATGACAGACCAGGAGCAGGCTCCGGAAGTTGAACTTCCGAAGGCAGAGACTTTTGACCTCGGCGAGTGGCTGGACAAGAAGGCCACATATCCGAAATTCACTACCACGGTGTACCTGGATCGTCAGTCCGCTGCGTCAATCTCCCAGTTGGACGAGGAAGCCAAGAAGCTCAAGAAGGTTGTGGACAAGGCTGAGAAGGACGTGAGCAGCGGAGACCCCTTCGCGTCCATCGGAGAGTCCACTCCGTCCAGTAAGGAACACAAGGCTGCCGCGAAGAAGTTGAATGAACTGCGTAAGCAGCGTCAGGAGTTGCTTGAGCGGCTTCAGTCTTCAGCGGTCAAGATCGTTTTTCGGGTCAAGGACCAGGACTTCCACAAGCGTGTCACCGACCAGCTGATTGAGAAGTACAAGGACAGGCTGGAAGACACCACTGCCACGGCTGTGTACGAACTGGCCAAGGATGACGAGCAAGTGGCCTCTATGCAAGGTCACTTGCAGCTTTTGGAAACCATCAGTGAGATGACCAACGCTGAGGGTAAGAAGGCTGACGTCAAGAGCATGACCCTGACCTCTGTGGAGAGGTTCATGGAAGCTCTCAACGCCACCGACCGAGTCAAGGTGATGCGGAACATGAACCTGGCCGTCACCGGAGGGAACACGGTCGACCAGGCCATTGATGCCGGATTTCCTGGCTGACGTACTGAGCAGGAGACACAACACCGGATACAAACTCTCTGTGGAAACGGCACGTTCATGGAACGTACCCCCAACACAGATAATAAAAGGAGAGCCCACGGAGTGGTCCAGGCACGATTCGCTACTGTCCATGGCGCTGGTGATGCTGGAGAAGGAGACATGCCAAAACTGCGGTGTGGTCTCCTGGCACGGCCACAGCACCAACAGGGAAATCGTGATGGAACTGGATACCACCACCTGCTTCGGATGCATGGAGCTGGAAAAACGGCAGGACGACAAGGCCCAGAAATTGGGTAAGGGGGAGAAGCCGTTCGTCCTTGCCCGCATGTGGGATAATTCTGAACTACCTAGCCGAAAAATCGAGCTAGAGCGGGTCAACGCTAAGGGGAAGTAAATGGCGGCAGGGTATGAGGCAAGAGCCCGTGTCACCGCTGACATGTCAGGGTTCGTCTCTGCCGCCAGCCAAGGTGCCAGTGCGGCCAACATGATGGCGAACGCCGTGCGTGCCCTGAATACTCAGCTTCAGGGCACGCAACAGGCGGCCACTCAGCAGGGCGCCCAGCTACGGAACCTGTCACAGACCACTCAACAGGGTGCCCAGTCGACCCGCCAACACACCAGTGCAGCACAGGCAGCCGCGCAGGCAGCAAGAGATGCCGCCAATGCATACAACGCAGCCACTACTGGTGTGCACAACTACCAAACGAGCACTGCACAGTCCACACAGACGACCCGTCAGAACCAACAGCAGCAAGACCGTGCAACCTCGTCGCTGCGGGCCATGGGCCGGGAGCTCGTCCGTCTGGAAGACCAACGCAAGACCCTGCTCCAGATCCAGCAACGCAACGGACGACTGAACAACCAAGAGACCGCTGCTCTACGGACAATCAATGAACGTCTGGGACAGGTCAGGAGCTCTGTCTCGCAACTCAATGACACCCAGCGTGCACAGGTACAGCTGTCGTCCGACCTGGCACGAGCACAGCAGGCCACCTCCTCGGGTATGGCCTCAATGGCCAGATACGCCCGTGAGCAGAACCAAGCCACTGCCCAAGGTGTGCAGGTCCAGCGTGAGTCTGTCAGTTCTTTGCGTTCGCTGGCACAGGAGCAGGTCAGGCTTTCTGACCAGCGTCGTAGCTTCATGGAGTACCAGGCTGCCGGTAACCAGCTGACCAGGGAACAGGCTGCGGCTCTGGGTGTTACTCAGGACAGGCTGCGGGAACTGGGCAGGGCCACAGCCCAGTTGAGTAGTCAGCAGCGTGCGCAGGTTTCCAACGAGCGTGAACTGGTCCGTGCCCGGCAGGCATCATCGCAGGTCACACGTGAGGTAGCACAGCAGTCACGAGACCTGGCCAGGAGCCAGAGGGACCAGATCTCCTCCACACAGCAGACGGTACGTGCTGCGGGGGATTTCAACAGCTCCCTGTGGTCGATGCGTTCTGCTGTGCAGGACGTGGGCGGGTCGATGCAGCAACTGTGGTCGGTCTCCTCGCGGGTCACACAATCTTTGTGGGAAAACTTCTCCGCGCAAGAGATGACGATCGCCCAGATTGCGCGTGTTTCGCAGGAGTCCAGCACCATGATGGACTCCATCGTCTCGTCAGTCCGGGAGATGTCCACGGAGATCCCCATTGCTTTTGACGAGCTGGGACGTATCGCGATGCTTGGGTCTCAGGTGGGTGTGGCCTCTGAGAGCCTGGAAGGCTTCACCGAGACCGTGGCTCTGTTTGCTGCTACCTCTGAGGTCTCTGCGGATGAGACGGCCACGTTGATGGCCCGCATCATGGAGATGACCAACCTCAACAACACCCACGGTCAGGACTCGGTACAAAACCTCGGTTCTGCTGTTGCCTACCTGGGTTCCAACATGGTGGCCACGGACAAGGAAATCCTGACCACCATCGAGTCCATCGCGACGATGACCACACAGGCCGGGATGAGTGCCGAAACCACCATTGGTCTTGGTGCGGCCATGGCCTCGCTGCGTATCCGTCCGGAGATCGCTCGAGGTGCTACCCAGAGGGTGTTCCTCCAGCTGGGTGAGGCTGTTGACGGCACGTCTCAGGAGATGCAGACCCTGACTGAGATGACCGGCAAGTCTCAGGACGAACTACAAAACCTCCGTGACAGCGACTACGACCAGTTCTTCCTCACGATCATGGAGGCGCTGCACGGAGCGTACAACGCTGGTGAAGACCTGATCCCGACGCTACGGGAAATCGGCATCAACAACTCTCGCGATGCCGAGGTTGTGGCACGGCTGGCCGCCAACTACGGAGTGCTGAAGAACGGGGTTGAGGGGGCCCACACCTCATTTGAGAGTGGAAACTACCTCTACGAAGAGTCCGCGAAGATTTTCGAGACCCTGACTGCCAGGCTCGAGCTGTTGCGCAACACGTGGCAGAACTTCCTGTTCACCGCTGTGGAGGCAATTGGTCCGTTCCTGATTGGCGTGATGGATGCAGCCACTGCGGTGATTGAGTTTGCGGACTCCATGGATATGGCCCCCCTGGTGGGGTGGGGCGCGGTGGCGCTGGGGTTGGTCGGTACTATAGGTCTGCTCTCCAGTGGGTTTGCAAACCTGGGCGTGGGTGTATTGGCCATCAGGGGCCTTTTCAACATGCTTACGGGGGTTACGACTGCTACGGGAGCTGCCATGACAGCTCAGGCAGGAACCACTGCGGCAGCCACGGCTTCCCAGACTGCATACCAGGGTGCCCTGATGCGTACAGTCTCCTGGGGTAGTGCCACCGTCACAAGTGTGTTGGCTACTAGCAGTGCTATGGGTGTAATGGGAGGGGCAGCTCGAAGGGCGGCCACTTCCTTGGGTGCTGTGGCCTTGGCCAACCCCGTGCTGCTCATCGGAGGAATCACAGCCGCACTAGTTGCTGCCAGTGTGGAGTGGGGTGCATTTGGTGACCAAGCTGACCGTGCACGTCAATCCGTACTGGATGCCAACGAAGCCCACATCACAGCTGCCGGTGGTATTGACGGACTACGCAACGCACTAGAAGCAGATACCGAGGCGTGGAAGAACGCGCAAGAACACGCCAACGCTTACATCGATGAACTGGACGATTCCACCCGGTCGTTCAGTACGGCTGCGGAAGAGATCACAAGCAACTCGCGTTTCCGTATGGTCGCCTCCCAGGACATGGCGGAAGCAGACCGGGAAGCGGCTGAAGAAGCACAGGCACTGAGTGATCGTCAGCAGTCCTTGCGTGATGAACTGGACATCTCTTCTGAAGGGTTTTCTGAATCCTCCGCGTCTGCGGATAAGCTTGCCAAAAGTTCTCATGACCTTGCTATTGAGCAAGGTCTGGTGGAAGACGCAACGAAGACCGTCAACAGGGCCACTGCTGAGACCGAAGAGGCCATGACGGACTCCGCTTATGCGGTGGGGCTTGCCTCAAGGCAATGGGCTGCTCTGTCCCTGGAGTCAGCTGTTACCGAATCCGAATTGCTGAAGAACGCTGAAGCGTTCGATATTGTCCGTGCCTCCGGTGTGGACCTGGGCGCTGCCCTGACCAAGGAGATGGGAGAAGCAGGGGCAGGTGCGGAATATCTGCGAGCCAAGGCAGAAGAGGTTCGAGGGGAGTTCAGTTCCTGGGAAAACTTCCTGGAAGGACTGAACGAATTCACCGATAACATGGTGTGGGATGGATGGCGCCCCTTTACCACAAACGCCATCGAAGCAGCTGACTCCTTGGACGAGTTTGCAGAAAACCTGGAGTCCACCACATACTCTCTCGAAGAGGCAGCTCGCGGAGTTGACATCCTGGAGGGTGCTTTCGTTGAGCTTCCAGATGGCACCAAAGCCACCACCGAAGAGCTGGCGCTCATGGGGGAGGAAGGTGCTGAGGCAGCTGCGGTAGCCAACCTCCTGGAGACTGAGGTGGACAGTCTTGGTACTTCCATCGATGTCTTGAGAGACGGACTGGGGACGTTCATTGACCCCCTCCAGACTTGGAAGGACACCCTCGAAGACGCTGAGGTGGAAGTTGAGGGACTGGGTGCTTCTCTCTCGCAGGTGGAAGGCGGATTCTCCACATACATGGACAACCTGGAGGAATCCCAGCAAGCGCAAATGGAGTGGGGCCAAAATCTACTCACACTGGCGCGAGACGTCCCCCCTGAGGTTGTTGCTGGACTTGCCGAGATGGGTGTGGAGGGTGCTGGACTTGTTCAGGACTTGGTTAACGCATCCGATGAGGAAGTTGACCGCTTTGTAGAGATTTGGGAAGCCGGTAGCGGAGATGCACTTGATCAGTTCGCGGTGATGTTCAGTGACTTCATCACCATGTCCCAGAATACCGGTGATGTGGCTGGTCTTGATTTCATTTACAACCTGATGGATCAGGTGGCCAGTGGTGACATCTCCTTCCGTGAGGCTGTCGATGCGATGACAGACTATGCCGAGACTGAGTTTGAGGAGTCGGACCCTACGGCGGAGGCTCACTTGGAGAGCACCAAGGCCATGATTGAGCTGACCAAGACCATCAGGCAGATGAGAAAGGATGCCCAGGGAGCTACCCCCACGGTGAAGCCTCAGGTGAATACTCAGTCAGCGTGGCAGAAGTTCAAGAGCTTTGTGTCTCGTGTGCTGAACACAAAAATCTCTCCAACCATCATCCCACGCCTGACCACGCCTACAGGGTTCCGTGATGGTGGCTGGATCGGCGGACCTGGCGGTCCTCGTCAGGACCTGGTACCTCTCATGGCTTCCCCGGGTGAGTTCATCGTCAACGCTCGTGCGGCAGGCATGTTTGCCCGGGA
>Ga0209487_1004450_pt1 | contig 10756 bp, 12 predicted proteins | sample Poulit2012_FD_187524 | JGI IMG/M metagenome (GOLD analysis project Ga0209487, IMG submission 187524) | Agricultural soil microbial communities from Georgia to study Nitrogen management - Poultry litter 2012 (SPAdes) (version 2) | ecosystem: Environmental > Terrestrial > Soil > Agricultural land... | reverse complement strand
AAAGGTAAAAATAGACTCCCTTTTATCAAGGAAGTCTATGATGGAGTTTTTCATTAATTTACTTTTATTTTAGATTTTTGGCATTGCTTACAAATTCCATGGAAAGTTAATCGGTGATCTTTCACATCAAAACCCCAATCATCTTCAACTATTTTTTCAACATCACCTAATAAGTCCTCAATAATTTCTTCTACAGAACCGCATTCCATACAAACGAGATGATGATGAAAATGATCTACTCCTTCTTTACGTAAATCATAACGAGAGACACCATCTCCAAAGTTAATTTTATCTACAATTGATAATTCCGACAATAATTCTAACGTACGATAAACGGTAGCTAACCCAATGTCAGGAGCTTTATCTTTCACTAATAAAAAGATTTCCTCCGCACTAAGATGGTCTGACTCTCTTTCTAATAATACTGTCAAAGTCGCTTCTCGTTGTGGGGTTAGTTTATAACCTTTAGAATGTAGTTCTTTTTTTATTCGTTCAATTCGCTGCTTCATGGGATACCCCTCCATCTTCTCTTTAATTATAGACAGACATGAAACAGCTGTCAAAAATAATCATCTAATAATGAGTGTTATTATTAGATAATACTCATTATTACATAAAAACTCGTTTTTAACAGCGCTTTAAATGCTTCATTTGCTACAAATGTTTCAATAAGTGAACTGCCTAGTGCACATATAAGAAGAATTATAAATAGATAACTATATCGTAAAAAAGGCTTACCAAGTGAAAGTGTAACAGATTTACCAAATAATTTGTAGCATAATGTTAATGAAAATATCATAGAAAGACTACTTGCTATAATATATACAGGAATAATAACCATGTTTTGTGGTGCAATAGATATTGTCGCTAATAATAATCCTTTCGTACCTAGCTGATTCACCATAAAACCAACTGAAAATCCAATCACTATCCCTTTTATAAACAATAGCATCCAAACAGCTGGTATGCCAATGATTGTAATGCCTAATAAAAAGAATAAACATAAATACTTTACATGAAAAAAGAAGCTACGTTTTAAAATATCCATACTATGAACCGCTTCTTCTGTATTTAGTTGCATAAAATAACGATCCACATGAAAAAATAAATCTTGTTTTTGAATGAATGTCATACTGTTCACTATAATTGCACCAAATATAATACCTGTAACCAAAAGGATAACCATAAAAAGGTAGATCATCATATGTTCTTTAACATGACTCCATACACTGCTTTTTTGTATGTACATTGTAATCCTCCATCTATTAAAATTATTGTCTTTAATAGATATGAGAGATTAACAAGATTCATTACTTTTTATTTTTTTGACTTGATACTTTTCCGTATTTACCTCCACCACCAGCTTGTACTTGCTGTGTTCCTTCACGGTTTTCTATAATCATTTTCGCCAATCCTTGTGGAACAACTTGTTGTAATCCTTCCATTGGGACATGATGAATAATGTTCATCTCTGTATCAAATTGATCTAGTAACTTGTTATATGTTTTTGGTCCTAAGCCAGGTAAATATTCTAAGGGAACTTGATAATAATAGGGCGGTCGAGCGTCTATTATCGTTTCGTTATTTGCTAACTCCTTTATTCGATCATACACTCCGTTAATAATTTTTGTTGCATTGCAATTCGAGCATCGCCTTGTTTTATATGCAACTTGTTCAAAACACTTCTGGCAAACCGTCGTATAATACTTGCCTAATTTAGGATTCATCCCATAGTTAGCAACAATTCCTCGCCCACCATCATGATGTAATGCACGCCTTAATTCAATAAACGAAGGTGCTTGTAAACGTATTTGTTGATATTCGCGTCCAATCTTAGCCAACGAGTGACTGTCGGAATTAGTAACAAACGTAAATCCATGAAGTTCTTTTATTTGATCTGCCATAGTTGAGTCCGAACTAAGTCCTAGCTCAATTGCGTCAATTAATTTCGGATCAAACACTTCTGTTAAAGAAGTTTCTACTCCTTTGCCGTACGTGCTCTTAAATGGTGTAAAAACATGAGCCGGAATAAATAAGCCGTCTAATTCCTTCACTTTCTTTTGTAAATCTGTTGCGCTCCCATAATATCGTTGGGAACTTAATGTGACATTTTTCATTTTACCAATTAACCATTGTGTAAACAATTTAATAGAAGCAAGTGTTGGAAAGTAACAAAGAACATGAACTGGTCCCTTACAATGTTCGTCATACACTTCGATTTCAGATCCCATGATTAAGGTAACATCTTCAAAAGCAATTCCTCCATCTGGTATTTCTTGTGCCATATTTTTTTGTAGTAACAGTTCCATTTCTGCTTGTACTGCTGGAGCATGACAATCAATAACGCCGATCATATCAATACCTTTTCTGCGACTAGCTTCTTTTAAAACATTCGTTAATGTTAAGTTTTTAGAAGCAGTAATTTTCACTGGCCCATCGTATATATCCCTTCCGATATGAATATGTAAATCGGCAAAATAATTCGTTAACATTCCTTCATCATCCTCATATTTCTTAAGTATAATAAAGCATAAGCAGTTTTTGCATCATATATTTCTTGATTTACTACACATTGCTCCGCTTCTTCTAACGTTAAGTATCGAACTTCGACAAACTCATCTTCATCTAATGCAACTGGCTCTTTTAAACGAATTAACCGATCTGTGTAATAGAGATGGATTAATTCATCAGCAAATCCTGGAGATGTATAAAAAGAAGTTATATATGTCAAAGATTCCGTTGTATATCCCGTTTCTTCTTCTAGTTCGCGTCTTGCAGTCTTCTCAGCCGCTTCATTCGGCTCCATTTTTCCTGCTGGTAATTCAAGTAAGGATCGTTCAAGAGGTTTTCGATATTGCTCAACAAAAACAATTCTGTCATCTGCAGTAAGCGCAATTACAGCAACCGCTCCTGGATGTTTTACAATCTCCCGTTTCGATTCTTTTCCATTAGGCAATAACACATCATCTACCTGCAGGGAAATCACTTTCCCTTTAAAAACCCTTTTTGTTTGAATCGTTTTTTCCTCAAATTTTTTCATCTGTCTCTCCTTAATTTCATCACGACAATAATTAGCCACACCGAAATAGTATGCTGTAAACTCGATTTATGAATTTGATTATATTATTAGTGAATTTCATAATTCGGATATAGCACCACATCATTACAACATGTAGTTTCGTTGAGACTTTCTTAACTACATGTTGTAATGATGTAGCTGATTTGGGTAATTATGAAATTCACTCTTATGAACTCTTTTATTTATTTTAACATATTTTCTCCATTTTAGTTGTGACTTAAATCATTGCATCTTACAATGAAAGGACGAAGTTGTGAAATGGAGTGAGATATATGAGCTTACATACAATCGGAAAGTCAACGATACAAATTCCTAATCTAACCTTAGGGTGTATGTCACTGGGTACAGATGAAAAGGCTGCGATCCAAATAATCTCTAAAGCATTAGACCAAGGAATAATCCATATAGACACGGCAGATTTATATGATTTTGGTAAAAATGAATCTATCATCGGCCATTTTTTAAAACACCATCGCGAGCAAGTCGTCCTTACAACTAAAGTTGGCAATCACTTTAATTCTAAAACAAAAGACTGGTTTTGGGATCCTTCCAAAAGACATATTACATCTGCTATTCACGATAGTCTAGCCCGCTTACAAACAGATTATATTGACCTATATTTATTACATGGTGGTACAGTTGATGATCCTATTGACGACTCAATCGAGGCATTTGAGCAATTAAAACAAGCTGGTATTATTCGTGCATATGGTATCTCTTCGATTCGGCCAAATGTAATCAAGGAGTATATGAAGCGCTCAAATATAGATGCTGTTATGATGCAGTATAACATGCTTGATCGGCGTCCCGAAGAATTACTGAATGATTTATATGAACAACAAATTAGTGTGCTCGCCCGTGGCCCTTTGGCGAAAGGAATGCTCAGTAGTAAAGCGTTACATTATGCAGCAAACAAAGGAGAAAATGGATTTCTAGCATATAATGCTATAGAATTACAGTCGACTTTAACGAAACTCTTAGCCTTAGGGATACCACTAGAGCAATTAGCCTTTCAGTATGTGCTTCATCATCCTGCTGTAGTTAGTGCTGTTTTTGGCGCGAGTAATGAAACACAATTGATGGAAAACAGTCAATATTTACATGCTGATACAATCAGTAACGAGTTATACAAGGAAATCCAACACATCACTAAATCATCCACCTACACGATGCATCGATTATAGGCGTGGGTAAGCAGAAAAACCGTTGAATAAACAACGATTTTTCTACTATCCTTAGATCAATCTGGTTGTTATTGAAAGAATCATATAGACTGCGCATTAAATTTAGTGCATCGCTTCGGAAAACACTTCGCTTTCCGTGGGCTCGCAATAAGCCTCCTTACTCGCCCCGCGGAAAGCGAAGTATATTCAGGATGCGAATTTCTACTGTATCAATTTGGATGATATTAGTATCTCTGTATTTTTATATCGAAAACATCTTAGCACTACGTTCCAGTTTCCGTCAACTGTGCTTATTCAAAATTAACAATGTATTTGGAAAGTATTTCCTGTAAACCCAAATGACTCGTTTTAGAAAGAAAGGAAAGTCATTCCAATTGATGAACATTTCCTTTTTTACTGCTTTTGTTTAGGATGAGCTCGTATTAGATGGCATTGGTGTTACTCTAACATTCACTTTCGTCTCGCCAATTACTTCTACTACAAATTCCCGTTCAATTTCTACTTGGATTCTTTGCCCTTCTTCAATACTACACTGAAGACAATTTGGCTGTTTAATTACTTTTGCAATTACTTCATTAAAATCTTGTAAAGAATTGTCATCTACTCTTGTTAGCGGGATATCATCTGAGTACTTTATTTGTTCCGTTACTACTTCTGTCTTAGAATTGTCTTGAAAAGAATACCAAACATTGATATCATAACTGCCTTCTACTTGCACCAAATCCACCGCTTGTTTTTGGGCACGATATTCATGGTTGATAATCCAACAACCTAAAATGCTAGATGGTTGCTGCTTTGGTATCACTTCATCTACAGATTGAATTAATTTAGTCCCACTGCCACAAACCGCTTTTGTAATAATTTCCCTGTGATCTTCATGTTGCATTGTCATCGTTACCTATACCTCCTCATTTGTCATTCGTAGTTTATGCAAGACAAATACCTAAGGTGCATAATGAAATATACTAGTCTCATAAAACAGTGAAAATAAAAAAGCCTCAAGTAGTAGCTATGCTATACTCAAGGCTTGATTGTTATTCATTTGCAAGTTCGTTTTCACAAGAAGGGGCTTCGTTTTCTGTCTTTGAACCTGTTTTACCCGACATAATGTCTCCACCTGTATCTTTAATAACATGGTTAGTTACTTCACGTGCAATCGTTCCAGACACAAGTTGTAAAACATCATTTACGACAACTTGAATTTCTTGGAATTCTTGTACAACCGGAATATCATCTAATTCTTCTTGTGCTTTATCAATTTCTCCTTCTACGATATCTAATGCCTTTTTCTTATCGTATGCTTGTAAATTAACAGCTTGTTTTTGGAGTGTTTTTACTTTCGTAACTAATCGCTGAATTTTTTCGTTTTCATTTACTTTTGCTTCTAATTGTTTGAAACGTTCTATTTCTTCTGTTTTCGCTAACATAGCAGCCAATTCTTTTGCATGGCTAAGTACTTCTTCTCTCGAATACATTGTCATCATCCATTCACCCCGACTGTTTTTTTCACTAATTCACCATTTAAGGACCAAGTTTTTGCGTCTGTTACTTTCACATCTACAATCGATCCGATAATCGATCTTGGACCTTTAAAGTTCACTACTTTATTTTTTTCCGTGTAGCCTGCCAATACAGTGTCGTCTTTTTTACTTTCTCCTTCAACAAGAACTTTCACAACTTTTCCTTCATAATACTTCATCGATTCTGCTGATTGTTGATTTACTAGTGCATTTAGTCGATGTAATCTTTCTTTTTTAACATCATCTGGAATATCATCTTGTTGTGCTGCTGCTGGGGTTCCGTCACGTGGAGAGTAAATAAACGTATAAGCAGACTCGAATCCAACTTCTTCCATTAACGTCATTGTTTCTTCAAATTGTTCTTCTGTTTCATTTGGGAAACCAACAATGATGTCTGTTGTTAATGTTACATTTGGAATAGCATTTTTTATTTTACGAACAAGTTCTAAATAATCTTCTCGCGTATATTTTCGGTTCATTTTTCGTAAAATATGACTACTACCCGATTGTACAGGCAAATGAATATGGTCTAATAAATTACCGCCTTTTGCCAATATCTCGATCAATTTATCATCAAAATCGCGTGGATGTGATGTTGTAAAACGAACACGCGGAATATCAATTTTACTAACATCTTCTAATAAGTCACCAAATTGATAATCTAAATCATCAAAGTCTTTTCCATAGGCATTCACATTTTGCCCTAATAAAGTTACTTCTTGATACCCTTGAGCAGCTAAATGACGAACTTCTTGAACAATGTCTTCCGGTCGTCTACTACGTTCTTTCCCACGTGTCATTGGCACGATACAATATGTACAGAACTTATCACAACCGTACATGATATTTACCCATGCTTTAATTTTACCATGACGAACTTTAGGTAGGTTCTCAATAATATCACCCTCTTTAGACCAAACTTCAACAACTTGGGCTTTACTAAACATTGCCTCTTCGATTAAGTTTGGTAATCGATGAATATTATGTGTTCCAAAAATGAGATCTACTTGTTGGTGTTTCTGCAAAATTTTATTAACAACTGATTCTTGCTGTGACATACATCCACAAACGCCGATAATTAAATCTGGTTTTTCTAATTTAAGTGGTTTTAAATGCCCAATTTCACCAAATACTTTATTCTCAGCATTTTCACGAATGGCACAAGTATTTAATAAAATAATGTCAGCATCTTGTGCTTCTAATGTTGCTTCATATCCCATTTCCGTCAGAATCCCTGCCATTACTTCTGTATCATGTTCATTCATTTGACAACCATAAGTGCGAATAAGGAACTTCTTGCCTTTCCCTATTTGTTGCATCTTATCTGACACTTCAAAATCATAATGAACTTCTACTTTATCTCTGCCACGTTTACGTGCTTTTTTAATATCAGGTGGCTCATACGTCGTTTGAAAATAATGAGCAAAATCTTCTGTTGTCTTTTCTGATAGCGGTATGTCCTGACTGGATTTTTTGTCCACGGACAATCCTTGTTTAATTTGTGCTTGTTCTTTTCGTTGTTGCTCGTTCATAAAAATCTCCTTTCTGTGTAACTTCATATATTTCTTAATGAATTTAATTGAATGTATTCATCATACTAGTATATATTCTTTAGCGTTATTTCACAACGATTGACCTTTTTGTTTACTAAAAAGAGTTAGTTGAAATCAAAATAACAATAAATAAATATATTCCATCAATCATCCTGGATAAAATTGACGAAGAAAAAGCTACCGTAAAGAAAAGGTAGCTTTTTCCATTGCTTTTATTTATCAAAAAACATGATCTGTTTATCGTGGTTGTACTATTAACTTTATCGCCGTTCGTTCCTCATTATCTATCATAATGTCTGTAAAAGCAGGAATACAGATTAAATCTACTCCGCTTGGCGCGACAAAACCTCGCGCAATGGCTACTGCTTTAATCGCCTGATTTAATGCCCCTGCACCGATAGCTTGTAACTCTGCTGTACCATTTTCTCTTAAAACATTTGCTAATGCCCCTGCTACTGAGTTCGGATTTGACTTTGCTGAAACTTTTAAAACGTCCATTACATAGTACCTCCTTCATTAACTAATATAGATTTACTGCTACTATATTCTAAGAAATGATACCTTATTACCTCATTATGCACGATCTATATAAAATTTCAACCCCTCATCATGAGGAAAGTCATGTCCCATCTACTTATAACAGGAACTATTTAAACGACTAAGTAAAAAATGGGTGATCATCATTTATAATAATTCGTTCAATTTTTTTGGCTTTTCCAGTAGTTGGATCTAGATGAATCACACAACCATTTAATTGATTTCTACCTGTTTTATCCACATCAAATCTCACTGGCATATTTGTCGTAAACCGTTTGATGACAGATTCGGTATCAACCCCTAATATACTATCATATGGACCAGTCATTCCGGCATCTGTTAAATATGCAGTACCATGAGGTAAAATACGTTCATCTGCAGTTTGAGTATGGGTATGTGTGCCTATTACTGCACTTACTCTACCATCCACATACCAACCAAAAGCTTGTTTTTCACTTGTAGCTTCTGCATGAAAGTCAATAAATATCAAATCAGTTTTTTGTTTAGCTTCATTAATTAATTCATCGGCTTTTTTAAATGGATCATCATGTGGATCTAAAAAAGTTCTTCCTTGTAAGTTTATAATCGCAATTTCCTGCTGATTATACTTTACATACACTATTCCTTTGCCAGGATTATTTTCTGGAAAATTAGCTGGGCGAATTAAATAGGGTGCTTCATCAATAAAATCAATCACTTCTCGCTTATTCCATGTATGATTCCCCATGGTAACTGCCTGTACACCGAGGTTTAAAAATTGCTTGTAAATTTTTTCGGTAATGCCTTTTCCAGCAGCAGCATTTTCACCATTTACAACTGTGATTTGTGGGCGATATTTCTCTTTTAATTTCGGTAAATAATCTGTTAACATCTCACGTCCGGGAGAGCCAACGATATCACCAATAAATAATATTTTCACTGTCATCATCCTTATATAAACTAGTATAACACTCATTATACAACAAATAGCAATAATTTCTTTGGCAAAGTTTTTTAGCGAATGACATAACCATTTGAAACAAATTAAAAAGAAGCGGTTTATCTTAATAACCGCTTCTTTTACACGTTGATGTTAATCAATTACTTAGCATATTCAACTGATCTTGTTTCTCTTATGACGGTCACTTTAATATGACCAGGGTATTCAAGTTCACCCTCAATTCGCTGACGAATATCTCTAGCAATATGTGTTGCTCGTGCATCATCGATTTCATCTGGCTTCACCATAATTCGAACTTCTCGTCCAGCTTGAATGGCGAAAGATTTATCAACACCTTCGAATGAATCTGAGATTTCTTCTAACTTTTCTAAACGTTTTATATAGTTTTCAAGTGTTTCACTTCTAGCTCCCGGTCTTGCTGCTGATAAAGCATCAGCCGCTGCAACTAGAACAGAAATAACAGAAGTAGCCTCTTCATCACCGTGGTGCGACGCAATTGCGTTAATTGCCACAGGATGTTCTTTATACTTAATTGCTAATTCTTTACCGATTTCAACGTGACTACCTTCCACTTCATGGTCAATTGCTTTACCAATATCATGAAGTAATCCTGCTCGTCTAGCTAGCATTTCGTCTTCCCCTAACTCCGCTGCAAGCAGTCCAGCTAGGTAGGCGACTTCCATCGAATGCTTTAACACATTTTGACCGTAACTCGTACGGTATTTTAAACGTCCCAAGATTTTAATTAAATCAGGATGCAACCCGTGTACACCAACTTCGAATGTTGCTTCTTCCCCAATTTCACGTATATGTTCATCAACTTCACGTCTTGCTTTATCAACCATTTCCTCTATTCGGGCTGGATGAATTCGTCCATCTTGAACTAGTTTTTCTAAGGCAAGTCGTGCAATCTCACGTCTAACTGGATCAAAACCTGATAAAATCACTGCTTCTGGTGTATCATCAATAATCAAATCAATACCTGTTAATGTTTCTAAAGTGCGAATATTTCGACCTTCTCGTCCAATAATTCGTCCTTTCATTTCATCATTTGGTAGAGTAATTACTGAGACAGTCGTTTCAGCAACATGATCAGCAGCACAGCGCTGTAAAGCTAATGATAAAATATCCTTTGCTTTTTTATCGGCTTCTTCTTTTGTGCGATTTTCTGCCTCCTTGATCATCACAGCAGTTTGTTGTGTCAAATCATTTTCAACTTTCGTTAAAATAATTTGTTTCGCTTGGTCTGTTGTATATCCAGAAATGCGTTCAAGCTCCGTCTGTTGCTCAGCTATTAAAGCTTCCACTTTGCTTTCCATTTCTTCAATTTGTTGTTGTTTTTCTGTCAGCAACTGTTCTCTTTTCTCTAGAGAAACTTCTCGCTTATCAAACGTTATACTTTTCTTGTCTAGAATTTCTTCTCTCTGCACAATACGATCTTCTTGTTTTTGAATCTCTAAACGACGTTCACGTAATTCATCTTCTGCTTGTTGACGAAATACATGACTTTCTTCCTTCGCTTCAAGAAGTGCTTCTTTTTTAGAGGCATCTGCATTTCTATTTGCTTCATCAACTATTTGTTGTGCCAAATTTTCAGCACTTGAGATCTTAGCTTCTGCAATAGATTTACGAATCAGATAACCAACAACAATACCGACGATTAGGACTAATGCGAGCAAAATGGAGATGAGTATAGGATTGTCCACGTTCTTCACCTCCTATTGCTATGAAATTGTACAATTCTTTATTGTCGGCATATACCATATCAATAATGATTATAATTGTATAACTTGTGTCATTCATTATACAACTTAATTTTAATTGTACCAATAACCAATGTCAATAGAAAGCTTTTTCTTTTACTTTTGACAAATTAATTTTCTAGATGAAAAACCCCCTACATATGCTATGCAAAATAGGAGGGATTAAAAAAGGGTTTATGA
>Ga0209487_1004449_pt1 | contig 10756 bp, 9 predicted proteins | sample Poulit2012_FD_187524 | JGI IMG/M metagenome (GOLD analysis project Ga0209487, IMG submission 187524) | Agricultural soil microbial communities from Georgia to study Nitrogen management - Poultry litter 2012 (SPAdes) (version 2) | ecosystem: Environmental > Terrestrial > Soil > Agricultural land... | reverse complement strand
CACGCTGCCACCTCTTCCCGCCCCGCCTACGACGTCCCGGAGGACACCGTGTCCCACCCTCCCACCACCCCCACCGCGGACGGTCCCGCGTCCGTGGAGCCGGAGACGACGGCGCCTCTGCCCGAGCAGGAGCCGACCGCCCCGGGCGCGGACGCCACCACCGTGCTGCCCGAGGCCGGCACCGCCGACCCGGCGCAGGACACGGCGGTGTATCCCGACGCCGCCGACACCGACCGGCAGGACGACGCCACCACCCTCGCCGCCCGGCAGGACGACCCCACGGTCACGGCACGCATCGGTGAGCCGACCGAGCAGCTGCCCACCGAGCCGTCGCCCGAGCGCCCGGAGCCGAGCGGGTACGCCTACCAGGGCTGGGACCAGGGCACGACGCAGTCCTGGGACCGGAGCACCGGCTGGACGGGGGGTGCCGGCGGGTCCGGTGCCTGGGGCGGCGGCTCCGGGGGCGGCGTTCCCGGCCCCGTCCCCGCGCAGCAGCCGCCCGTGCCGCCGCGGCCCCCGGTGCCCGGACCCGGCTCGCGCATGACGAGTCTGGTCCTGGCCATCGCACTCTTCGGGGCCGCCGCGGTCGCCCTCGCCCACCAGACGGGCAACCTCGACGGCAACGCCTGGCTCGTGGGCAGTGGTGTCGTCCTCACCGTCCTCGGTCTGGGCGTGCTCGTCAGCGGCGTGCGAGGCCGCACCCAGGGCGGCCTGGGCGCCACCGCGCTCGTCCTGGCGATCCTCCTCGTGCCCACCGCCGCCGCGGCCGCCGCGCTGCCCGGCTTCGCCCGGATCGGCACCTCGTCCACCACGTGGGCGGGCGACCCGACGTGGGTCCCGACGTCCCCGGGTGCCGCCGAGCAGGGCTACTCGCTCTTCGCCGGCGAGCTCGTCGTCGACCTCACCGAGCTCGACCTCGACGAGGACCTCACCGTCCCGGCCCACGTCACCTTCGGCGACCTCACCCTCATCGTCCCCGACGAGGGCGCCGTCACCATCGAGTCCGGGGTGGGCACCGGAGGCATCGAGGCGCGGGTCGACGACGACTGGTACGGCCCGAACCTCACCCGCAACAACACCACCGGCGACGCCGGCACGAACGGCATCGGGCTCTCCGCGACACTCGAGCGGGACGGCGCCGGACCGCACATCACCATCGACGCCCAGGTCAGCGTCGGCATGATCTACATCGAGGAGGCGTCATGAGCGACCACCAGCCCACCATCACCCCGCAGCGCACCGGCCCCCGGGTGGGGACCATCGTCTGGGGCATCATCCTCGTCCTGCTCGGCCTCGGCGTCGTCGGCGTCGGGCTCGGGCTGACGATCGACCTGCAGGCGGCGCTCATCGCGCTCCTCGTCCTGGCCGGTGTCGGGCTCCTGGTCAAGGCGCTCGTCGGGCGGGACGACTGACGCCCGCAGCGGCACACCACAGGGCCCCGGGGACATCCCCCGGGGCCCTGTGCTCGTGTCCGGCCGGGCCCGGAGGGTGGCGGGCGCGGTGCCCGGTCCACTAGGTTCGGGCGCACGCACCGGCCGACGGCGGCGGGGGCCCGACGGGGGTGAGCGATGGGGACCAGGGCACGCGGGCGGCTCCTGGCCGCGGTGGCGGTCCTCGCCGCGGCGGCGGGCTGCGGGCCCGGGCAGCCGGACCCGCCCGTCCCGGCGGTGCCGGCCTTCGCCACGACCGAGGCCCGCGTCGTCGTCACCGACGACCGGACCTTCCCGGTGAACCTGCTCTTCCTCGCCGACGAGGACGACCCGATCTGGACCGACGTGAGCGCCGTCGTCCTCTCCCCCGACCTCGAGGTGAGCGGGTTCACGGTCGAGGCGGGCGATGTCACGGACCGGGGCCGGCTGGGCAACCTGACGCTCGGCGTGGTGCCGCCCGCCACGGCCGTGACGGCCACCGACGTCATCGTGGTCCTCGGGGACGGCACCTCGCGGGCCTACCCGATCGGTGCCTGGGGGCTGGCGGCGGCCCCGGAGCCCGCCGGCCGGCTGCTCGACGTCACCGAGTACGTCCTGGCCTACCCCGGCACCGACCACCTGGAGATCGTCGCCGAGAACGTCTCCGGGGACCCGGTGGAGGTGCGGTCGGTCGACCTCGGCCTCACCTCGCTCGTCGTCGCCGAGGTGACGGTCGACGGGCAGGTCCTGCGGGAGGGCGAGGGGGTGTCGATCCCCGGCGGTGGACAGGCCTCCGTCGTCGTGCGCCTCACCGACGACGGCGGGCACGACCTCTACGTCACCTCCCCCTCCGTCACGGTGACCGGGCCGGACGGACAGGTCCGCCGGCAGCTGTTCGACCCCACGCTGCTCGGCTGGACCGACCTCACCGACGACCGGCTCGCGGCGTTCGCGCAGTAGTCCCTGCGGCGGCGGACATGCGCAGGGCCCCGGGGACGTCCCCGGGGCCCTGCGCGCTGTCGACGGGTGCGGGCTCAGACGGCCGGTTCGGGTACCCGCCCGTCCGCCGCGGCGGTCGCGACCGGAGCCTTGGCGAGCTGGTTCATCCCCGCGCCGATGAGGATGAGCAGCACGCCCAGCCCGATGACCAGCGCCGCCACCCCGTAGGAGACGACCGAGGTGAACAGCGAGGCCCGCAGGAAGGAGGCGTTCATGACCGAGGTGCGCTGCTCCTGGAGCTCGGTGTGCTCCGGCGAGCCGGGCTCGACCTCACGCATCGCGGCGCCGAGCTCGGCGTAGGTCCGGCCCTCGGTCCCGGCCAGCGCGTGGGTGTTGATGATGTCCGCCTGGGCGTAGGCGGAGAACGGACCTTGGACCTTGGCGCCGGCCAGGAAGGCGGCGTCCTCGGGCACGGTGATGTTCTCGGCCTTGAGCTGGCTGGTCACCATTGCCCAGGTGACCCCTCCGGCGACGATGAAGATGATGCCGGCGATGATGGCGACGATGCCCGCCAACCGGGCGAGTCCGGTGCCGCGAGTGGTGCTCATGGTGGGTCCTTTCGGATCTGCGGGAGCTCGGTTGTCGAGGTCCTTGGTCGCAATCCTGACATTCCGGAATGTCCGGTTCCCAGGCCGATGGTCCCAGGACCTGCCCGACATGTCCGGGTGACCTACGTCTCACGCGCGGGCGTGCGGCGGGACCGTTCGAGCGCCCGCTCGTAGAGCCGCTCGCAGGCGGCGAGCACATCGGCCCAGTCCGCGGCCGGTGGGGTGCTGACCGCGTGGCGCCGGAGCCGGCCCAGCAGGTCCCGGTCCTCGGCGAGCCGCACGATCGCGTCGGTGAGGGCGGCGTCCGCGGCGGCGTCGTCCAGCCCGTCCGCGCGGTCCGGGGTGAGCAGGCCGTCCTGCCCGTGGGTGATGTACTCGCTGACGCCGGTGCCGCGGCCGGCGACGACGGGCAGCCCCGCGGCGCGCGCCTCCAGGCCGGCGATCCCGAAGGCCTCGAGCCGCGCGGGGGCGACGAAGACGTGCTCCCCGGCGTAGCGGGCGCGCAGCTCGTCCCGCTGCAGCTGGCCGACGAGGCTGACGACGCCGTCCAGCCCGAGCCGGTGGACGTGCCCGCGTACCCGCGTCTCCTCCGGGCCGGAGCCGATGACGGTGAGGTGGAGCCGCGGCGCCCCGGATGCGTCGGTGCCCAGGCGGCGGTGCGCGGCGGCGACGATGTCGACGAGCGGCGCCACCCGCTTGCGCGGCGCCAGCCGCTGCGTGGCGACGAGCCGCAGGTGCCCGTTGGGCACCTCGGCAGGGGTCCCCGCCGGAGGCTGCCAGTCGGCCACGGTCAGCCCGTTGGGGACGACGAGGACGTCGTCGCGTCCGAGCATCCGCGCCACCCGCTCCCCCGCCACCCGGGAGACGGCGGAGACGGCGGCGGCCGTCCGGCCCATCCCGGTGAGCCGGGAGAGCAGGCCGTAGCCGGTGACGAAACCGTCGAGCATGCAGTGCCAGGTGACCGCCAACGGCACCCCGGTGACCCGGGCGGCGACCATGCCGTCGAGGGCGAACGGCGACACCACGCCCGCGTGCACGTGGACGACGTCGGGGCGCAGCCGGGTGATCGCCTGCCGCAGCAGCCAGGGGCCGCGCGGGTTGGCGGGCAGCCCGAAGGTCAGCGCGGAGGCCATCCGGTGCACGCGCACCCCCGTCCCCAGCACCCGGGTGGCGCGGCGGGCGCCGTCGGCCCCCGCCGTCGCCGTCGCGACGTGCACCTCGTGCCCGGCCCGGACCTGGAGGCCGGCGAGGTCGTGCACCTGGGTCTCGATACCGCCGGTCCGCGGGGGGAAGCAGTCCGAGACGTGGAGGATCCTCACTCCCACTCGATGGTGCCGGGTGGCTTGCTCGTGACGTCGAGGACGACGCGGTTGACCTCGGGCACCTCGTTGGTGATCCGGCTGGAGATGCGGGCGAGCACGTCGTAGGGCAGCCGGGACCAGTCGGCGGTCATCGCGTCCTCAGAGGTGACCGGCCGCAGCACGATCGGGTGGCCGTAGGTGCGGCCGTCGCCCTGGACCCCGACGGAGCGGACGTCGGCGAGGAGCACCACCGGGCACTGCCAGATGTCGCGGTCGAGGCCGGCGGCGGTGAGCTCGGCCCGGACGATGGCGTCGGCGGCACGCAGCACCGCCAGCCGCTCGGCGTCGACGGCGCCGACGATCCGGATGCCCAGGCCGGGGCCTGGGAAGGGCTGGCGCCACACGATGGACTCGGGCACCCCGAGCTCCAGCCCGACGGCGCGCACCTCGTCCTTGAACAGGGTGCGCAGCGGCTCGACGAGCTCGAACTGCAGGTCGTCGGGCAGCCCGCCGACGTTGTGGTGGGACTTGATGTTCGCCGCCCCCTCCCCGCCGCCGGACTCCACGACGTCGGGGTAGAGGGTGCCCTGGACGAGGAAGCGCACCTCCTCGTCGTGGCCGGCCTCGGCGACGATCTCCCGTGCGGCCTGCTCGAAGGTGCGGATGAACTCCCGGCCGATGATCTTGCGCTTCTCCTCCGGGTCGGTGACCCCGGCGAGCGCGGAGAGGAACTGGTCGGCCGCGTCGACGACCTTGAGGTTGACGCCGGTGGCGGCGACGAAGTCCTCCTCCACCTGCTCCGCCTCCCCGGCCCGCAGGAGCCCGTGGTCGACGAAGACGCAGGTGAGCTGGTCCCCGACGGCACGCTGGACGAGCGCGGCGGCGACGGCGGAGTCCACCCCGCCGGACAGACCGCAGATGACCCGTCCGTCGCCCACCTGGGCGCGGATCGCGGCGACCTGGTCGGCGATGACGTTGCCGGGGGTCCACGTCGGCTCCAGGCCCGCGCCGTCGTACAGGAAGCGCTCGAGGGCCGCCTGGCCGAAGTCGGTGTGCCGCACCTCCGGGTGCCACTGCATCCCGAAGAGGCGCCGCTCGCGGTCCTCGAACGCGGCCACGGGCGAGCCCGGCGAGGTGGCGAGCACCTCGAACCCGGCGGGGGCCTCGCGGACGGCGTCGCCGTGGCTCATCCACACCTGCTGGTGCTGCGGGGTGCCCTCGAGGAGCGACCCGGCAGCGCACAGCTCGACGACGGTGGCCCCGTACTCCCGCTCGCCGGTGCGCTCCACGGAGCCGCCCAGGGCGGCGGCCATCGCCTGGAAGCCGTAGCAGATCCCGAGCACCGGGACCCCGGCGGCGAAGAGCGCGGGGTCGACGGCCGGCGCGTCCTGCGCGTACACGGAGGCCGGGCCGCCGGAGAGGATGATCGCCGCCGGCTCCTTGGCCAGGATGCGGTCCACCGGCATGGTGTGCGGGACGATCTCGGAGTACACCCCCGCCTCGCGGACCCGGCGCGCGATGAGCTGGGCGTACTGGGCCCCGAAGTCGACGACGAGGACTGGTCGCGGGGTGGCCGCCCGTTCAGCGGTCGTGGGGGCGTCGCTCTTGGTCACGGCCTCAGCGTAGTGTGCCGCCGCGCGACCACGCCCGGCAGGTCCGCGGTGAACCAGCGCTGGGCACGGTGCTCCATGACGAACGAGAGGATCGGCACGACACCGGCGACGACGAGGGCGGCCATCCGCCCCAGCCCCCACCGCATGGTCGACCACAGGTTGAACACGCTGATGAGGTAGACCACGTAGATCCAGCCGTGCGCGAAGGGGATCCACCGGATCCACGTCGCGACGTCCGGGCCCACCTGGACGAGGTAGACGAGGACCATCTCCACGCACAGCAGCAGGAGCATGACGCCTGTGACGAACGCCATGAACCGGTAGGAGCGCCAGGCGTTCCTCGCCTTGCGCTCCCGCCCGGCGCGCAGCGCCGCCTCCGGTCCGCCTGCGGAAGTCGTCTTCTCCTCGTCCACCGGTCCTCCTCCGACCCGCCCGCGCGGGTCACCTCCCCAGTGTCTCAGGCCCCCGCGGCGGCAGGAAAACAGGCTGCTGGGCCGCTTCGCGGACGCATAGGCTCCGGTGCGTGCTCGACGTCCCGACCGGTCACCCCGGTCACCCTCCGCTGCACTCCCCGATGGCCTACCTCACCTGGGTCGGGCGGCGGGGACGGCGGGTCCTCCTGCCCGCCGCCGTCCTCACCACGGCGGTGTCGCTCGCCGGTGCCGCGGTCCCGCTGCTCCTCGGCCTGGCACTGGACACCGGGCTGGCGGAGGGCGTGTCCGCCCGGCTGCTGTGGCTCGCCCTCGTCATCGTCGCCGTCGGCGTGTTCGGGGCGGTGACGACGAGCGTGGGGCACGCTGCCGAGGTCGGCGGCTGGATGCACGGGTCGTTCACCACCACCCGGCTCGTCGGCCACCACGTGAGCCGTACCGGCCCGGCGATCGGTGAGGAGCTGCCCACCGGCGAGGTGGTCAGTGCGGTCGCGAACGACTCCTTCCAGGTCGGCAACGTCCTGGAGCTGCTGCCCGCCTTCGTCGGCGGTCTCGTCGGCTACCTGGCCGTCACCGGCTACATGCTCCGGCAGTCGCCGAGCCTCGGCGTGGTCGTCGCGCTCGGGCTGCCCGTGGTCACCGTCGTCGTCTCCTTCCTCATCCGGCCGCTGCAGGCGCGGCAGAAGGCGCAGCGTGACGCCGCCGGGCGGCTGGCGACGCTGGCCACCGACACCGTCTCCGGGCTGCGCATCCTGCGCGGGATCGGCGGGGAGGACGCCTTCGCCGAGCGCTACCGGGCCCAGTCCCAGCGGGTGCGGCGGGCCGGGGTGCGGGTGGCCGGGCTGTCGTCGGTGCTCGAGGCGCTCCAGGTGCTCCTGCCCGGGCTCTTCGTCGCGTGCGTCGTGTGGCTCGGCGCCCGGCAGGCGCTGAGCGGGCAGATCAGCCCCGGGCAGCTCGTGACGTTCTACGGCTTCACCGCCTACCTGTCCGAGCCGCTGCGCTGGATCACCCAGTTCCTCAGCTTCTTCACCCGGGCGCGGGTGGCGGCACGCAAGATCGTCGGTGTGCTGGCCGTGACCCCGGAGGCGGGGACGCTCGCCGAGTCCGAGGCCGCCGACGAGCTCCCTGACCCGCCGGTGCCGACCTCGCCGGCGCGGCTGGTCGACGAGCTCACCGGGCTGGAGGCCGCCCCCGGCGCCCTCACCGCCGTCGTCACCCCGCGGGCCGGGGAGGGCGAGGCGCTGGCCGTGCGGCTGGGCCGCCTCGACGACCGTGTCCCCGGCACGGTCCGCCTCGACGGTGTGCCGCTGCGGGACCTGCTGCCGGCTCAGGTGCGGCACCGCGTCGTCGTCGCCTCCGCCACGCCGCAGCTGTTCACCGGCACGCTGCGGGAGGCCGTCGACGCCCGGGCCGCCGGGCTGCCGGACGCGGCCCTGCTCCGGGCCCTGCACGTCGCCGACGCCCACGACGTCCTGGAGTCCCTGCCGGAGGGCCTGGACGGGATGGTCACCGAGAAGGGCCGCTCGCTGTCGGGCGGCCAGCGCCAGCGGGTCGCCCTCGCCCGGGCCCTCCTGCTCGAGCCGCAGGTGCTCGTCCTCGTCGAGCCGACCAGCGCCGTCGACGCACACACCGAGGCACGGATCGCCGAGCGGCTGGCGGCCTACCGCCGTGGACGCACCACCGTCGTCCTCACCACCTCCCCGCTCGTCCTGGAGCACGCCGACGAGGTCGTCCTCCTCGACGGCGGCGCGGTCCGGGCCCGGGGCCGGCACCGCGACCTGCTCGCCCGGGCCGCGGCGGGTGAGCCGGGGGCGTTGGCGTACCACGACGTCGTCGGCCGCTCCCTGGCCGCCGCGGAGGTGGGCTGACATGCAGCTGCCCGTGGCCGACAACCGGCGCGTCCGGGCCTTCGCGGCCCGCCTGCTGCGCTCGTACCGGCGCGCGCTGCTCGCCGTCGTCGCCCTGCAGGCGCTGGCCGCCGTCGGGGCGCTCGCCCTGCCGTGGCTGCTCGGCGGGCTCGTCGACGCCGTCCTCGCCGGCACCACGCGTGAGTACGTCGACACCGTCGCCGGTCGGCTGGTCGCGGTCGTCGTGCTCCAGGCGCTGGTCACCCGCTACGCCCAGCGGGGGGCGATGGTGCTCGGTGAGGAGGTCTTCGCCGAGCTGCGCGAGCGGTTCCTCCTCGGGGTGACCCACCTGCCGCTGTCGACCGTGGAGCGGGCGGGCACCGGCGACCTGCTGGGCCGCACGACCAACGACGTCGACCGGGTCCAGTGGGCGGTGCGCTTCGGCATCCCGCGCGTCCTGGTCACCGGGACGACGATCGTGCTGACCTTCGGGGCGGCGTTGCTCGCCGCCCCGCTGGTCGCGCTCGCCATGCTCGTCGGGCTGCCCGTGCTCGTCCTGGCGACCCGCCGCTACCTGCGGCGCTCGGCGCCGGCGTACCGGGCGGAGTCCGCGGCGTACGCGGACCTCAACGGGGTGCTCACCGAGTCGGTGGAGCACGCCGCGACCGTCGACGCCCTGGCCCTGGGGCGTCGCCGCCGGGAGCGGCTCGACGCCGCCGTCGCCGCGGCGTGGGGCCGGGAGAAGGTCACCCTCCGGCTGCGGATGGCGGTGTTCTTCTGGCTCGTCGTCTCCTTCTCGCTGCCGGTGGCGGCCGTCGTGCTGTGGGGCGCCCACCTCGTCGGCAGCGGGCTGGCCACCGTCGGCGCCGTGACCACCGTCGGGCTGTACGTCATCCAGGTGCGCGGGCCGCTGTTCGAGCTGCTCATGTGGGTGGACGAGATCCAGGTCGCCACGGCGAGCCTGGCGCGGATCGTCGGTATCGAGCTCGTCGCCCCCGACCGGCACCCCGGCCCCGCCCGCCCCGCGGCGGAGGACATCCGCGCCCGCGCGGTGCGTTACGCCTACCGGGAGGGCGAGGACGTGCTCCACGGCATCGACCTCACCCTGACGCCCGGCGAGCGGCTGGCGATCGTCGGGCCGTCGGGTGCCGGCAAGTCGACGTTCGGTCGGATGCTCGCCGGCATCCACCCGCCCACCGGGGGCCGGGTGACGGTGGACGGTGTCCCGCTCGTCGACCTCCCGGAGGACGAGCTGCGGCGACACGTCGCGCTCGTCACCCAGGAGCACCATGTGTTCGTCGGGTCGGTGGCGGACAACCTGCGCCTCGCCAAGCAGGACGCCGACGAGGCCGAGCTGCTGCGGGCGCTGGAGGCGGTCGACGCCCACACCTGGGTGGCCGAGCTGCCCGAGGGCATCGACACCGCCGTGGGGTCGGGCGGGGTGCCGCTGACGCCGGCGCAGGCGCAGCAGCTCGCCCTCGCCCGCCTGGTGCTGCTCGACCCGCACACCCTCGTGCTGGACGAGGCGACGAGCCTGCTCGACCCGCGGGCCGCCCGCCACCTGGAGCGGTCGCTGTCCGCGCTGCTCACCGGGCGGACCGTCGTCGCGATCGCACACCGGCTGCACACCGCCCACGACGCCGACCGGGTGGCCGTGATGGACGGCGGCCGGATCACCGAGATCGGCCCGCACCACGAGCTCGTCGCCGCCGGCGGCGACTACGCCGCCCTGTGGGAGTCCTGGCAGCAGGAGTGACCCCTCCACCACACCCCACTTCCCCCCGACAGCCCACTTCCCACCGACAGCCGAGTTCGCACCGACAGCCGAGTTCCCACCGACAGGTGAGTTGTCACCGACCCCTCGCGTCACTCCGAGCGCGTGGGCTGTCAGCGACAGCCCACCCGGCCGGGCGCCCACGCAGAGGATCCTTCGCGGCACAGAGGCAAAGGTCGCGGTCAGCGCGGGGCGATGCGGACGACGGGGAGGCGTTCGACCTGCTCGGCCGACAGCGGTCCCTGGGTGAACAGCGGCTCCAGGCCGAGCGCGCGACCGAGGGAGCGGGCCGCCACCGGGTGCTCCCGGCGGTAGCGCTCGAGGACGGCGACGGACTCCTCCGGCGGAAGGACCTCCGCGCGGGCGTTGCGTCCGGTCCCCCAGCCGGACCACAGGCGCACCCGGGGGTCGGCGTGGATGTTCCGGAGCCACTGTGCGGACCAGCCGTACCCGGACACGACGACGCAGGCGTCGCCGTCGCGTGCGACCGTCTCGAGGACCACGTGGCGCACGAGACCCGAGCGCCTCCCTCGGTGGTCGACCATGACGAGGCGTCCGCCGAAGACGCCGCCGAGGCCGAGCCGGAAGACGCCGATCGGGGCTCGGGCGAGGAGACGCGGGATGCGTCGCGGCGTCGTCGTCATCCTGTCCATGGTGCACAGGCCGGGCACGGTGGGCCAGGGGTGACCACCTGCGGGTGCCGGTCGCGGCCACTCGGCTCTTGGCGGGACGCCGGCTCTCGATGACAACTCACCTGTCGGTGGGAACTCACCTGTCGATGGACAACTCAGCTCTCGGTGGGAAGTGGGCTCTCGGTGGAGAACTCACCTGTCG
>Ga0209487_1004448_pt1 | contig 10758 bp, 5 predicted proteins | sample Poulit2012_FD_187524 | JGI IMG/M metagenome (GOLD analysis project Ga0209487, IMG submission 187524) | Agricultural soil microbial communities from Georgia to study Nitrogen management - Poultry litter 2012 (SPAdes) (version 2) | ecosystem: Environmental > Terrestrial > Soil > Agricultural land... | reverse complement strand
TATTGATAAAGCTATTCTTTTTTGAGCAATATGTTGTTGCTACAGTTTTTGATCCAGTATGTATTCTTTTTATTTCTATAGTATTTTCTTTCTTTATTGAAAGAGAAATCTTCCCTTTATTTTTTATTAATAAGGCATTCTAAGGAGATTGATGTTTTATAAAGCTTTGCTTTATACTTGAACTTAGTCGGATAAGTTTTGTGAAATTGTAAACTTATTAACATATTTGATTGCCTTGTAAAGTGATGACTTTTATTGTTATATTTAAAAGTTTAATCTTATTTGTTATGCTTAAAACTCAAAATTTTATTTTTAAAATGGCATTTATTATTTACTTTGTTTTGTTAACTATATATAAAAATTTTAAAAAGAGGATATTTTTACTGTATAAGATTCAAAAATAAAACTAAAATTATAATTAATTTTTTATTTTTTAATAAGAAATTGCAAGACAATTTAATGATATATTAAATAAAATTAAGTATTGTAAATTATTTGAAGTAAATATCATATGAGTTGTTTTTGCTTTTAAAATAATGGTATTGCTTTCTTAATATTATTGTAAAATACACAAAGTTTTTAGCTTTATTTTTTAAGTAATTTTTGAATTCATTTGCTTTTTTCATTTTTTCTATTACTTTTGCCTTCACATATAAATTTATCCTATGAAGAACTTTTACAGTCTTTTTTACAGAATGCATATATTTATGCCTAAAGCAACTTCTTTAGTAACAAGTTGTGCTTTATTCTTTTTGCTTTTGGGATATAGTAATCCTATCAAAGCGCAAACTTATTGTACACCAACATATACAACTGGTTGTTCTAGTGGTGATGCAATCAATAACGTTACTTTAAGCGGTGAAAATGCAAGTTTAAACAATAGCACAGGATGTAGCTCCAGTTCTTATGGAGATTACACTGATGAACTTGCAGCAGATTTACTTCCTAATAATACTTATCAAATAAGTGTTACCACAAATTATTCCGTTCCAACATCCGAACAATTAAAAGCTTGGATTGATTATAATAATGATGGAAATTTTACTGAAAATGAAGTTATAGCAGCTACAACTAATGGAATGAGTGGGGCTACGCAATCTTTTAACTTTACCGTTCCCAGTACAGCGAGTTTAGGATATACCAGAATGCGTGTGCGTATGGTATATGGAGCTTCAGCTACTGTCGATCCTTGTAATTCCGCAAGTTGGGGTGAAACTGAGGATTATTTAGTTTATATAGGAACTATTCCAAACTGTTCGAGTGCGAATGCGGGAACAATTAGTTCTAATAAATCGGCAGTATGTGCTGATGAAAACTATTCATTAACTGTTTCTGGTGCAACTATGCCAGGAAACGGTATGACCTATCAATGGCAGGAATCACCAGCTGGTCAAAATACTTGGACAGATATTACTGGTGCTACTAATATGAGTTATACTACTAATGGCTTAACTGATGCTACTGATTATAGGTTAATCGTTAGTTGTTCCTTTGGTAATTTATCGGACACTTCTAATGTAACGACAGTTAATCCTAGTCCGGCTATGGATTGTCTCTGTACACCTATATATACCAGCGGTTGTAATATCGGTGCTAGAGTAGATGGAGTTACAACTACTATGGGTATAACCAATATTTCGAATACAGGTACAGGTTGTAATGAGATGGATGCAACAGGTTATACAGATTATTCTTCTACACATTCTGCTTCTGCTTTACAAGCTGCAATGATGGGTATTGAAGTGGATGTTTCTAATTATAGTGGTGGTGTTAAGGTTTGGATTGATTGGAATCAAAATGGTGTTTTTGAGGCTAATGAATTGGTAACTGAGTCTTCTTCTACTATTAGTGCAGGGAGCTCGCATTCCGATAACTTTACAGTTCCAACTAATGCTGTTCCGGGAAATACTAGAATGCGTGTACGTGTTGTAGAAGGTTCTACGAGTTTTGATCCTTGTGGATCTGCATCTTATGGTGAAACAGAAGATTATACTTTTGAAGTAATTCAAGGAACACCTTGTTCTGGACAGCCCGACCTTGCTGCAATTTCTGGTCCTACAGATGTTTGTCCTGATGTGTCGTTTATGCTTCATGGAACAGGTATATCTCAAGCAGATATTACCTACCAATGGCAAGAAAGTCCTCATAATTTAAATAACTGGACGGATATAGCTGGTGCTGTGAATTCATCACATAATGTGGCCAATGGAATTAATGCTCCTACTGATTTTAGATTAATAGCAACTTGTACTAATAGTAATTTATCGGATACTTCAAATGTTGTAGAAGTTGATATATCTGATTTTATAGATTGTTACTGTACACCAATTTATTCATATGGTTGTAATATCGGTGCTAGAGTAGATGGAGTTACAACTACTATGGGGATTACAAATATCTCTAATACAGGTACAGGATGTAATGAAATGGATGGAATAGGTTATACAAATTATTCTTCTACACATTCTGCCTCTGCTTTACAAGCTGCAATGATGGGTATTGAAGTGGATGTTTCGAATTATAGCGGTGGCGTTAAGGTTTGGATTGACTGGAATCAAAATGGTGTTTTTGAATCAAATGAATTAGTAACTGAATCTTCCTCTACGATTACCGCTGGGAATTCCCATTCAGATAACTTTATAGTTCCTGCTACTGCTGTTCCAGGTATAACTAGAATGCGTGTACGTGTTGTAGAAGGTTCTACGAGTTTTGACCCATGTGGTACTGCATATTATGGTGAAACAGAAGATTATACTTTTGAAGTAATTCAAGGAACTCCTTGTTCTGGAACTCCAACAGCAGCTTTATCTTCCTCAGACACTTCAGTTTGCCCTGATGTTGCATTTACATTAATTGGCGAAGGTGTTGCTTTTGCTGATATTGAGTATCAATGGCAAGAATCTCCATCGAATCAGAATACTTGGACAAATATTACAGGCGCTACAAGCACTACATTACATATAGCAAATGGTATTAATGCAGATATGGATTATCGTATGATAGTTACTTGTACAAATAGTAATTTATCTGATACTACAGATGCTTTAGAAGTTGCTATTAGTCCTGTTACAGATTGTTATTGTGATCCTATTTATACGGGTGGAGATTATACGTCTAATTTCTCTACTTCTAACGCTATACAAAATGTGAGTTTTTCTACATCATCGACCTATAACTATAATAACTTTTCTGCTACAGATACTATTATAGCTGATGCAGGTACTACCATTGATTTTTCACATACTTATGTAGGTGGTTCAAATACAGTTGTTATATGGGTAGATTGGAACCAAAATGGTATTTTTGATGCAGCAGAAATAGTGTCAAATACATATAGTGCTTCTGCTACGCAAACAGGAACTATTGATATCCCAGCTAATACACCAAGTGGAACTTATCGTTTGAGATTACGTTCTCGTTATAGTACTACCGTTCCAGGACCTTGTTCTTCTGAAACTTTTGGCTCTGCATTAGATTATACTTTACAAGTAGGTTCTTGTGAAGATCCAATTGTTGATTTAGGTTCTGATGTAACTATTTGTGAAGGAGAAAGCATTACTTTAGATGCTGGAAATCCAGGATTAGACTATGAATGGAGTACCAATGAAACTACGCAAACAATTACGGTTAATAGTGCAGGAACTTATACAGTAACTGTTACTGATGGTGATTGTTCTACTACAGAATCTATAACTGTTACAGTTCAAGCTTTACCAGTTGTTGATTTAGGAGCGGATACCCATATTTGTGATGGCGAAACTCTTACTTTAGATGCAGGTAATCCTGGAGCTAATTATGAGTGGAATGATAACTCTACAGGTCAAACTTTAGATGTTACTAGCGGTGGAACTTATTCTGTTACGGTTACTGAAGGAAACTGTTCTGCAAGTGATGAAATTGTAATCACAGAATTACCAGCTCCAAGTGCAAGCGGTATGAATGCTAATAATGCATTTGATTGCTTATTTGGATTTACAGTTACCAATCCTCAAAATGTGGATGAATATATATGGGATTTCGGTGATGGTTCTCCTACAGAAACAACTACGAATGCAAATAACAGTCATAACTATGCAAGTTCAGGTACTTATACTGTAAGCGTAACTTTAGTGAATGATTGTGCGGAAGATGTTGTAATTACTAAAGAAGTAAATTGCGATAATGGCGTTTCTATTGATGAATTGGATAATGCAAAACAAATTACTATCTATCCAAATCCTGCTAAAGATAAAGTTACTATTGAAGGCGAGGAGGGTGTTGTAATGGAGCATATTACAATTTACAATGTTGTAGGTCAAAAAGTATATGATGGAAAAGCAAATTCTGCTGAAATGCATAGCATGGAAGTTTCTCAATTTGCATCTGGAATGTACACAGTACGCATTGAAACTCAAAATGGAGTGATGATTAAAAAGTTTGAAATTATTAAGTAAAACTCATAATCCTCTTTAAAAATAAAATTGCCTCGCTTAAATAAGTGAGGCAATTTTATTTTAATTCTTAATTTAGGAGAGGGATTATTATCAATTTGTTTTTATCAAAGTTCGAAATTTCTATAAAAAAACTAAAGTAAAATGAGTTATAATTATAAATGTAAATTTTACTGTTTTATGCAAATAGCTATATATCTAGTAATTCATATATTTTTTCAACTTCCTCTTCATTACCATAATTTCCTTCTTTAAGTGCTTGTACAATTGCATTCTGTTTTTCTTTATCCCTTATAAAATCATCAATAGCTTCAGCTGCTGCTATATTTTCCATAGGTACTATAATGCCATCGACTCCATCTTCCAATTGCGACTTAGCTGTAGGAAAATCAGAGATTATTACTTTTTTTCCTAAAATTTGCGCTTCCCTCACGGTTACTGCTTTACCCTCATATCGAGAAAGTTGCAAATAAAAATCACAAGCCAGCATATATGGATACGGATTTGCTTTTTTTCCTAGAAGAAAAACATGATTTTCCATTCCACAAGATTGTATGTTTTTTTCTACCTCTTCAGTGCTGCCACCATCTCCAATTATATACCATTTTACATTATGTCCTAATTCCACAAGTTTTTGACAAACAAAAGGAATTTGGTCAAAGTTTTTTGCATAAGATATTCGACCTACTGAACAAAATAATATTGCATCATCTTCATTTCTTTGAAGTTCTGGTTTTACTTCTTTTTCTTTAGCTTGTTCTTTTACTATTTTAGGATGTAAAATATTTTCTATTTCAATAATTTTACTTTCTAATTCAGGGAAAATACTAAGAAAAGATTTTTCTACACTTTTAGAAATGGAAACTATATGATCCAAAGGTTCCCAATTGGGTTTTTCTATTTCTTTATTTAAATATATAGTACTGTAATCTGTATGAATCCATCCAATTTTCTTTTTAGCTTTCACTTTTCTGAGGACAATATTATGCGGCATTAAAAAACTAATTGCCAAATCATAATTTCCATATTTTTCCAAGGAAGGCAAAAAAGGTTCTGTATATAATACGCTATAGGTTACAGATGAGGCATTTTCCTTTAAATTCTTTTTTTTAATTTCATTTTTAGTACGCAAAGCTGCCAATGCACGAGAAACTCCAATTTTTATAAAACCTTCTTTAAACAATTGTTTTACAGGGCGACTATAAGTAGCATAATATTTATCTTCAGGAAGCAGATTCACTTCTTTTGGGATTAAGGACATAAATTCACCAGTATGTCTATGTAAAAATAAATCTACAGTAACTTTCTTATAATCTAAGCTGTGTAATAAACCAATCAGGCTTCTTTCTACACCTCCAATCTCCATATAATAAGTACTTATAAAAATTCTTTTCTTTTGCATTTTTATATTATTAATTTATAAACCATAATCCGCGTAATCCAAGATACCTTTTACATCATAAATGATACTGTTTTCCTTTTGATGTTTTCTCCAATCAGTATTTAAAAATTCTTTATGTGCTACTGCTAAGATAATAACATCATATTTTTCCTCCGCATTTAAAGTGTTAGAGCTTCTAATTCCATATTCCTTTTCCACTTCCTCTGTTTTTGCCCAAGGATCATATACGTCAATATTTAATCCATAATCTTTTAGGCTATTATAGACATCTATAACTCTAGTATTTCTGATATCCGGACAATTTTCTTTAAAAGTGAAACCAAGAATAAGTGCTTTAGCATTATTAACATGTATATCTTCTTTAATGATAGATTTTACAATTTGCGATGCTACATATGCACCCATGGAATCATTTAATCTACGACCTGCAAGGATAATTTCAGGATGATAACCCACCTGCGTTGCTCTTTGTGCAATATAATAAGGATCAACTCCTATGCAATGTCCGCCCACTAATCCCGGTTTAAAAGGAAGAAAATTCCATTTTGTTCCCGCTGCTTCTAAAACAGCATTTGTATCAATATCCAATAGATTAAAAATCTTCGCTAATTCATTAACGAAAGCAATATTGATATCTCTTTGTGCATTTTCTATAACCTTTGCTGCCTCTGCAACTTTGATACTAGGAGCTAAATGCGTTCCTGCTTCAATAACAGAAGCATAAAGAGCATCTATTTCCTTGCCAATTTCTGGAGATGAGCCTGAAGTAACTTTAAGAATTTTTTCTACAGTATGTTTTTTATCTCCAGGATTGATTCTTTCAGGAGAGTAACCTGCGTGAAAATCATGCTTGTATTTTAATCCAGAAATTTCTTCTAAAATTGGGATACAAATTTCCTCTGTAGCACCAGGATAAACCGTGGATTCATAAATAACTATATCATCATTTTTTAAAACCTTTGCAACACTTTCAGATGCTTTTTTTAGAGGAGTAAAATCCGGATTATTATTAGCATCTACAGGTGTAGGAACTGTAATAATATAAATATTAGCTGCTGCTATATCCTCCAATTTATTGGAACAGTATAAACCAGGGGTTTGATTTTTAAAAGGAGATTCTTTTTGTAAAACTGCTTGCAAAATAGCATCTTCAACTTCTAAGGTATGGTCTTTTCCATTATTTAATTCTTCAATTCTTTTTTGATGTATATCAAAACCTACTACTGCATATTTAGTAGCAAATAATCTTGCTAAAGGAAGTCCTACATAACCTAAGCCTATAACAGCTATATTTTTTCTCATATTGCAATATTTTAAAAATGATTGCAAATATAAGAACAAATTATGGATAGTTTATATTTCCTGGGAGATATTAGCTAGATTAAAAGAATAGAATTTAAACTAATTTTGATACTAAGAAAAACACCATTTTCGAAATTTTTCGAAGTCTAAAACTAATTTGTATTAACGATTACAAAGGTTTTTAATACACTTTATCTTTTGTCAAGAGCCTAAAACTTCGTATCTTTGCAATGGATATATGATAAAATTTATAAATTTGTTGTCAAAGATTAATATATTTTAAACAAATTTCCTACACTATACAGTTTGCGCTTTATTATAAGCATTACTATTCAAACAGGTGTTATTCATTACTATTTTATCTATATTTTTCAGTTAAAGAAAGAACATCTTTCTTTTCATAATTTATTATTTTTTAATCAATATATTTTTTTATGCAAATTGAAGATATAAAAGTAGGAATTATTGGAGCAGGTCCAAGTGGCTTAGCACAGATTAGAGCTTTTTTAGCGGAACGAAAAAAAGGGAATGCTATTCCAGAAATTAAAGTATTTGAGAAGCAATCCGATTTAGGAGGAATGTGGAATTATACTTGGAGAACAGGAGTAGGGAAGTATGGTGAGCCAATTCATGGAAGTATGTACCGTTATTTATGGTCTAATGGTCCAAAAGAATGTTTAGAGTTTGGAGACTATACTTTTATGGATCATTTTGGTAAACCTATTTCATCTTATCCACCAAGAGAGGTTTTATATGATTATATTAAAGGACGTATTGATCGTGATGAGGTACGTGAGTTTATACAATTTAATACCTCGGCTCGTTGGGTAGATTTTAATCCCTATGATCAAAAATTTCGTGTAGTTTTTGATGATTTAGTGAAAGAAGAGACATTTATCGAATATTTCGATTATTTAATTGTAGCTACAGGACATTTTAGTGTACCTAATATGCCTTATTTTAAAGGAATTGAAGAATTTCCAGGCATTGTTATGCATGCGCATGACTTTAGAGGAGCTGATCCATTTATAGGAAAAAACATTTTATTAGTTGGTAGTTCTTATTCTGCAGAAGATATTGGAATACAATGTCATAAACATGGTGCAAAGTCTATTACCCTAAGTTATAGAACAAATCCAATAGGATTAGATTGGCCAGAAAATATGAAGGAATTACCATTATTAACGCATTTTGAAGAAGGAGTAGCTCATTTTGAAAATGGACATAAGGAGGAATTTGATGCAGTGATAATGTGTACAGGGTACCAACATAAATTCCCTTTCTTGCCTACAGAATTACGATTGAAAACACATAATTGCTTATATCCTGATAATTTATATAAAGGGGTAGTATTCAATGAGGTAGATAGATTATTGTATTTAGGTATGCAAGATCAGTATTACACTTTTAATATGTTTGATGTACAAGCATGGTTTGCAAGAGAAGTTATTTTGGGTCGTCATGAATTACCAAATAAAGAGGAAAGAGATAAGGATATTCAATATTGGTTGGATAAGCAAGATGCTATTAAAGATGCAAATGGTGATGTAGATTTTCAAAAGGATTATATAGTAGATTTAAATTCTTATTCCGATTATCCTGCATTAAAGTGGGATCAAACTGCAGAATTATTTAAGCAATGGTTAGCAGATAAGGAAGAAAATATTTTAACCTATAGAGATAAAAACTTCAGATCTGTTATTACGGGTACTATGGCTGAGCAGCATCATACTAAATGGATGGATGAGGAAAATGATACTATGGAAAGGTATTTAGCTGACATCAAAGAAGATGCATTAGTGAAATAAAATAAATAAAATCTTCCTTGAGGAATAGAGTTGCATGAGAATATGCAACTCTATTTTTTTAAAAAAATTTTAAAAAAGCTTGCAAATATAATTCTGTTGTAGTATTTTGTTGGGATTATAAAATTATCTAATACTTAAAACCAAATTTATTTTATTACAAATGCATTAATTATGAAAAAGATTTTTATTTTATTGATAAGCCTTTTTTGCTTTCATGATTCTATTGTGGGGCAAATTGTAGGGCAAATAGGAAATGGGAATTTGTCACCCGCAAATACGATGTATGCTCCAGTATATAGGTTTAGTGCTGGTTCATCAACAAATACAAATAGGAGTAATATTATTTTTGAAGAATCAGAATTGCAAGCTATTGGATTAGTTTCAGGAATGGAAATTACACAAATTGCATTCAATAAAACCAATAATGGTACTTTTAATTCTGGAATAGATTATACCATTAGAATGGCTAATTCCTCTGCAACAGCACCATTGCCAGGCACTATTGCAAGTGAATGGAATTCTATTCTGGCTAATCACACTTCTGTTTATTCTAGTTCGAGTTTTAATGTTCCTTCTACTTCTGGTTGGGTAGATATTATCTTAGATAATCCCTTTATTTATACAGGAGGTACATTAGAGATTTCTTTTGATCAGGATATGACAGGAGTAGGTGCAACGGATGCTATTAAATGGGAATATACTGCTGGATTTAGTGATTATATGATTGGAGCAACTGAAGGAAATAGCAATTTGGTTACTTATAGGCACCGTCCTAATATTAAATTAACTTTCCAAACCACTACACCTTGTTCTGGACAGCCAACTGCAGCTTTGTCTTCTTCAGATACTTCTGTTTGTCCTAATATAGGATTTTCGATTTTAGGTCAAGGAGTTCCTAATTCTGGTATTGAATACCAATGGCAAGAATCTCCAGCGGGTCAAAATATATGGACAAATATCAGTGGTGGAACAAATTTAGTTTTAAATGTTGCAAATGGAATCACTGATGATACGGATTATCGTTTTATTATTACTTGTACAAATAGTAATTTATCGGATACAACTGATGCTTTAGAAGTTACTGTGAAAAGTGTAATTGATTGTTATTGTACTCCAAGTACTTCTGGTGGTACTACCTATCATATCACTAATTTTTCAACGAGTGGAGGAGCAACTAATATTAATAACAGTTCCACAGGTAATAGCTCTGGTTATGAAGATTATAGTAATATCTCTGTTTCTACGTATGCAGGTGCAACTATAGATTATTCTATTTCTACTCATAACACTACATCAACTTATGGTAGAGCAATGTGGATTGATTGGAACCAAGATGGCGTATTTGATGCTAGTGAAAAAGTATTAAGCAGTACTTCTTATGCTGCAGGTCCTTTCACAGGTGATTTTACTGTTCCAGCAGGGGTGCAACCTGGAGATTATAGATTACGTGTTTTAGTAAGCTTTACACCAGCTAATCCAAATGATCCTTGTACGAATAGCGGAAGCGGAGAGTATGAAGATTATACAGTAAATATATTTGCTTTATCTGATTGTACGGATGCAGATGCTGGTACTATTTCTAGTACAGCAACAGAAGCTTGTAGTGATGAAGATTTTACATTATCTGCAAGTGGAATGACAGGTCCTGGTAATGGTTTAACCTATCAATGGCAAGAATCTCCAGCAGGTTTAAATACTTGGACAGATATTGCTGGTGCGAATTCTTCGAATGTTACCATTAATGGTGTTTCTGATGATACAGATTACCGTTTAGTAGTAGAATGTTCTTTTGGAAATTTAGCAGACACTTCTAATG
>Ga0209487_1004447_pt1 | contig 10760 bp, 6 predicted proteins | sample Poulit2012_FD_187524 | JGI IMG/M metagenome (GOLD analysis project Ga0209487, IMG submission 187524) | Agricultural soil microbial communities from Georgia to study Nitrogen management - Poultry litter 2012 (SPAdes) (version 2) | ecosystem: Environmental > Terrestrial > Soil > Agricultural land... | reverse complement strand
CCTGTTACGCTGCGGCTGATCTGTTTGTCATGCCTAATATTCCTGTGAAAGGGGATATGGAAGGCTTTGGAATCGTGATTCTGGAAGCAAACAGGGCAGGGGTACCGGTTATATCTGCAGATCTGGAAGGTATGAGAGATGTGGTGCAACAGGGAGTTAATGGGTACCGGGTGCCACACAGCAACTCAAAGGTGTTTGCAGAAAAAATCGATTATGTTCTGATGAACGGTTTGCAGGAACTTTCAGCCGATGCACGTGAGTATGCATTAAAAAACTTTAGCTGGGATACAGTTGCAGATAGGTATGTCCGCTTTTTGAGGGATGTTTCGGAATAACTGATCAAGGTCTCAGTGTAAAATTTGAATGATCAGGAATACTCGGTATATTTACGTGTTTAAAAAATATAACAAAAGCTATTAGAATGGGCGATATAAAAGCCGGAACCTCACGAAGTAAAGTTTTTCAGAAAGCACACAACTTTACGACTGCCGATGAAATAAAGGAAAAAGGATTGTATCCTTATTTCAAGCCTCTTCAGGCGACAGATGGTACCAATGTAAATATTGAAGGGCGTGATGTGATCATGGCAGGTTCTAATAATTATCTGGGACTCACCAATGATCCCAGAGTTATCAAAGCTGCTCAGGATGTGATACCGATATACGGTACAGGGTGTACCGGATCCCGATATCTGAACGGAACCCTTGATCTGCATCTGGAACTGGAAGAAAAACTCGCAGCTTTCATGGGCAAAGAGGCGTGTGTCTTGTTCAGTACGGGTTATCAGACCAACGAGGGATCCATCCAGACGATAGCCGACAGGAATGATATCATTTTTTCCGACAGAGATAATCATGCATGTATTGTCGTAGGTACCCAGGTATCGAAAGCGAAAACAGTACGCTACAGACACAATGATATGGAGCATCTGCGGACGCTGTTGGAGCGTGAAGATCCGGATGCAGGTAAAATTATAATTACTGACGGTGTATTCTCCATGTCGGGAATGCTTGCCAATGTTCCTGAGATTGTCAAACTGGCCAATGAATTTGGAGCGGGTGTCTATCTGGATGACGCACATGCTATCGGAGTTGTCGGGGATGGCGGAAGAGGATCCGCCTCCGTTTTTGGACTGACCGATCAAGTAGATCTGATCAGTGGTACCTTTTCCAAGTCTTTTGCATCCCTGGGTGGGTTTATCGTAGGGGATCAGCCCGTAATTGATTTTATCCGTCACCATTCGCCCTCCCATATTTTTAGCGCAAGCATGCCACCGGCCAACGTGGCAACCGTTCTGAAATCGCTGGAGATTCTTCAGGAAGAGACATGGAGACTGGAGAGGCTTGAGAAGATATCAATGTATATGAGGGAAGAACTTAAAAATCTCGGTTTCAATGTTTGGTCAAGCCAGACACCGATCATACCGGTTGTGATCGGGGATATGTACAAATGCTTCACATTCTGGAAGGATCTCTTTGAGGAGGGCGTCTATGTGAATGCAGTCGTCCCCCCCGCAGTTCCTCAGGGACAGGCACTGGTTCGTACAAGCTATATGGCAACCCATACAGATGAGCATCTGGATATCATCCTGGAAGCTTTCCGGAAGGTAGGTATCAAACATGGCATCATTGATGAGGGTGGCCACTCCCTGATTGAAGTACCCAAATAATTGCTATCTGCAGACATAATCAGCCTTCTGTGAATGTTAAGCCAAATATTTTCGAGGTTATTCACCTTACTGAAAAGAAGGAGATTAAGAAGTTTATAAACTTCCCCTATCACCATTACAGAGGGAGCCGATATTGGGTTGCCCCTCTGTTAATGGAGCAAAAAAAACTTGTAGATACCGAGAAGAACCCTTTTTTCAGAAACGCCGAAATAGCTCTCTTTCTGTTGAAGCGGGACGGGGTGATCGTCGGGAGGATCGCTGCAATTATTGATCACAGGTATAATGACTTTCATAATACCCGTACAGGGTTTTTCGGTTTTTATGAGTGTGAGGATCATCAGGAGTCATCAGACAGGCTGTTTCATGCAGTTGAAACCTGGCTGAAAGAAAAAGGAATGGAGAAGGTTCTCGGTCCTTCCAAGCCGGGGATGATGGACGAAATTGGAATCCTTGTAGAGGGATTTGACCGCTATCCTGCAATTTTGATGCCCTATAACGAACCCTACTACGATAAACTGATTGTTAATTCGGGGTATCATGCCGAGATGGATCTGCTGAATTATCTGGTCACACAGGATAATGTAGACCGCGAGCGGGCAAACAGGGCATTCGATATCGTGAAAAGACGCATGCCGGGTATAAAGATCCGGAAAATCAGACTGAAAGATATTCACGAGGAAGTTAAAATTGTTCGTGAAATCTACAACAGTGCATGGAGAGATAACTGGGGATTTATACCTTTGAGCGACGAAGAGTTCTCCGCCCTTGCCGAGGATCTGAAAACCATTGTGGATGATGATTTTGCGCACATCGCCGAAATTGATGGAAAACCTGTCGGATTCTCCATTGCTTTTCCCGATATAAACCAGATTCTGAAAAAGATGAACGGACGGTTATTTCCTTTCGGAATTTTTACACTCTTATGGAATAGAAAACGTATCAATAAGATACGGACTGCTTTGATGGGGATTGTTCCTGAATACCAGGGCCGGGGTATCGATGTGCTGTTACATCATGAAGCGATTGAAAACGGCCTGAAAAAAGGGGTGAACTCTTCTGAAGTAGGATGGATTGTCGAAAGTAACGTAAACATGTTACGGGTTGCTGAAAAAATAGGAGGAGTCCTCGACAAACGCTATAGGATGTACGGTAAAATACTTGACTGAAAACGGTCTTGAATTTTCTGATTCTCCCTCAAATATCCTACATTATAGTGATGAAATTAAGAAAATAACTATTGGAGCTTTATGTCAGATTTTCGTATTGAAAAAGATTCAATGGGCGAGGTTAAGGTGCCTGCCCGTGCATACTACGGTGCACAGACCCAACGGGCATTTGAAAATTTCAACATCAGCAACCTCCGTTTCAGTCCGGCTTTTATCTCTGCACTGGGGCGTGTAAAACAGACCGCTGCAAAAGTCAATATGGAGCTGGGACTGCTTGATGAAGAAGTATCAAAAGCTATTCAGAGGGCTGCTTCGGAAGTGGTAGAGAATAAACTGGACGATCATTTTGTTCTGGATATTTTTCAGACGGGGTCGGGTACCTCCACCAACATGAATGCAAATGAGGTGATTTCCAATCGTGCCAATGAACTCAGGGAAGGAACTGATATCGTTATCCATCCTAATGACCATGTGAATTTTGGCCAGAGTTCGAATGATGTGATTCCCACAGCCGTTCGCATTGCAGCTGTGATCGCCGTAAAAGAGCACCTGATCCCTGCCCTGGAGCATCTGAAGTCTGTGTTGCTGGAGAAGGCAAAGGAGTATAAAGATGTGGTCAAGACCGGGCGAACACACCTGATGGACGCCATGCCTGTCACGTTGAAACAGGAGTTTGAAGGGTATGCCCGACAGATCGAGCTTGGAATTTTGCGAATAGAGGATGCCCTGAAACGGATGTATGAGCTCCCGCAGGGAGGAACCGCGGTCGGAACCGGCATCAACACCCATAAGGAATTTGGGAATCGATTTGCAAGGGAGATCTCAAAAGCCACGAATCTTCCTTTTAAAGAGGCGGAGAACCATTTTGAGGCACAGGCAACCGTGGACGCCCCGATGGAGCTGTCGGGACAGCTGAAAAATATTGCTGCCGGACTGATGAAGATCAGCAACGATTTCCGCTGGATGAATTCCGGCCCTAACAGTGGCCTGGGCGAGATACAGCTGGAAGCGCTTCAGCCCGGATCCTCTATCATGCCAGGTAAGGTGAATCCGGTCATTGAGGAATCCCTCGCGATGGTCTGCGCCCAGGTGATCGGCAATGATGCGGCCATTACGATCGCAGGTCAGTCAGGCAATTTTGAACTGAATGTCATGTTTCCGCTTGTGGCACATAACCTTCTGCAATCGATCGGAATTCTGACCGGCGCCTCCAGAAATTTTGCTGACAAATCGGTTGCTACCTTGACCGTCCGAAGAGAAGAGATTCGCGAAATGGTCGGTAAAAACCCTATATTAGTAACGGCATTAAATCCATTAATCGGATACGATGCCGCCGCAAAGATTGCAAAAACAGCCTATGCAGAAAACCGTGCTGTTCTTGAAGTTGCACGTGAAATGACTGATTTATCTGAAGAAGAGCTGAGGATTGCCCTTGATCCCATGAAGATGACAGAAGGGGGATTTTCTGAGTAGAGAACTGTTGATACCTCTAACCGGATGCAATCATTCCCTGCCCGGAATCCAACGGGTCCCGTCAGGCTCCTGGCAGGTACTTTTGTCAATGGCAGTCGATATCGATGTTTATATGGGGGACACATTATGTTCATTTCCGGGATAACGCCCTTTGTATCACGTCTAGGCTTCTATACTGATTAATGAATTTATTGAAAGAAATGAGTTGTCATGTCAAGTAAAGCAGTAGCAGCAGAAGAACACTCCAAAATAAAGATTAAGCAAATACTGGATGATTATAAATTGGCATTCACCAGCCGGGAAATGTCCCTGTTGGGCAGAAAGGAGGTACTGACCGGGAAGGCCAAATTTGGAATTTTTGGAGATGGTAAGGAGTTGCCACAAATTGCCATGGCCAAACATTTTAGAAAAGGTGATTTCAGGTCGGGCTACTACCGTGATCAAACCTTTATGCTTGCAATTGAGGAGTTAACCATCCAGGAATTTTTTGCTCAGCTTTATGCAAATACGGATGTGGAAGCCGAGCCTAATTCGGTTGGCCGACAGATGAACTCCCATTTTGCGACCCGCCTGATCGACGAAGAGGGGGAGTGGATTGATCAGACCAACTCCAAAAATACATCCTCCGATATCTCACCTACTGCTGGGCAGATGGCTCGTCTGCTGGGCCTTGCACAAGCCTCCAAACTGTATAGAAACCTGGATGAGCTGAAGCATCTGACCAAGTTCTCAAAAGGCGGGCGGGAAATTGCCTGGGGCACCATTGGCGATGCCAGTACATCGGAAGGTATTTTCTGGGAGACATTGAATGCAGCGGGAGTTCTGCAGGTTCCCATGGTCATTTCTGTATGGGACGATGAGTACGGAATATCAGTTCCCAAAAAGTACCAGACAATTAAAGAGAGTATATCAAAAGCTCTGAGGGGTTTCAAAAGAACGAAAAGACAGCCGGGCTTTGAAATTTTGACAGTGAAAGCGTGGGACTATGTGGAGCTCCTCGAAGCCTATCGCAAGGCTGAAAGTGTGGCACGTGAAGAACATGTGCCGGTCCTGGTGCATGTAGAAGAAGTCACCCAGCCGCAGGGCCACTCTACTTCCGGTTCTCATGAAAGATATAAAAGTGATGAACGGCTCAATTGGGAAATGGAGTATTGCTGTATAAGAAAGTTCAGGCAGTGGATACTGGATAATGAGTTCGCAAATTCTGCTCAGCTTGATAAGATGGAAGAGCAGATCGTCGAATTGGTAAAAAAAGAACAGGTCAGGGCCTGGCAGAAATTTCAGCAGCCTATACAGGATGAGAAAAAAGAACTTCTGGACATCCTCGGAAGGGTGACAGCGGAGCATCCGTCTCTCACCGGGATAGAAGGGTATCGGGCAAAATTAGCCCGGGTCAGCAGGCCAATCAGGCGAGATGTCATGCATACTGCCAGGCGTTCCCTTCTTCTTCTCCGTGACAAAAAGTCAGAGGCTGGTAAAGAGCTTGCCGCATGGGTTAAAACGAACAGCGACTTAAACAAGAAACGATTCTCTTCCCATCTCTACAGCGAGACAAAATACTCACCGGTCCGTATTAAAGAAGTAAAACCGGTTTACAGTTCCACCCCGGTTAAAGTTGACGGACGGGTCGTTCTGCGAAATAACTTTGACGCCCTTTTTGAAAAATATCCCAACGTAGTCGCTTTTGGCGAAGATGTCGGACAACTTGGTGATGTCAATCTCGGCTTTGTCGGTATGCAGGAGAAGTATGGGAAGTACAGAGTGAGTGATACGGGTATCCGGGAAGCAACGATAATAGGCCAGGGTATGGGGCTAGCACTCAGGGGTCTTCGCCCCATAGCGGAGATTCAATATCTGGATTACCTGCTCTACGCATTTCAGCTTCTGAGCGACGATGTAGCCACCCTCCGGTACCGGACAGGGGGAGGGCAGGCCTATCCATTGATTGTTCGTACCAGGGGCCATAGGCTGGAGGGGATATGGCATGCCGGATCCCCTATGGGGATGATTGTCACCGGGCTGAGAGGCATGCATGTCTGTGTGCCGAGGAATCTGACCCATGCCGCCGGGTTTTATAACACCCTGCTCCAGGGCGATGATCCTGCGCTTATTGTGGAGCCGCTGAACGCCTATCGCCTTAAGGAAAAACTACCTGATAATCTGGGTGAGTTTACAGTTCCACTTGGGATCCCTGAAGTCGTACATGAGGGAACTGACCTCACCATCGTTTCTTATGGGTCTACATTTAATGTGGTGGAATCTGTACTGCCTGAGCTGAAAGAGATGGGAATTTCGGCTGAGTTGATCGATGTACGTACCCTATTGCCATTTGATAACAACAAAATGATTCTGGAGTCTCTTAAAAAGACAAACCGCATTCTCTTTGTAGATGAGGATGTACCGGGCGGTGCCACTGCATTTATGATGCAGAAAGTGATCGATGAACATGGCGGGTACCGGTATCTCGACTCCAGCGCTCAGTGCCTCAGCAGTCAGCCTCATAGAACGGCTTATGCCAGTGACGGAGACTATTTCACCAAGCCCAGTGCAGAGGATATTCTGGAGAAAGTTTACGCCATGATGAATGAAGCCAACCCGGGCAAATATCCTCCTCTGATCGTTTCCTGAAAGAGGTCCTAAAGGATCATCCAGTCCAAAAAGACGAAGATCCAGACCAACGGGAGATATGCAAAAGATGCAAACATCAATGAGCGGGCATTAGTAACCGTACGAGAGAGGGAGAATCGGATCCCATAGTAAAAGAATCCCAGCGTGACCAGAAGGGCACCTGCCAGATAGAGCCAGCCAGCCAGATCCATTACATAGAGTTTATAAACCGTCGGGAACAGAATCAGCAACGGAGCTACGATCCAGAGTGAAGCTTTGTATCCGTGCGGATCGTTCTTTGGCAGCATTTTGAAGCCTGCATGTTCATAGTCGTTACGGGCAACCCAGGCGATCGCCATCACATGAGGGATCTGCCAGCAGTAGATGATCCCGAAAAGGATCCACATTCCATGTTCAAACACGGTTCCTGTAACTGCAGCCCATCCCCCTACCACCGGAAGGGCCCCGGGGATAGCCCCCACAAAGACATTCAGGGCAGAGATTCGCTTAAGAGGTGTGTAAATATGCAGATAAATTACCGTTGTGGCCAAAGAGACCATTCCTGCTGTAAAGTTAACCACCAGAGACAGGTAGAGTAATCCTGCGGCAATAAACAGAATGGAGAAGATGGTTCCCTCTTTTACGGTTAATCTGTTGGAAGGGAGGGGGCGGCGGCTGGTCCGTCTCATCAGGCCATCCAGATTCCGCTCTATAACCATATTGTAGGCCGCTGTACCTCCGGCAATGAGATAGGTTCCGACAGCTGCATGCAGCATCAAAATGAGATCGGGCTGGCCTGCAGATCCCATCAGAAATCCAATGAGCATACTGGCAAGAATGGTGTAGGTTATGCCAGGTTTTGTAAGTGCATAATAACCACTTAGTTTACTGGTAAAATCTCGGGATGTAAAGGGAATGCTTTGTTCTTTATCCATCACATACTTATTATAATACAACACATAAAATTAAGCATTTTCAGAATGATATGTTACCTTAATACCGCCTTCAAAATTATTGAATACATTTGTGTGTGATTACAGGCACCTTACAGCGAGATAAGGATCGGTCATGCAAGTGACGTACAGAGGCAGAAGGCTCATAATTCAGGATCGAAAATTTTTGTGAACTCCAGATGAAACTCAATTTATTTCAAAAGACAGCGATTATTACAGTGATCACCACTGTGGGTGTCATCCTGATGGGCAGTTTGGTGAGGGCCTCCGGAGCCGGCCTTGGATGCCCCGACTGGCCACGCTGTTTTGGGATGTGGATCCCTCCAATGACTGCAGCAGAGCTGCCTCCACAATATGATGCTACACTCTTTAATCCGCTTCATACGTGGCTGGAATATATTAACCGGCTGACGGGAGCGCTGGCAGGCATCATGATTACCATCACGTTCTTCGCCTCATTTCACTACAGGAAAAAAGATCCGGTGATTACAATTTTTTCCGGTCTTGCACTGGTGATGGTTCTGTTTCAGGCGTGGCTTGGCGGCCTCGTGGTTCGTTCCGGTTTAAGTGCCGGCCTGATCACGGTCCATATGGTCATCGCAATGACCCTCCTCGCCGTACTCCTCTATGCAACATTCAGGGCATTTAATGAACGCTCTGGTTTCTATCTTCAAGTTGATATTAAGAAAAAACTTCTTTGGGTCTCAGGTCTGTTATTCCTTCTGACCATGGCTCAGCTGGTCTTGGGTACACAGGTTCGTGAAGCCGTAGATGTAGCTAAAAATGTTCTTGAATTGCCCCGGGCAGAGTGGCTGGGTACAGTCGACGGTTTATATGAGATACACCGTAGTTTCTCCTGGCTGCTGGTCCTCGCAACAGCGGTACTGCTCTACATGAACCGGAAGTACCCTGTTCCCCGAAGATTGAATACACTTTCTCTCGCGATTGCCGGCCTGATTTTTTTGCAGATCCTTATAGGAATCGGACTCGAGAAGTTTGACATGGCGGGAGTATTTCAGGTACTGCACCTTGTGGGCGTCTCCATTCTGATCTGCACGATTCTGATCTACTATTTTTCAGTTTGGTTCTCTAACCGCAGGATCTGAAAGGGTCGTTCACCTCTGCCCGATCCTTCGAGATTAAAAAAATCTAATGGAGCATTACGCATCCTCCTATGCTCATAATGTCAGCTGGTTTAAGCTCTCAAATTAAGCTGACCGGCCTTTTATGACTCATGACAATCAGGTTTCATCTTGTAATATTGGAAGCGGTTTTCTAACTTATTGCATTAGAAATAACTATTCACACATAATCATCTGCATATTCTAAACCTGGCTGGAAGAGGAGTTTCAGGTTGAATGAATCAGCCTTCTGTCCAGGTCACTATCTGCTCTGCTGACAAGGTTCATCAGGACGAAAAAGCTTTCATACAGAGACTAAATAATTAAACCTTAAATAAAGCGCTACTATGACGTTAAAACAGATACTATTCCTGTTCATGCTGTCATTTCTCTCTATCGCATACAACCCTTTGGCGTATGCTCAAACGGAAATAACAGTGAGCGGAGTAATTACGGAAGCAGAAACCGGGGAGCCGCTTCCCGGGGTAAACATTTATATCTCAGGGATGCCGGAAAGGGGGACGGTGAGCAATCCGGATGGAAGTTACTCTCTGCGTGTAAACTCCGATGACACCCTCGTTTTCTCCTATATCGGTTTCATAACCCGGCAAATCGCTGTGGATGGGCGGACTACGTTGAATGTCACCCTTCAAAGTGATATCGCAGCTCTTGATGAGCTTGTAGTGATTGGGTATGGGGTACAGGAGCGGGGTGACAATACCGGTTCCATCAACGTGGTGAGTGCAAGAGATTTTAATCCGGGTGCCATTACCTCACCCCAGGACCTGTTCCAGGGGCGTGCCGCAGGTGTGGATGTGGTGTCGAATAGCGGTGCACCCGGAGCTGGTGCAACCATCCGAATCCGGGGGGGCTCCTCACTGTCGGCAAGTAACGATCCCTTATTTGTGGTAGACGGCCTGCCACTGGATGATGATGGTATCGATGGGATGAGAAATCCGCTCAACACCATTAATCCGAATGATATTGAGAACATTACGATTTTAAAAGATGCCTCTGCCGCAGCCATTTATGGCTCAAGGGCTTCTAACGGTGTGGTGATTATTACAACCAAACGGGGAGCCCAGGATCAGGCGCTGAGACTTAATTACAGCAGCACCCTCTCTTACCAGACCAATAACGACCGTATCAGTGTGCTTTCTGCCGATCAGTTCAGAGAGGTGATCCGGACCCATCACGGTGAAAACGCATCCCAATATCTTGGGAATGCCAATACCAACTGGCAGGATGAGATCTTCAGGGATGCATTCAGCCAGGACCATAACATCAGTGCGACCGGTTCACTGAACAATCTGCCCTATCGGGTCTCTGTCGGCTTTACGGGCAATCAGGGTGTTCTTCGAACGTCCTCCAACGACCGACTTACCGCTTCTGTGGCCCTGAACCCCAGCTTCATGGAGAACCGCTTGCGTCTGGATATCAATCTTCGCGGAATGCAGGATAGCAACCGCTTTGCAGATACGGGGGCGATCGGCTCAGCGATCGCTTTTGACCCTACTCAGCCCGTACGCACAGGCAGCAGTGACGACGAGTATGGCGGCTATTTCGCCTGGCTGGGGGCTAGCGGAGGGCCTATCGGTATTGCGCCGGCAAACCCCGTTGCTTTGATCGAGCAGCGCAGAGACAAGTCTACGGTTTACAGGGCTCTTGGAAATCTTCAAGTCGCCTATGATATGCCGTTTCTGGACGATCTGACAGCTACCCTGAATCTGGGTTTCGACTACTCAGATGTGGGTAATGGAAGGGTTCGGGT
>Ga0209487_1004446_pt1 | contig 10760 bp, 13 predicted proteins | sample Poulit2012_FD_187524 | JGI IMG/M metagenome (GOLD analysis project Ga0209487, IMG submission 187524) | Agricultural soil microbial communities from Georgia to study Nitrogen management - Poultry litter 2012 (SPAdes) (version 2) | ecosystem: Environmental > Terrestrial > Soil > Agricultural land... | reverse complement strand
TGAGGTACAGCATAGCCATAGTGATTATGCACTCATCTGCCAAAACATTATTGAAATACTTGTTGTCAAACTTCAGCGTGCTAAAAACATTACCATTCAAAACAATATCCCGAAACGAATGAATCAGTCGGTTGCTTTAATTAAACATTATATTAATCAAAACTTTCGCGAACCAATCACACTGGATAAGTTAGCAAAAGTAGGTAGTATCAATAAGTATTATCTGTCACATATATTTAAATATGATGTTAATATCTCTCCGATTGAATACTTAAATCAAGTCCGTATTAAAGAAGCGAAAAACTTACTTGAAACTACAAGTTTTACCATTGCAGAAATTGCCCGATTTACTTGTTTTTCATCACAATCCTTTTTCTCACAAGCTTTTAGACGCGAAACAAATCAGACCCCTTCCGAATATAGGAAACAGTCCCGTCAGCTTACCAATAATGTGAAATAATAAAACCGCGGATTTTATAAATCCGTGTTGGAAGTAGCTATATCTGGCTTTGCGGAGCTGGTAGAGTAAGATTATATGGTCTATCAGTTATTTACTTAAGTGAAAGAATTTCATAATTACCCTAATCAGTCACGTCGATAGTACATATAGTCAAGAATGGTTCAACGAAACTATATGTGCTATCGGTGTGGCACTAAACCGGTATTATGGAATTCATTAAAGTGCTTGAAAATGCTGGTGTATTTAAAGAGCATTAAACCTTTATCGATTTATTCGCGTTTGGATGGATAGAACATGTTTGTCTGAGATAAGCCTTTTCGTGCAGCTTAATCGTTCAATTTGAAATATGATGGAGAATAGTGGATGCAAATATATTTAAAAAAGCCCTTGGCAGGGCTTTTGATATTGAGGTTGATATGAATGAAAATTTACTCTCTTTAAATATGCACTTATTTCTTATTAACCACATCAAATGCAACTGCACCTAATAAAACAAGTCCTTTGATCGCTTGTTGCCAGTCAATTCCAATCCCCATTATTGACATTCCATTATTTAAAATACCCATTACCAATGCACCTATCACCGCACCGAATATCGTTCCTACTCCACCGGTAAAGGAAGCGCCACCAATTACTGCTGCGGCAATGGCATCTAGCTCAAATAAATTACCTGCTTGCGGTGTTGCGGCATTTAAACGACCTGCAAAAATAAGCCCCGCTAAAGCAGCTAATACACCCATATTTACGAAAACCCAAAACTTCGTCTTCTTCGTTTTTACACCCGATAGACGTGCGGCATTTGTATTACCACCTACTGCATAAATATGTCTTCCCGTAACGGTCTTATTCATAACAAACGTATATCCCGCAATTAATATGACCAATGTAATTAATACATAGGGTATGCCGGCGTATTGCGCTAACATATATGTAAATAGATTAATACACACCGTAATCAGGGCCAGTTTAAGAATGAAAAGCGTAAGACTCACTCTTTTTAGGGTGTATTGAATGTCCGTTCTCCTTATCCTCATCTCGTTAAGAATGAAAATAATGGATAGTAAAATCCCTATTAGTATGGCAAGAATATTAATAGATTCTCCACCGAACCAATCTGGTAAATACGCAGCACTTAAACTGCGGAAACTATTGGGAAAGGGTGCTATTGTTTGACCCTGTAAAACGACTAATGTTAAACCACGAAATATTAACATTCCCGCTAACGTAACAATAAATGCCGGTATATTGACATAAGCCACCCAAAATCCTTGCCAAGCACCGATGATTCCGCCAAGTATAATACATAGCAATATGGCTATAAATACGGGTATATCATAGGTGACAAGTAATACCCCGGAAACCGCTCCAACAAAGGCAGCTACAGATCCTACGGATAAATCAATCTCACCCGTTATAATAATGAGCATCATACCAATCGCTAAAATGATGATATAGCTGTTTTGCATTATTATATTTGTGATATTCAATGGCGTTAATAAAACTCCACTCGTCAGGATTTGAAATAGTATGGAGATCCCTACTAAAGCTATCACCATACCAAATTTTCTAATATTATTTGTGAATAATTGTTTCATTTCATTCATGTTTATGACTCCCCACTTTGTGTCATATAGGTCATTAAAACTTCTTGATTCGTTTCCTGTTTAAGGTGTTCTCCAGTTATTTCTCCTTCACAAAGCGTATATATCCGATCACACATACCGAGTAACTCAGGTAATTCGGAAGAAATCATAATAATGCTCTTGCCTTCTGCTACAAGTTCGTTAATGATTTTATATATCTCAGATTTAGCACCAACATCGATCCCCCTGGTAGGTTCATCCAATATAAGTATATCGGGATCTGTGAACATCCATTTACCTAATACTACTTTTTGCTGATTGCCGCCACTCAGATTCACTGTCGTTTGATCAATGCTCGGGGTCTTGATATTCATTTGTTTTTTTAGTTTCTCTGCCTCAATAACTTCTTTACTTTCATCTAATATATGTTTTTTTGAAACTCGATCCAAGTTCCCTATCATAAGATTGTCTCTCACACTATCCATTAATATGAGACCATATTCTTTTCGATCTTCTGAAACATAGGCCATACCATTCTTAATTGCCTGACTGACATTATTAAATATAACCTCTTTTCCATCTTTAAAGAGTTGTCCTGTAATTTTCCTACCGTATGATTTACCAAACACACTCATTGCTAATTCCGTTCTTCCAGCCCCCATGAGTCCAGCTATCCCTACAATTTCTCCACGCTTAACATCCATATTAATATCATGTAGAATCTGCCTATCCGCATATTGCGGATGATAGGTAGACCAATTTTTGATTTCAAAAATCACGTCCTTTTTAATTTCCCCTTCTCTCTCAGGATATAAATTTGTTACATCTCGTCCTACCATGTCTTTAATAATATGATTTTCGGTCACGTTATCTTCTTTTACGGCATAGGTTTTTATTGTTTTTCCATCTCTTAAAACTGTAATACTGTCGGACACCTTAAATATTTCTTTCAATTTATGAGAAATGATGATGGAAGTCATTCCCTTTTTCTTAAATTCTAGTAATAAATTTAAGAGTTTCTCACTTTCTTCCTCATTTAATGCAGCTGTAGGTTCGTCTAATATTAATAGTTCAACCTTTTTTGAAAGTGCTTTTGCAATTTCAACTAATTGCTGTTGCCCGACTCCAATATTCTTGATTATATCTTCAGGTCGCTTTATCAAGCCTACTTGATTCATTAAATCCTTCGTTTCCATCATTGTCTTATTCCAATCTATAATTCCTCTTTTGGCTCGTTCATTGCCAAGAAATACATTTTCGGAAATAGATAATTCAGGAATAAGCGCGAGTTCCTGGTGCACAATGACGATCCCTAAGTCCTCACTTTCATTTATATCTTTAAATTCACAAACTTTATTATTGAGATAAATATCTCCCGAGTATGTTCCGGATGGATGAACCCCACTTAATACTTTCATCAAAGTTGATTTCCCCGCACCATTTTCGCCAATGAGCGCATGAATTTCACCTTTCCGAACTTGGAGATTTACATTCTCCAAGGCCTTGACACCAGGAAATTCCTTTGTAATATCCACCATTTCCAGAATGTTAACTGACACGATATATCACACCCCTAAGGTTAAAAAGGGAATAGGGGGGCGTATATCCAAAGAGCTCTTACCCCATCCCTTTAAACCATTTTTATAAATCTTCCTCCGAATAATAGCCTGAGTCGATTAATTCCTCTTGGTAATTATCAACATCTACTGAAATAGGGTTTAATAAATTTGCTGGAACAATCTTTTCTCCGTTGTCGTAAGTTTCTTCATCATTGACTTCAGGCTCCTCATCATTCAATACAGCGTCTACCATATTGACAGCACTTTTAGCCAATTCTCTCGTATCTTTAAAGACAGTCTGTGTTTGTTCCTCTGCAATAATTGACTTTATTGAGGATAATTCAGCATCTTGGCCTGTAACAATTGGCATCGGATTGTCCTCTGTTCCATAGCCAACTGCTTTCACGGACGATATGACCCCTCGACTGATCCCATCGAATGGCGAATAGATAACATCTATTTTCTCATCCGAGTAATGACTACTAAGCAAGTTATCCATACGTTCCTGTGCTTTAGAACCGTCCCAGCGAAGTGTCGCTCCTTGCTCGAAACTTATTTGATCACTCTTCACGACTAATTGTCCCTCATCGATATAAGGTTGAAGAACTGACATAGCCCCATCCCAATAAAAATAGGCATTATTATCATCTGGTGAACCTGCGAACAACTCAATATTAAAAGGTCCTTCACCATCTGCTAAATCTAACTGTTCCTCAATATATTCCCCTTGCAGAACCCCGACTTGGAAGTTATCAAAGGTTGCATAATAACTAACGTGGTCACTATTCATGATAAGTCTGTCATATGAAATCACAGGTATATCAGCCGTTTTAGCTTGCTCTAGTACCGCCGATAGTGCTTCTCCATCAATTGATGCGATCACTAGAATATCCACACCCTTCGTAATCATATTCTCAATTTGCGAGATTTGATTCTCGACGACATCCTCCGCATATTGTAGGTCCGTGTCATATCCCTTATCCTCTAATTGCTCAACCATATTTTTCCCGTCTTGAACCCACCTTTCAGAAGATTTTGTTGGCATAGCGATCCCTATCGTCTTATCATCATCCTTCCCACCGCTTGTACTATCACTGCAACCCATTAGAACAATTGAAACAGAAAACATTAATATTAAAGCTATAAATCCTTTCTTTCTCATGTTTCTTCCCCCTTTTATATACACCTCGCTGATAGCGCTTTCATTATGATCCTAAAAATAACATCCATTAGTTATTCGGATGAGACCCAAAGATTCAACATCATCTTGTACGTACGTATATTATAAAACAATAAAACTCATTTTGCAATACATTTAATTACATTCCATAAAAAAACACCCCTATGCAAGATGAGATGTATTTTTAGATAGATTCATTTGAATCGGTTATTGTTCTGACTGAATTTCTAATTACAATCTCTGGCTCATATACGATTGACTCGACATCCGGCAATGCATCCTCATTGTTTATATCTTTTGATTCGATTAACTCTATGATCTTATTTGCTGCGTCCTTTCCCATCTTACTTTTTGGATGTAAAATAGATGTCAACTTTACCTCTGATATTTCAGCTAAGGGTGAATCATCGTACCCTATAATTGATACATCCTCTGGGATCTGTAATCCCTTCGTACGTAATACATGAAGTATATTCATAGCGAGTTCATCATTGTAACAAACAATGCCCGTTGGGACTTGACGAGTATGTGTTAGTAACTGATCCATCTCATGTACAGGCTTCGAGTCTTTTTCGTCTGTATTATACGTGATGATATTACCTGGATTGATGGGTATCTTATAGGTCCGGTGGGCTTTTAAGAATCCTTTAAGCCTTCTCGTTCCTTGAATATCATCCGTTTTGAAAAAGCCAATAATATCTTTATGCCCTTGTTCGATGAGGTACTTTGTTTGTAGGAACCCACCTCTCTCATCATCTAAAACAATACTAACCGGTCCTAATTCATCATAATATGCATTTATCATAATATATGGAATAGAAAGTCGTTCTAAATTTAAATAGTAGGCAATATTGGGATTTGAATAAGCACTTTTAGTAGGCTCCACAATCACCCCATCAAAGTTTTGTGTCAGCAAGTTTTCTAAGATTTGTTTTTCTTTATCCTGGCAATTATTTGTACTAAATATACTAACCTGATAGCCTTCCTCACTTAATTGCGCCTCAGCACCTCTAATTATTGAAGGAAATATATAATCGGATAAATAGGTTGTAACAATTGCTATATTCTTTTGTTTATCATAGTTTCGTAAACTTTGCATCGTACTTCTGTCCGCACAAAAAGTACCAGATCCTTGCTCTCTATACAACCATCCCTCGGTCACTAAATCTCCTATAGCGCGCCGAATCGTATGGCGACTTACACCAAATTGCTTCATAAATTCACTTTCCGAACTAATTTTTTGATTCGGTTGGTATGTTCCATCTAATACTTTTGATTCTATATATTCTTTTACGATACTATATTTTGTTTTCATGAAAGCACCTCTATAATTATTGATATGACAGGCCAAACGTATAAGTTCATATCTTAATAATACCATGTTCTTCATGGTAACATAAAGAAAACAAATTAAAAAAGAGATTTACCGATGATGTAAATCCCCGTTTATCTGCTTCCCAATTAGATTCCTTCGATTAACGCCAAACCTTTTCCGCCTATTTTAATTCATTTCTAAACTGCCTTATATTTGTATCCCTATCAATAACCACACACTCAACACCTATCATATCAGCGAAGTCATTGAGTTGTTCGGTTGTTACATTAAATGAAAATACGGTACGGTGTGCTCCTCCCGCATACATCCATGCTTCAGTCGCTTCACTTAAAAATGGTTGCGGTCTCCATAATACTTTGGCAACCGGAAGATGTGGGTCTGATGAGTAGGTTCCTCTGCTGTTACTTCATTAATAACGAGACGATATCTTCCTCCTAATTCGATTAACGAGGTGACCATCGCTTCTCCTCCCCGTGCATCAAATACTAAGCGTGCCGGATCAGCTTTATCCCCCATTGTGAGCGGGTTAATAATAATCTTTGGCTTTGTAGCTGATATGGTTGGACAGATTCCAAGCATATGTGAACCTAGAATCATTTCGTTTTCCGGCTCTAAATGATATGTATAATCTTCCATAAATGATGTTCCTTTATTTTCAGCAATGATCTTCATCGCCCGTAATAATGCTGTTGTTCTCCAGTCACCCTCACCAGCGAAGCCATATCCATCAGCTATTAAACGCTGAGCAGCTAAACCCGGTAGTTGGGTCATTCCATGCAAATCTTCAAAATTTATTGTAAATGCATTATAATTACGTTCCGTTAAAAATTTACTCAATCCTAGTTCGATTCGCGCTTGTTGCATAATTGATTCTCTAACTCCCCCTGGTTCATAAGCCGAAGTAGGTAATTCATATTGTTCTCCGTACGTTTCATACAAGTTGTTTACTTCTTGTTCAGGTATTGTTGCTATCTCTTCAACTAAATCCCCAATTCCATAATAATCAACTGTCCATCCAAACTTAATTTGCGCTTCTATTTTATCACCGTCCGTCACGGCGACGTTTCGTATATAATCTCCAAAACGCGCGCCCCTTATGTTCGTGCCTTCCGTTATAGCAAGGGCGGTCTTCATCCATGATTCAATCTGACCTGTTACCTTGGAATCCCCCGTGACCAACGACTACTTTCCGTGATATATTTAAACGAGTACCATGTATCCAAATTCACGATCACCATGTGCGGATTGATTTAAATTCATAAAGTCCATATCAATATCGTCCCATGGGATATCACGATTAACCTGGGTATGCAAATGAAACAAAGGTTTTTGTAGCGATTTTCACCAGCAATCCACATTTTTGCTGGTGAAAATGTATGCATCCAAGTAAGTAGACCCGCACAATTTTGGTTATTATTTACTTCTAACATTAGTTCTTGAATATCATCCGCATTAGTTAGGACTTGTTTAAATATGATTTTAAATGGGATATCGCTACTTTCATTAATCCTTTTCACCATGTCTTTAGAATGTTTTTCAACTTCCTGTAAATCTTCTTCCCCATATAAGTGTTGGCTTCCAGTTACGAATCAAAATTCATAAGGCTTCAATAATACCATTTTAATTTCCTCCTCAATTGGCTTCGTCCGTTTCATAACGTTATTTTCACCACGTCCGAAATCGTCGTGCAGTCTTACATATTCTTGGTACAGTTTTCATATATCTCAACATTTTCAGGAATTGGTTTGACAACTTCATCTTTAATTCTAGCCATTTTCTTTGTCGCATCTAAAATGTTATCAAAACCACCATTTGCTTCACCTGCCGCTACAGCCCCAAACATCGCTGCTCCTAATGCAGGCGTTTGAACGGAATCTGCAACTTTTATAACGCGATTGGTAACATCGGCATATATCTGCAATAACAACTTATTTTTATGTGGCAATCCAGTGCCAATAAGCCTGTTTCGCCCGGTTTGTATGCCTCAGTTTTTCTTTCTAACCATTGATGTACATTCATTCCCTTTTCATCTGCTGCTTTTTTACATAGTCTGGTACGGCCTGATCAACGAACCATGCAAAACTATCCCCTACTACCGGCTGCCCCGCTTCATAACCATAATAGCCTGGTATTATCCCATCTTCTACTACTCCACACATGCCTTCAACATGCTTTTTTTCCTTTCCTAAAAGAAGATGACATATCGTCGTCCCCCATCGTCATGACCATTTTTCCGGGACCTACAACACCCATTGCCGGAACAGATGCATGTGCATCCACATTTCCAACTGCAATAAGGAGACCTTCCATTAAACCAGTCCATCGCGCCATTTCACTCGTGAGACCACCTGCTTTAGTACCAAAGCGGGCCACTTCGCCACGGAGTTTCGTTTCAGTTAATTCCTCTAAGCGTGGATCAAGCGCCTTGAAAAAATCACGGCTAGGATATCCATCCTTTTTGTGCCATATCGACTTATAACCTGCTGTACAACTGTTCCTTATCAGGTTTCCGGTTAATTGGGATATAACCCAATCAGTCGCTTCGACAAAACGATCTGTCTTGTCATAGATATCAGGTGCTTCCGCCACGATTTGCCACACTTTAGCAATCATCCATTCAGAAGATAATTTGCCACCATACCTGGGCAAAAACTGTTCTCCTCTTTGCTTGGCAATTTCATTTAATTCATTTGCCTTTTCTTGTGCAGCATGATGTTTCCAAAGCTTTACCCAACTGTGCGGATTATCTCTTAAGTCTGGATTAAAACTTAAGGGGTCTCCTTTTTCAACAATTGGTAACATCGTACAAGCTCTAAAGTCTATCCTAGGCCAACTATCTCTGTTGGGTTTACCTTTGATTGTTTTATCACTGCGGGTATTGAATTTGTAAGTACTTCTACGTAATTTTGTGGATTTTGTAATGCTCATTCATATCCTAATTTAATCGTTGATCCTGGAAGCGTATCATCTATGACACCATCTCGATAGTCAGTTACATGATCAGTAATCTCTTTACCATTTTCCAGTGAGACTAAAACTACTCTGCCAGACTCTGTTCCAAAGTCAACTCCAATAGCGTATTTCTCTCGCATCTATTGCATCTCCCTCTATTTTTATTGACCGTAGTAAGCGCTCGATCCATATTTTCTTAAATAGTGTTTATCTAGCAATACCTCATCAATGTCCAGGGTTTGTAAGTTTAATTGATAGGTTTGCAAAGCCATTTTAGCAATTTCCTCTAACACCACGGCATTATGAACGGCCTCTTGCGGATCTTGCCCCCATGTAAACGGAGCATGACTATGGACTAATGCTCCCGGAACTTGAATGGGATCTATGTTTTTAAATGTTTCTGCAATGACATTCCCCGTTTCATGTTCATAGTTCTCTATAATCTCTCCAATTTTCATCGGCCTCGTGCAAGGCACAGTTCCATAAAAATAATCTGCATGTGTTGTGGCAAGAGCAGGTATTCCTTTTTCAGCCTGCGCCCAACTTGTTGACCATGGTGCATGTGTATGAACAACTCCTCCGATAGTAGGATTTTTTTATAAAGGACAAGATGTGTCGGAGTGTCTGACGATGGTTTGTGGTCCCCTTCAACAACTTTTCCGCTAAAATCAACAACCATGTCCTTTTTCTCCAATTCTCCATAAGGGACACCACTTGGTTTAATGACCATTAGCTTTTCACTGCGATTGATCCCGCTTACATTTACCCATGTAAATGTCACTAAACCATGCTTCGGCAATGCTAAGTTCGCATCTAATACTTCTTGCTTTAAGGAATCTAACATTTCTCTTTTCACCTCTCTCAAAACCAAACTTGTACGTACGTGTTTTTTACTTCTTCATATTAATATAAAATATACGTATATTCAAACTTCTTTATAAAATGAGCAGCCATATCTTCTTGTGTAAGAATACTTGAATTATAATCCGAGTCACTACCCTCCATTTATAACCAATTTAGTCTAGTGAAATTGAACAATAAGGAATGTAATGATCGGGTTGATTTTAATCAACTACACAAACCACTTCATATTTATAGAGAAATTTAGGATAAGTATTAACTTTATTCATATACAGTCCATCGAATCATCCGGCTAGATTTTACTAAAGCAGTATATGAAATCCTTCTTAAACACGACTATAATGGGATTGAGGGGGAATTTTGGGAAGATGAGGAACGGCGTAAAATAAGTCCCAATATCCTCTATCCTAGCTCAATCTTCTCAATTGGTTTTTAATTCAGCAAATAAGGATATTCAGTTCACAGGAGTAATCGGTCTTTATTTCTAGCAAAATCACCTGTCGACCGTTTTATAGAGGGAATGGTGCCATTATAAGCTAAGACAGACTACCATCTATTTAAGATTAAATTCGAAGGATCGGGAAGAAATTCAGACGTAAATAGATAGGAATTCATAAATTAATTCTTCCGTTCATCAGACTCTACATATGCCTGAACACATTCAACTAAGCGAGGAGTTTCATCATAAAGATGGAATTCAGTCTCCTTTTGGTTACCGTCAGTATTGCCTATTTCCGGCGAATTCCTATTTTACTGCCTACTTTTTGAGGGACTGAAAGATCTGCTTGCTCCTTCACGATCGTCTCAATCTTCTGCTTCATAAGCTCGG
>Ga0209487_1004445_pt1 | contig 10760 bp, 9 predicted proteins | sample Poulit2012_FD_187524 | JGI IMG/M metagenome (GOLD analysis project Ga0209487, IMG submission 187524) | Agricultural soil microbial communities from Georgia to study Nitrogen management - Poultry litter 2012 (SPAdes) (version 2) | ecosystem: Environmental > Terrestrial > Soil > Agricultural land... | reverse complement strand
GCCAAAAGTGTCTTGGCTTTCTCTCTCTCATGCACCGTCACCCTGCATCACCGAGCACTACTGTTTTAACCGATGCCCCGGATACCGAGGGCATTAAGTACGCTGGCTCAAAACTCAAACTGGTGCCCTATATTCTTTCTTTATTAAAAGATTTAGAGGTACAAACCGTATTAGATGGCTTTGCAGGGACAACGCGTGTTGCCCAGGCGCTGGCCAAACAGGGGTATCAAGTCATTAGCAATGATATCGCTGACTGGTCCTATGAGTTTGGTTTATGTTATTTAAAAAACAGAAGAGAACCCGCCCACTATCAGGACCTCATTGATCATCTAAATAATATTAGAGGCTACAACGGCTGGTTTACTGAGCATTATGGGGGGTTCGATTACGATGGCCTGGCCGTGCAGGAAAATGGCCATAAACGGCTTTGGCAGGTACATAACACCCGTAAACTAGATGGCATCCGTGACGAGATAGAACGTTTGCAGCTCTGTCCTGTCGAGCGTGCGGTGGCTTTGACCAGTTTGATTTTAGCCTTGGATCGCGTTGATAACACGATGGGTCATTTTGCCTCCTATCTGCGACGCTGGGCTGCCCGCTCTTATCATCCTTTGCACCTACAAATACCCAGTACTTTTGTAAACCAGCACGATAATCAGGTGCTAAAGGGTGATATTTTTGAGCAGCTGCCCAAAATATCCGTGGATTTTGCTTATTTTGATCCGCCTTATGGATCTAATAATGAAAAAATGCCTCCTTCCCGTGTGCGATATGCCGCCTACTACCATATTTGGACTACAATTTGTCGCCATGATCGTCCTGAGCTTTTTGGTGCGGCGGCACGCCGCAAAGACAGTCGTGATTCGCTAGCGGCATCGATTTTCGAAGAATATCGACGCGACCCTTGCGGTAGATACAAAGCAGTCAACGCCATTGAAAGGCTCATCAAAAAAGTCGATGCACGTTATGTAGCGTTGTCTTATAGCTCGGGCGGCAAGGCAACCGCAGCCGAGCTCGATCAAATCCTCAATAGGCATGGCCAGCTCATCAAGACTTTAGAAATAGACTACAAGCGCAATGTGATGGCAGGAATGCGCTGGACTCATGATTGGGTTCGCGATGCCGAGATGCCTAATCGAGAGTTCATCTTTTTGATTGAAAAATAAAATGTTTTATTGCATTTCCTTTTGGCCACAGGGCCTATTATGAGCACAGCTATGTACCTGCAATTCAAAAACGTACAAAAAACTTATGATCAAAAATCCTTAGTGGTCGCGGATTTCAATCTAAGCCTCAATAAAGGCGAATTTATCACTCTGCTAGGTCCATCTGGCTCGGGCAAAACCACAGTGCTGATGATGCTGGCAGGCTTTGAACCACTGAGTAATGGCCAGATACTGTTAGAGGGGCAATCCATAGAAAAGATCCCGCCTTATCGGCGTAATATTGGCGTGGTTTTTCAAAACTACGCTCTTTTCCCGCATATGACTGTAGAAGAAAACCTGGCCTACCCGCTCAAAGTGCGGCGTCAGCCTAAACAACAGGTGCAACAGCGCGTACGTGATTTTTTAGATCTGATAGAAATGCGTGCTTTTGGCCAACGTAAACCGGCAGAATTGTCGGGCGGACAAAAGCAGCGCGTGGCCCTAGCGCGGGCATTGATCTTTGAGCCCTCATTAGTGCTGATGGACGAGCCATTAGGTGCGCTGGATAAAAAGCTGCGCGAGCAAATGCAATTTGAAATCATGCGTCTGCACGAACAACTGGGCTTTAGCGTGATTTACGTAACACATGATCAGGGCGAGGCGCTAACCATGTCCGATAGAATTGCTGTTTTCAATCAAGGGGTAGTGCAACAATATGCCGCACCCTCGACCCTATACAACGAACCTAGCAACGCATTTGTAGCTGGGTTTATCGGCGAAAATAACATATTGCCCATAGAAATAAAGCAAGGTTCGACTGAAAGCTACATCCACGGTGTTTTGGCTGAAGAAGCCCCAATCATCGCTCGCAACAATCATACGGACGAGCGTGCCGATGATTTATATAGCGGTCTCCTAGCCGTACGCCCGGAAAAGATACAAATCAATCCCCACACCAGGCTCGACAACCAGCTTTCAGCCACCTTTTTAACTGAACAGTATGGGGGTGATTTTATGCGTTACTTTTTTTCTTTATCCAATGGTGCCAAGATCTCTGTCAAAAAGGTGTCACCATTGCCGCAACCACTAACTCAATCAGGTCAAACCGTTTCTTTAGGCTGGGACCGAGAGGACTGTTTTATTTTTCAACACAAATGACGAGAGGTTTCTGATGCGTAAATTGCACCTGGGTTTGGCGTGGGCAGCGATCGCTGGCGCGCTGTTAATCACAACTAATAGCGCTACTGTGGCAGCACAAGAACGCCCCCTGACGGTGGTGTCTTTTGGGGGTGCTTATGGGGCCACCCAGCACAAACACCAAATCATTCCGTTTATGGAACAGACTGATCAACAAGTGCTTTTTGAAAGCTACTCGGGGGGCATTGCCGAGATCAAAGCACAGGTAGAATCAGGACGCGTGCAATGGGATGTGGTTGATATTGAAACCATTGACCTAGAGCGTGCTTGCGCCGAGGGACTGCTCGAAGAGATCCCGCTGGATGTGCTCCTGCCCGCTAATGATGGCCGCGCCGCTGCTGATGATTTTTTACCCGATGCCCTAGAAAATGAGTGTGGTGTGGGTCAAATGTTATGGAGTACTGTTTTTGCCTATGACTCTGAGGCGCTACAAGATACCCAGATAGAAAGCATCGAGGATTTTTTTGCAGTGGATGAAATCCCCGGGAAACGGGGTTTACGCAAACGCCCCCAGGTAAACCTGGAGTGGGCCCTGTTGGCTGATGGGGTGCCTGCAGAAGAAGTTTACGAGGTCCTGGCCACCGACGAGGGGCAGGCACGCGCATTTGCCAAGCTTGATTCCATCAAAGACCAGATCGTTTGGTTTGACAGCTGGTCGCAGGCCCCGCAATTACTCAACGATGGCGGTGCGGTATTAGTACAATCCGCACATGGCCGCTTCTACGATGCCATGGCCAAAGAGGGCAAACACTTTACCATTGTCTGGGACGGTCATATTTACGATATGGATGCTTGGGGCATCGTCAAAGGCACCCCTCATTTAGACCAGGCTATGGATTTTGTTGCCTTTACGACTGGGACACAGCCATTAGCTGGCTTTGAAGATGTTGCCTATGGCCCCACCCGGCAGTCCTCACTTGATTTGGTTGACGACCAAGTACTGCCCTATCTACCCAGTTCGCATTTAGAGGTTGGCCTAAAGGCAGATGGTTTATTCTGGGCGGACTACGGCGAGAGTCTAGGAGAGAAATTCCATGAATGGCTCTTGCGATAATCCTACACCGCCCCCGACGCTGTCATTAAAAGTGCGGCACAATGAGCGCCGCAATCGCCGTCAATTGCAGCGACGTGCTTTGTGGTTGGTTTTGCCGTTATTGCTTTTCATTGTGTTCAATTTTGTGGCCCCACTCAGCCATATGCTTTATCGCAGTGTCCATAATGATGGCATTGGCCAGCTCATCCCGCAGACTAGCGCCGCACTGGCACAATGGACGGATCATAGTCAGCCGCCTACTGACGCCATGCAGACCTTTACGCATGAATTACAGGCCTTGGCACAAAACCGTCAAGCCGGCAAACTAGCGGCCGCTGTCAACCGCCACTTTGTGGGTGCCACCAGCACCATTAATCGTACCGCACGCAGTTTACGGACGGCCGCCTTGCCTGGCAGCACACAACAAGCCCAAGACTTTCTGGCGCAAGCCGCCCCACAATGGTTGGAACCCGAGCTCTGGCTGGCCATTCGTCAGGCCAGCCGAAACTTTACAGACAGCCATTACCTGACTGCATTAGATCTAGAGCGTAATGCTCAGGGGCAATTACAGGCGCGCCAAGACACACGTATTTATTTGCAACTGTATGCCAAAACCCTGGGCATGGCAGCTCTGATCACATTATTATGTGCCTTATTAGGCTACCCATTAGCCTATGTGCTGGCTCGTGCTCGTCCCGCAGTACGCAACCTGCTACTGATTTTTGTACTGCTGCCCTTTTGGACCTCTTTGCTGGTACGCACTGCTGCCTGGATGACCCTGCTGCAAAGCAACGGCATCATTAACCGCGCGCTCGTCTGGATCGGGCTGGTGGATACACCGCTAGAGCTGCTTTATACGCGGTTTTCTACCGTCTTGGCCATGACCCATATCTTGCTGCCATTTATGGTGCTGCCTTTATTCAGTGTGATGCGGGGCATCAATCCTGCCTATATGCAAGCAGCTCTTTCCATGGGCGCGCGGCCTATCCAGGCTTTTTTAAAAGTGTACCTCCCCCTTTCAGTGCCAGGCCTAAGCGCAGGAGCGTTATTGGTATTCATCATTTCTATCGGTTATTACATCACCCCGGCCCTGCTAGGCGGTACCGATGGACAAATGATTGCCAACCTCATTGCCTTTCATATGCAGGAATCCAATAACTGGGGGTTAGCTGCGGCACTAGGCGGGTTATTGCTTGTCACCATTTTGAGCCTTTATTGGGTCTATGAACGGCTCATAGGTACTACCAAAATGCATTTATATTAGTGCTGCTTTGCCATGAATCCCGCGCGTTATTCTCTGTCTCATCGGTTAGGTCAATGGATGCTGAATTTAATTGCAGCATTAGTCTTGCTGTTTTTAATTTTTCCTTTGATTATCATCATCCCCTTATCCTTTAACAGCGAACCCTTTTTTAGTATTACCCCCGAAATGCTGCGTTTAGAGCCCGAGGCCTTTTCACTGCATTGGTATCAACAACTATACGATGCATCTAACTGGCATTTGGCCATTCGTAATAGTTTTTTAATCGGTGGTTGCGCCACACTGCTGGCAACTACACTCGGCACCTTGGGTGCTTTGGGGCTGAGCCAGCCACACATGCCAGGGCGTCGTTTGATAACCGCATTACTACTGTCCCCGATGATAGTGCCCGTTATTATCTTGGCCGCAGGCATGTTTTTCTTTTATGCGCCTTTTAACCTAACCAGCTCTTTTACCGGGCTGATACTGGCCCACGCCACCTTGGGCATCCCTTTTGTAGTGATTACAGTCACCGCAACCTTAACAGGACTGGATCCCGCTTTTTATCGGGCCGCGTTGAGCCTGGGGGCATCCCCCTGGCATGCCTTTCGAACGGTGGTGTTTCCTGCCATTCGCCCTGGGATCATCACAGGGGCAATATTTGCCTTTATCACGTCATTCGATGAAATTATTATTGTGCTATTTCTAGCAGGCCCAGAACAAAAAACAATCCCCCGCGAGATGTTTTCTGGTCTGCGCGAACAAATCAACCCCAGTATTTTAGCGGTGGCTACCGTGCTAATTGCATTTTCTGCGTTATTTTTACTGTGTTTATCGCTCTTGCAGCGCGGCAGCCGACGCCTAAAAGCACAGATCAGCCCGCCAGCCTAGTCCCAACCTGACTTTAGTTTTTAAACCTAACGCTAAATTGGAGCCATAACGGTGGCACACTAGCCTTTAAAGGGCGATGGTCAGCTCGCCTAGCTTTTCCACTAATTTCATATTTTCAGCATAATCCACAGGACAAGCGATCACAGATACCCCGGATTCGCTTAGCGCCTGTCGCAATGTGGGTAAAAGCTGCTCGGCGCTTTGTACCTCATAACCCTGAGCACCAAAGCTTTGGGCGTATTGCACAAAATCTGGATTGCCAAAATCTACGCTATCATGAGCGCCCTCTTCGATATCCATTTTCCATTTGATTAGTCCGTAACTATTATCCACCCACACCAAAACTTTTAGCGGTATATTTTCACGCACGGCTGTTTCTATTTCTTGTGAATTCATTAAAAAACTGCCATCACCCATTACCGCCAGAATCTTTTTATCCGGACAGGCTAAATGCGCCCCAATTGCTCCTGGCAATGCAAAAGCCATGGTCGAAAGACCATTAGAAACAATACAACTCAAAGGGCTATAAGTTGGGTATAAACGGGCCATCCACATTTTAATGGCACCGGTATCGGCCAACACAATATCCTCATCACCCAAAGCTGCACGAATATCAGCCACCACGCGCTGGGGCTTGAGCGGAAAGTCATCGCTCTTTTGGCCTGACTGCAACTCGTCTCGTAAAAGGCCTCGAATTAAAGCGGCATTCGCCACACTCTGATCAGCCATCGTTGCCTCACCCAGAGCCGCCTCAAGAGCCGCATGCAAACCCTGCAAAGCCACAGGTATATCCGCGATAATACTCACCTGAGGATCATAATGAGCATCCACGTCGGGTAAAAATGTATTGAGATGAATAATTGTTTTATCTTTTAGTGGGTTAATCCTTATGGGTGCGAACTCTTGCAATTCATAGCCCACTGACAAGATCACATCGGCCTGATCAAAGGCAAAGTTTTCATAATCATGGCGCATAAAACCAATCACACCCAATGACTCTGGGTGACGATCGCTGATCACCCCCTTGCCCATAAAGGTGGTGGCAACCGGGATTTCAAAGCGTTGGGCAAAGGCCGACAAAGCCCCGCTGGCCCCAGTACGCGCCACCCCATGCCCAGCTAAAATCACGCCCCAGTACGCGCCACCCCATGCCCAGCTAAAATCACGACCCTATGCGCCTGGCTCAAAGTAGCCACTGCCTGAGCAATAGCCTGCGCATCGGGATAGCTTTTAGGTAAAGGTGCTATGGGCAATGGTTTTAAAGCTGTCGGCACCTGGGCGGCCTCGATGTCCTCAGGGATAGCTAAATAGCTCGCCCCTGGGCGTTCGGCCTGGGCCATTTGAAATGCCTGGCGGATCATCTCGGGCACGGCTTGTGCAGTCACTGCCATATCAGCCCATTTTGTCACCGGGCGAAACATGGCCACCAAATCAACAATCTGATGTGATTCTTTATAAATACGATTTAAACCGACCTGGGCGCTAATCGCCACCAGCGGGCTAGAATCAGTCTGTGCATCAGCAGTACCCAATAAAAGATTAATAGCCCCGGGCCCTAATGTCGCTGTACACACCCCGGCACGCCCGGTTAAGCGCCCGTAAATATCCGCCATAAAAGAAGCGCCCTGCTCATGGCGCACTAAAATAAAACGTATTTTGTCTGATGCCGTCAAAGCGCGTACTAACTTGATGTTTTCTTCGCCCGGAATACCAAATACATACTCTACTCCCTCATTTTCTAAACACTGCACCATCAGCTGAGCGACACTTTGTTTCTGGTCATTCATAGTTTTCCCTCGGTCTTCCTACGAAAAAAATCAGTCAATATTGAAACGGGCTGCTTTTTTATTCTCACAGCCAACACTGCCCGCGTGACGGTTAAGAGGATTGCCAATACTGATAAGTTAAAAAACCTAAATAAGTCATTAATAATGAACTAAATAGGTGTAAGAAAATAATGACAAATCCCGCCAATACGCGATCGTTTTGAAAGCTTTCTACCACCTCGATCGAAAATGTAGAAAATGTTGATAGCGCTCCGCAAAACCCGGTCAACAGGAATAAACGCCACTCAGCGCTAAGGCCAGGCAGTTGACTAAAAAATGCTAAAGCGAGACCAGCGATATAGCCCGCAATAACATTAGCCAAGTAGGTACCCAAAGGCATTACAGACCACAGGGCATTAAATTTAACGCTAAGCCCCCAGCGCAATATACCCCCTAGAGATGAGCCCACGGCGATGCTCATAAGCGCTTTAAACATGGCGTTCTCCTAATGGCCCGATATCTCAGGAGACATCAGCTGCCCCCTTGGCGGGGGGCTGGGTATTGTCTTGGGTGTGGCCGATTAATAGCTCGCCGATCATCGTACTGTCTATATTTTCTCCATTGAGTACCCGCATGAGAATCTCACCCCCCAATTCGGTCAAAGAAAATGAAAAATCAGCGCGCAACAAGCCTATTTTTTTGCGATTGCTTTCCTCATTAATGATGGTCACGGTTTTAACATTGCCGGCGATTTCATTAACTGCTAACAATATATAGGTGTTTTCTGCATCATTATCCTCGAGCGCCATCACACACTGCGCATCTTTGACCGAGGCCTGCTCAAGAGTGGTGATGGAGCTCATTTCACCAGTCACCACGGCCGCATCTGCAGGATACAAATTGCGCTGATCTTCCGGGCAAACCACCATCACATTCATTTTGCGTCTTTTTAATCCTTGGTAAACATATTGTGCGAGCAAGGAGGTACCCACAATCACATAATGATTTTTCATCCGCAACAACCTCTTTTGAACAATTTCTTGTGTATCACGCACTAATGCGCCAGCAACATAAACCACCGAGGTAGTGAAAATGGTGATCCCAAAAACCACAATACTGATGGTAAACATCCGTGCCTCAACGGTCACCGGCACTATATCACCATAGCCCACCGTAGCCATGCTGATCATAGAAAAATACAAGGCGGTAAAAGGATCATCGATTTTAGGTTTGTAGTGATCACCTAAGTAAAGCGTTCCTAAAACAGAATACGCTGCCAAAACAACAATACTAAATAACGCAATTGCACTGGTGTTAGTTGTGCTGTGATTAGTAAACCCCCTCCAGGCATGCAACAACAGCACTAATAAAGTAATAGAATACAAAGCGTGCCAAAGGTATTTCACACCCATGCTGATATCAATCAATATCAGCAATGAAAGAATCAAAACGCTAAATAACCAGGCAATACGTGAACGAAATGATAAAGAAATACCCAAGCCAATTAGAATAATGCCTAATGAGAACCGCGGCAGGTCTAATAGCTGTATAAACCCCAGTGATTGCAGCCATTCGGTAAAACCATGGGTGCGCCAATCAATATGGCGGCTATAGGCTTGCACAATAGGTGCTATCAACCACAACCCATTGATCATGGTTAATAAAGACAGGAACCTGGGAGCACTAAATAAAATGGTAAATCGATGGATCACTGTATGTAAAAAATGCATTAGGCTCCCTAAATCAAACGAATTATTATTGGTTATGGTGCGACCATTACAAACAGTATTGGGCCTACTCAGGAAATTTAATTATACGTTTTTTTCTCGCGGCCCAATAACAGCCCACCCAATATAAGAACCGCACCGATCAGCATGAGTATATTCCACTGTTCTCCAAATAAGATCCAAGCCTGCAAGGCAGCCAAGGGCGGAACCAAGAAGAACATGCGGGCTACTTGGTGGGCCTCGCCTCGTTTTAGCATAATCATTAGAAACCAAATGGCGCCAATGGATATGGCTAATACTAACCAAGCCAATGTTAGCCACAGTGACAGTGTAAATTCTATGCGAAAATCTTGGGTCAAGAGACAGGCTAACAAAAACACAAAAAACGCACCGAAATATTGAAAAAATAATCCCTCTACTTGGCCCATGGCTTGATCCATTTTCTTTTGCCACAAAGTAGCAAATGAAATCCCGACCAGTGAAATCAAACACCACACCAGGCCCACCCCGCTAAGGTGGTATTGATCGTTTACTACATCAAGCCCACCCCCAAGCACTAGCGCGGCACCCACTGCACCGATCAAAAAACTAAGCCATTGCTGCGCAGATAACTTGACTCCAAAAATTGGCTTGGATAGCACCGCAGTTAATAGTGGATGCATGGTCACCAATAAAGCCGTCACACCCGGAGCCATACCTGCTTGAATGGCTGCAAACACGCCGCCTAAATAGGCCCCATGCAATAATACTCCCACCCCCATTTGTTGCGCTTGCGAACGACGATTTCCCCATTGCGCTTTTTGTTTTCTAAACGCCAATAATAAAAGCAATAATGGCATTGTTAACAGGCTGCGCATCAGTAGCAACATAAAGGGGCCCGCATCTCGGACTCCAAATTCGGCCGCAGAAAAACCGGTAGAAAACAGAAAAACAAAAAGAAAAGGAATCCACATGGAACAATAGTTTTGGGTGAAATTTAAAAATATATGTCTAAATCAAAATCACAATGCGAGCTGCAGGCAAAAAAATTGCCCCCGCTCAGATAGAACGAGGGCAAATTTTGATTCAAAGCCAGGGGAAATTACTTTCCTGAATAACTAGTGAATCTATATTAGCTGGCCTAAAGACCCAAAATCATAATTATGGGCATTTGGCAAAACGCAAATATGGCAGACGAACGTCAATTTCACCATATTCTGCGCGTGCAGCATCATCATCCAGGCTGAGTGCCACAATGACATCCTCACCTGGATTCCAATCAGCCGGCGTGGCCAAAGGAACGCCATCTGTTGCCTGTACAGCATCCAGTGCGCGAATGATCTCAGCAAAGTTGCGCCCTACAGACATAGGGTAATTCATGGTCAGGCGGATTTTCTTGTCAGGACCAATAATGAATACGGTACGGACAGTCGCGCTGTCTGCTGCGGTACGGCCATCGGGTAGGTAGGCATCTGCGGGCAGCATGTCGTATAGTTTGGCCACATTTAAGGTGGTGTCATCAATGATAGGAAAATCGGCCTGGGATCCGGCAAAAGCCTCGATATCGCGGAGCCATTTTTGGTGATCATCAACATCATCCACTGAGACGCCAATGACTTTAGTATTACGCTTTTGGAACTCGGGCACCAAACGGGCTACAGCACCAAATTCGGTAGTGCACACAGGCGTAAAGTCTTTGGGATGGGAAAATAAAATAGCATAGCTGTCGCCAATCCACTCGTGAAAGTCGATTTCGCCTGCGGTGGTATCGGCGGTAAAGTT